>Ga0190315_1000454_pt1 | contig 20681 bp, 21 predicted proteins | sample 48701101_MG_FD_161673 | JGI IMG/M metagenome (GOLD analysis project Ga0190315, IMG submission 161673) | Hydrothermal vent sediment bacterial communities from Southern Trench, Guaymas Basin, Mexico - 4870-11-0-1_MG | ecosystem: Environmental > Aquatic > Marine > Hydrothermal vents > Sediment ...
CGGGCCACTACCCTGGCGGAGCCGGCGGTGAGGGCCTGTTTTCGCGAGGTGCTGAAGAGGGGAGCCCATCCCATGGTGAGGCTTTCTTTCGAGGGGCAGAATTATCTCTTTTACAGCCTGGCCCAGGATGCCCAGCTCACCTTTATCTCCGAAATTGACCGGGTTACGGCCCGCAATGTCAACGGCCTCATTGCCTTTTTGAGCGAGCCCAACACCAAGGAGCTTACCAATGTGGACCCTGCCAAGATGGCCAAGGCCCGGGCAGCCCAGCGGGAGATCCGTGACATCCTGGACGAGCGGGAGCTGAAGGGGGAGTTTGGCTGGGTTCTGGCTCCCTATCCCACCCAGGCCTTTGCCCAGGATGCGGAGATGTCCCTTCTGGAGTATGAGGAGTTTCTCTTTGCCGCCTGCGGCGTGGACAGGGAAGACCCCGTGGCCTACTGGAAGGAGGTCTCCGCCCGCCAGGAGCGCATCAGAGAGCGTCTCCAGGGTGTGAAGGAGCTGCGCTATGTGGGGCCAGAGACCGAGCTCACCCTCTCCGTAGAAGGGCGCAAGTGGATAAACTGCGACGGTCAGCGGAATATGCCTGACGGAGAGGTCTTTACTTCTCCCGTGGAGACTTCAGTGGAGGGCCATATCTACTTCGACTATCCCGCTTGCTACTCGGGAGTGGAGGTCCACGGCGTGCGCCTCACCTTCAAAGAAGGCAAGATAGTGGAGGCCCGGGCTGAGAAGGGAGAGGAGTTCCTCGTAAAGATGCTGGACACCGATGAGGGGGCCCGTTATCTGGGAGAAGTGGCCTTTGGTCTCAACGACGGTATCAAGCGTTTCACCAAGAACATCCTTTTCGATGAAAAGATAGGCGGCACCATCCACATGGCGGCGGGGGCGGCCTATCCAGAGACAGGGGGCACCAACAAGTCGGGGCTCCACTGGGACTTCATCAAGGGCATGGCCCAAGGCGAGGTCTACGCTGATGGCAAGCTCGTATATAGGGGTGGGAGATTTGTGGACCTTTAAAAAGGTTGTGATTTAACATACCTTAGTGGTAGGAATTTGGTGAGGTGAAGAGATGAGGGAAGGGGTGAAGGTGGGTGATTTGTCCGTGGAAGAGCTGAAGGCCCTCATAAAAGAGGTGCTTCTGGAGGTTATGGACCCCGATTATGGGCTGGAGCTCAGGCCGGAAGTGGAGAAGGCTCTTCTGCAACACCCCAGAGTGCAGGGCCGCTCATCTTCGACCTGTGGTCCAGCACCACCATGGCAAAATACGCCACAGCCATCACTATAACCATCATGTTTTGCAGCCCGGTATACTCCAAAACCCTCACATCTTCTATCTCATAACTCTGCTGAAACCTTATACTCAGGAGGACCCTCTATTCGAAGGGACAAAGAGTATCCCCATTTTGTTGAAAACGAATCCAGAGTGTTACACTTGCTGACCGGAGAAATGCACTGACTTTATTAGACTTGCTTTCCTGATACCCCGAAAACTTGGGGAACTTCTGTAGAAAGATCCAGTATTTCCTTTCACTTACCTTCGTGCAAACTCCCCTTCCAGTCGCCGATAAAAACCTCTCACCTCATGTATTCGACTCTTCAATATTTAAGGCGTCTCATATTTGGGAAATCAATTTGACTTATCAATTTTACAAATGATTAACACTAATTAACATGTGAAGGAGGGGCAAGCATGCAAGGTAAACAGATTGTACCCAAAGTATCAGCAAAAGTTGCAAGTTTCATCATTATAGCATCCTTAGTGTTAGTGATGGGAAAGTTCTCGCTTGCAGCCGAGGCAGTGTTTGTGAATGCCCTTAGAGAAACTTGGCCTAAGGAAAAGCTCACCTTGGCGACTGAGGCGAGACTCCGATACGAAAGTCTCCATAATTTCAATTTCCTTGGATACGGTAATTCCGTTCCTGTTGGTAAAAAAAAGGACGATATCCTTCTTGGAAGATTAAGGGTTGGTATTAATTACAAGTTTAGTGAAAGGATAAGGGTCTCTTTATGGGGCTATCAGGCAAATGCCTGGGATTTCTCGATTCCTTTAAAAACTTTTAAGAATCCCATATTTGATGCAGAAGATCAGCCATTTGAGGACAGGTTGGAACTATACAAAGCTTATATCGAAGTGAGACTTTTGAACAAGTTCAAAATCAAAATTGGCAGACAGCGGCTGGATTACGGGGATTTTAGGACGTTCGGTCTATGTAACTGGACCAATACAGGTCCTTACCTTTGGGATGCAGTAAAGCTTTCATATGATTTCAACAGGGGCGATTTCATAGATATCTTCTATGGAAGAACCAAGATAAATGATTCAAAGAGGTTTAGTTTAAATCACAGGCACGCCTTCAACGGTGTAGGTATGTATAGCAGCTTCAAACTTCCCTTTTTAAAGGCAAGAATCGAGCCTTTCTTCTCATACAAGGGAGATAATACAGATAAATACAGTGGTGAAAAGGGTGGGGAAGGAAGGCTGAATGAATACTATATAGGTGCCAGAATCTGGGGGAGGGATTTCTATAACTTCGATTATGACTTCTGGTTCTCTAAGGAGTTTGGAAGGAGAGGTCCAGACAATATAGATGCCTATGCCTATCATTTGCTTGTGGGTTATAATTTCAAAAATCTGTTGGCTAAGCCAAGGCTCAGCATAGAGTTTACCTACTCCTCAGGAGATGACGATCCTGACGACGGGGACCATAAGACCTTCGATGTAGGATATGGTGTATGGGGCGCATGGCATGGAAACCAATGGAGTTTCTTCCGTTGGAGGAACTTTCAAGACCTCCAGGCAAACCTTGAGTTGTGGCCTGTTAAGGGGGTACACGTGGTTTTGGGTCTGCATAACTACTGGCTGGCAGAGAGGGAAGATGCCTGGTACCTGAATCCGCATCTCTACAGAGACCCCAAGGGCGATTCGGGAAGGAAGGTGGGGGAGACCTTCGATGTTACTGTCAATGCGAATTTAAGCAAGATATTTCCAAATATTTCCCTGCTTAAGGGCCATACTTTGAGTGCCACCTATGGGCACTTCTTCCCCAGCGAGGTGCCGCGTGAGATGGCGGACGAGGAGAGCGGCGCAAACTGGTTTTACATCCAGTGGGGTTTTAAGCATTCCTGGAAGATCCTCTAAGGAGGTAAGATTATGGAAGACTATCATGGAATGTGGGCAGAGCTTGGGCTTGATTTAGAGAGGCACGATGAGTTCTTGGATGGTCTTGGTCCCGTCTATCAGGAGATATACCTGAGTCAGAAATTCAGACCCAAAGGCATGGAATACTTTGACTTCATTACCTCTGAGGTCCATGGGATGAGGATTAAAGAGCTATTGGAGCTTAAAGAGAAGGGCCATAGGATTGTAGGGACATTCTGTGTATATGTACCCGAAGAGATCGTGATGGCTGCAAATGGCGTGTGGGTTGGTGTTTGTGGAGGAGCCCAGTTTTCTATCCCCGATGCTGAAAAGATTCTTCCCAGAAACTTGTGCCCACTTGTCAAATCCGCCTTCGGATTCATGGAGGCCAAGACCTCCCCCTATTACCAAGTCCCTGACTTCTTTGTGGGCGAGACCACATGTGACGGGAAGAAGAAGGTATGGGAGATATTTGAAAATTACGTGCCCTTCTACACCATGGAAATCCCTAACTCCAAAGGCCATGTGGGTAAGAAGCTTTGGTTGGAAGAGGTGATAAAGTTCAAGGAGAAAATGGAGATGGAATCCGGTATTTCCATCACCCCTGAAAGGTTAGAGGAGAAGATCTTGGCAGTAAATAGGAAGAGGAAGGCTTTAGCCAGGCTCTTTGATTACAGAAAGGCAAACCCTCCTCCCATTAGTGGAAAGGATGCCCTTTTGGTGTCGCAGATTGCCTACTACGATGATACTCATAGATTTACAGAAAAGGTAAACACCATTTGTGATGAGTTGGAAAAAAGGGTTAGAAAAGGCGTAGGCGTTGTAGAAAAGGGAACACCCCGGATCATGATCTCGGGTTGTCCTTTTGCCCTTCCCTTTTGGAAGATCCATCATGCTGTTGAAAGTGCAGGCGCAATAGTAGTCTGTGAAGAGAGCTGTGTAGGGACAAGGTATTTCAACAATCTGGTAGATGAGGGATGCCCCACATTGAAGGGGAAGCTAAAAGCCATAGCCGATAGGTACTTAAAGATAAACTGCAGCTGCTTCACGCCAAATGAAGAGAGGATTAAAGAAATCGCCCAGTGCATTGAGGATTTCAGAATTGATGGTGTCATCTTGTTTAGTCTTCAGTTTTGTCTCACTTACAGCATAGAGTGTGTTAAGGTGCGAGAGGCCTTAAAGAGGATTGGCATGCCTGTGTTGGAAATAGAGACAGACTATGGTGAGCAAGACATAGGGCAGTTACAAACCAGGATAGAGGCGTTTATGGAACAGATATCATAGGGTCTTAGATATGGTTGGTGGTATTGATATAGGCTCCCGTACAGTGAAGATGGTGGTTATGGAAGATGGAGAAGTAAGGGACTTTCAGGTAAGGGATAGCGGTTATGACCCCTGTGCCCAGGCCCTTGAGCTGATAAAGGTTTATAAGCTGAAAAGCTTAGTGGCCACGGGATATGGGCGTCATGCCCTGGAGTTGGACCTTTCCCATAAGGTGATCACAGAGATAAAAGCCCATGCCATAGGTGCAAGGCATCTTTATCCTAACTGTAGGACGGTAATTGACGTAGGGGGTCAGGATAGCAAGGTCATATCCCTGAGTGAAAACGGGAAAATCATTGATTTTAAAATGAATGATCGTTGTGCCGCTGGTACGGGAAGGTTTCTGGAGATCATGGCCCATGCCTTGGGGTTCGCGATAGAGGAGTTTGGTAAAGAGGCGTTGTCCGCTAAGGAGTCGGTAAAGATTAACAGCATGTGCACGGTATTTGCAGAGTCGGAGGTGATCTCCCTCATCTCGAGACGTGTACCCTTGCTGAGCATCGCCTTGGGAGTACATGAGGCCATTGCGGATCGGATCTCCTCTTTAGCCCACAAGATAGAGGTATTCCCCGGTGTAGTCTTTACAGGGGGAGTGGCCAAGAACCCTTGCGTCTGTGAGCTCCTCGAAAAGAGACTTGGCCAAGAAATCTTGATCCCACCCCATCCGGAGATAGTGGGGGCTTTGGGGGCAGCCATTGAGGCATCTAAACTGTTTAATCCCAAAACATCAGTGGCTGGCCCACCAGGTTGAAGAGGCCATAGAGGAGAGGGGAGACCTGGTTCAGGTCAGTTGAGGGGCACCGGGAGCAAAGAGGAAGGATTTTGTTCGGTTGTTATGGCCTATCTCCCGTCGAATAGAGACCAAGGGCCACGGTGTTTGGCGAAGTGAACAGCCTTGTCCCTCTCCTTGGTAGTGTAATCCCGGGGGACGGTGAAGCCCTGCCCTGGATGGATGAGGTCGGGGTCGTGGATCTGGGCCTTGTTGGCCCAGTAGATGAGGGGCCACATGAGGGGGTTCCCATAGATTTGGGGGTAGCTGGAGATGATCCAGAGGCACTCCCCTTTCTCCACCACGTGGGTTGTGGGCTTGGCCTTTCTCTTTTCCATCTCCAGCTCACGGGCCAGCTCTTCTTTCACTTTAATGGCGGCTTCTTTGGCTTTGAGGGCTAGTTGGGCGGCTTTGTCAGATTTTTTCTTGCTCTCCAGGTAGCTCTCCCTCTGGAAATCCTTCTGGGCCTCTTCCAGGAGATTTGTCGCTGCCTGGTAGAGATCGGGGGCGTAGAGGGGTGCTTCTGCTTCTCTCGCCTCTGTCAGGGCTTTTTGGGCTCTTCTTATGGCTTTCAGAGCCTCTACACGGGCTTGGAGCTTGGCCTTAATGGCAGCCTCCTTGGCCTCTATGGCTTTCTGCTGGGCCAGTTTCACCGTTTTCCAGGATTTCTGGCACTCCTTTTTGGACTCGGCTTCTGCTTGGGAGAGGAGGTTTTCCGCTTCTTTGTATTTCTCAGGGGCGTAGAGGGGTGCTCCTGCTTCCCGAGCCTCCATTAGTTGAGCCTTGGCAAGGGAGATTTCCTTCATGGGAGGATGGCAGCATCCCCCCAGCAGAAGGGCAAAGGGCAGGAGGAGGGCCAGGAGTCCTTTTCTCCTTATCATCTTTTCACCTCCCGGGAGAAGATTTCTATCCTGCAAACAGGATACTCCTCCCCTCTCATCGGAGGGGAAGGAGCACCCGTTGTGACAGAGGATACTGAGGTAAATTTATTTCTCCTCGGGAGTCGCCGTCAACTTAATTTTCAGTTCTTTCAGTTGTCCCTCGTCCACAGGGGAAGGGGCTCCCGTCATGAGACACTGGGCTTTCTGGGTCTTGGGGAAGGCTATGACTTCTCGAATGGATTCGGCCTTGGTGAGAATGGACATCACCCTATCGAATCCCAGGGCGATGCCGCCGTGGGGCGGGGCCCCGTACTCCAGGGCCTCTAGAAGGAAGCCGAACTTGACCTTGGCTTCTTCTTCGCTGATGCGCAGCAGGTCGAAGATCTTCTTCTGAACGTCCCTCCTGTGAATCCTTATGGACCCTCCGCCAATCTCCTGGCCATTAAGGACTACGTCGTAAGCTTTTGCCCTCACCTTCAAGGGGTCCGTGTCCAAAAGGGGCAGGTCTTCATCCATTGGGGAGGTGAAAGGATGGTGGATGGCCACGTAGCGCTTCTCATCCTCGTCCCAATCCAGAAGGGGGAAATCCACCACCCATAGGGGTGCGTAGGTGTCCTCGGGAATGAGCCCCAGCGCCTCGGCCACTTCCAGCCTTAACCGACCTAGGACATCGGCTACAATCTCTTCTTTGTCGGCGGCCAGGAAGACCACGTCTCCCTCTTGGACCTGAAAAGCCTCCTTCAAGCCCTCTATCTCTCCCGAAGAGAGGTACTTCAAGAGGTTGGATTGAAGTCCTTGGTCCGTCACTTTGATGGATATAAGGCCTTTGGCGCCAAATTCCCTGGCCCTCTTACCCCAGTTGTCCAGCTCTTTCCTGGAGAATCGGGCACCTCCAGGTGCTTTGAAGCCTCTAATCACCCCGCTCTTCTTCAGAGTTTCTTTGAAGGCGGTGAATTCTGTGGCTTCGAAGAGTTGGGAGACATCCTGGATGAGCATCTCAAAGCGGGTGTCGGGCCGGTCGATGCCGTATTTGAGCATGGCCTCCTGGTAACTCATGACGGGGAACTTCTCGGGCAGATCCACGTCTATAAGTTTGAACACAGTGCGTACAATGCCCTCCACCACCTCCATAACGTCCTCTCGCTCCACAAAGGACATCTCTAGGTCTATCTGGGTGAACTCTGGCTGGCGGTCGGCCCGGAGGTCTTCGTCTCGGAAGCACTTTACGATCTGGTAGTAACGGTCAAAGCCAGCTACCATGAGGATCTGCTTGAAGAGTTGGGGAGACTGGGGTAGGGCGTAAAACTTGCCTGGGTTCACCCTGCTGGGTACTAGGTAGTCCCTGGCCCCCTCCGGGGTGGACTTGGTGAGGAAGGGGGTTTCCACGTCAATGAAGCCCTGGCTGTCCATATACTGGCGGATGGCCATGGCCGCTTTGTGGCGTAGTCTCATGTTGTTCTGCATCCAAGGCCGTCTCAGGTCCAGATACCGATAGGTGAGGCGTACCTCTTCCGAGACCTCCCTGTCGTCCAGTCGGAAGGGAAGGGTCTTGGCGGGGTTGAGGACCTCCAGCTCTGTGGCTAGCACCTCTATTTCGCCCGTTTTCAGTTTGGGGTTCTCAGTGCCAGGGGGGCGGCGGTTCACTTTGCCTTTTATGCGTAGCACGTATTCGTTTTTGATCTCCCGGGCCTTCTCGTGGACCTGGGGACTCACCTCTGGACTGAAGACCACCTGGACCAGTCCTTCTCGGTCCCTTAGGTCTACAAAGGTGACGCCTCCGTGGTCCCTGCGGCGATTGACCCATCCTTCCAGCACTACCTCTTTGCCGATCATGCTGGTGCTCAATTCCCCACAGTAGCAGGTTCTCCTCAAGACTCGACCTCCTTTTTTATGTACCCCACCAGCCCTTCTAGATCCTCCAAGGGTCTCTCCTCTTGTTCCCCCTTTGCCATGTTTCTCACTATTAGGGTCCCCTTGGCCAGTTCCTCTTCCCCCAGAATAATGACCAGAGGGACCTTTATCTTGTCGGCTCTGCGCAACTGGGCTTTGAGGCTCTTCGGCTGGTGGTTCATTTCCAGGCGGATGCCCTTTTCTCTCAACTTTTGGGCAAGGTTAAATCCCTCCTTTGTGGCCTTTCTACCCAGGAGGGCCAGATAACAATGGAAGGGGGTGCCTTGTGGTAGATCTCTTCTCTTTTCCAGTAGCATGACGGTCCTTTCCACCCCCACGGCGAAGCCTATACTGGGAATGTCTTTACCCCCGATCTGTTTCAAGAGGTCGTCGTATCGGCCCCCAGCTGCCACGGCGTTTTGGGCTCCCAGATGGGTAGTGGTGAGCTCGAAGACGGTGCGGGTGTAGTAGTCCAATCCCCTCACCAGCCTGGGATTGATGGTGTATTCCACCCCTAGGGAGTCTAGATAGGCCAGGGTTTGCCCATGATACTCCTGGCAGTCTTGGCATAAATGCCGGGAGATGTCGGGTGCATCCTGCAGCACTTCTTGGCAGCTTTCTTCTTTACAGTCCAGTACCCTCAGGGGGTTTCTCTCCCTCCTTCTTTGGCAGTCGGGGCAGAGGGCATCCTTCACCCCATCCAGGAACTCCAGTAGGGCTTCTCTGAAACGGGGGCGGCACTCACGGCATCCCAGGGAGTTGATCTCCAGGGTGGTGAGATCCCTGATGTTCAGCCTCCGGTATAGGGTGTCCAGGAGGCAGATGACCTCGGCGTCCAGGCTAGGGCTGAGGTAGCCAAAGGCCTCTACGTCCAGCTGATGGAACTGGCGGAGTCGGCCTGCCTGGGGTCGTTCGTGGCGGAACATGGGACCAAAGAAGAAGTACTTGCCCACAGGGTCACTGTGGTACAGGGCGTGTTCCAGGTAGGCTCGGGCCATGGATGCCGTGGCCTCGGGTCTCATGGTGACACTGTCGCCCCCTTTGTCTTGGAAGGTGTACATCTCCTTTTCTACAATGTCCGAAGTGTCACCTAGGCTGCGTTTAAAAAGCTCGGTCTTTTCTAAAATGGGTATCCTCAGCTCTGAATAGCCAAAGGCTTCAAAGAGATTGCGGGCCTCTTCTTCTACCCTTCTCCAGAGGGGTATCTCCTGGGGCAAGATGTCTCGGAACCCTTTGACGGCCTTGATCATCCCTTCCTCCCTTTATTCTGCCCCGTAATAAAACCGGTGGGTTATGGTGTCAAGCTCCCTCCCGGTGAGGCTGTCTCCCTTGAGGATGACCGTGAAGGGGGTTACCTTTACAAAAGACTTCTTAGGTTATTGGTAGGGTCCATTGAAAAATCCCCTGGATAGCCTTTATAAGGAGTTGCAAAAACTCTTTCAGCGAGGAGGGGAATATGGGAGTGAAGGTTGCCATTAATGGTTTCGGGAGGATTGGTAGGCTGGTCTTTAGAGCGGCTTTTGGAGATCCGGATGTGGAGTTTGTGGGGATTAACGATATCACCGATGCAAAGACCCTGGCCCATCTCCTTAAATACGACTCTGTCCATGGCATCTTTGATGCCCAGGTGGGCCATACCCAGGATTCCATAGTGGTGGATGGCAAAGAGATCAAGGTCACAGCCATTAAGGATCCTGCCCAGTTGCCTTGGGAGGACCTGGGAGTAGATGTGGTGATTGAGGCCACGGGCCTCTTCAGGGATAGGGCCAGCGCCTCAAAGCACCTTCAGGCCGGCGCCAAGAAGGTGATCATCACTGCCCCGGCCAAAGAGCCCGACATCACGGTGGTCCTGGGGGTGAACGAGAGAGAATATGACCCCGCCAACCATCACATCATCTCCAACGCCTCTTGTACCACCAACTGCCTGGCCCCTGTGGCTAAGGTCTTGGATGAGAACTTTGGTATAGTTAGGGGCTTCATGACCACCGTCCATGCCTACACCAACGATCAACGTATCTTGGACCTGCCTCATAAAGACCTGCGCAGGGCCAGGGCTGCTGCCATGTCCATGATACCCACCACTACAGGGGCCGCCGTGGCCGTAGGTCTGGTATTGCCCCATCTCAAAGGCAAGCTGGATGGCTTGGCGGTGAGGGTGCCCACCCCCGACGTCTCCTTGGTGGATCTGGTGGTTCAGGTCTCAAAGGAGACCTCGGTGGAAGAGGTGAACGGTGCATTGAAGGCGGCGGCGGAGGGGGAACTGAAAGGCATCCTCCGCTTCTGCGAAGAGCCTCTGGTTTCCATAGATTTCATGGGTGATCCTCACTCCAGTATCGTGGACGCTTCCTCTACCTTTGCGAATGGTGACATGGTGAAGGTCCTGTCCTGGTATGATAACGAGTGGGGCTATTCCCACAGAGTTTACGACCTGGTGAAGTACATAGCTGGGAGGGGCCTGTGATATGTTAGGTTGCGGGACCATAGAGGATTTTGATCTCAGGGGCAGGAGGGTCTTCATCAGGGTGGATTACAATGTCCCCCTGGATGAGGCAGGGAACGTCACCGACGACTCCCGCATTAGAAGATCTCTGCCCACAGTGAACTATGCCCTGGATCACGGGGGCCGGGTGATCCTGGCCTCCCATCTGGGCAGACCCAAAGGGAAGCCCGATCCCGGGCTGAGTCTGAAACCTGTGGCGATGAGGCTCTCCCGCCTTTTGGAGAAGGAGGTGAGGTCTGCCCCTGACTGCATAGGGCCCCAGGTGGAGGAGATGGTGGAGAATCTCCGGCCGGGGGAGGTCCTTCTCTTAGAGAACCTCCGGTTTCACCCTGGGGAGACCAAGAACGATACCGAGTTCGCCCAGGCCCTGGCCCGTTTGGCCGATGTCTATATCAACGATGCCTTCGGAACGGCCCATCGGAAGCACGCCTCTACCTACGGTATCGTTCAGTTCGTGAAAGAAGCGGGCGTCGGTTTCCTCATGAAGAAAGAGATTGAGTACTTCGAGAGGGCCCTGGTGGATCCCAGGAGACCTCTGTTGGCCATCATAGGAGGTGCCAAAGTCTCCACCAAGATAGGCATCTTGGAGAGTCTTTTGGAGAAGGTGGACAAGATGATTATCGGTGGAGCCATGGCTTTCACTTTCTATCGCTATCTGGGCTGGCCAACGGGTAACTCCCTGGTGGAAGAGGACATGGTGGACGTCGCCGGCCGGGTGATGAAGCGGGCGTGGCAGGGCGGAGTGAAGCTCTACGTCCCTGTAGACGTGGTGGTGGCCCCTGAGCTCTCTCCCCATGCTGAGAGCAGGACGGTACCTTGCCAGGAGATTCCTCAGGCCTGGATGGGTCTGGACATAGGTCCTGCCACCATCACCCTCTTCGAAGAGGTGATAGCCGATGCCCAGACCATAATCTGGAACGGTCCCATGGGGGTCTTTGAGATAGAGAAGTTCAAAAACGGCACTTTTTCTGTGGCTAGAGCCATAGGTCGCTCATCAGCCCTCTCCATAGCAGGGGGAGGGGACACGGACGTGGCCATCCATCGGGCAGGGGTTACGGATCAGATCTCTTACATCTCCACGGGAGGGGGGGCTTTCCTGGAGCTCCTGGAAAAAGGAACCCTGCCTGCCTTGGAGGTGCTCAAGGGGAAGGGGGAGTGAGCTATGAGGAAGCCCTTTATAGCCGGCAACTGGAAGATGCATAAAACGGTGCCCCAGGCCCTGGAGTTGGTGGAAGGTCTTAGGGGGTTGGTGGAGGGGGAGGGAGGTGTGGAGATCGTGGTGGCTCCTCCTTTTACCGCTCTGTATCCCGTGGCCCAGACCCTGAGGGGCTCGGTGATAAAGCTGGCGGCCCAGGACTGTTTCTGGGAGGAAGAGGGGGCCTATACGGGGGAAATCTCCCCTGGGATGTTGGCTGATGTGGGCTGTGCCTACTGTATCGTGGGACATTCGGAGCGGAGGCACATCTTTGGAGAGACCAGCGAGGACGTGGCCAAAAAGGCTCGGGCCCTTCTAAACCATGGTGTCTCCCCTATAGTCTGCGTGGGTGAAACCTTGGAGGATCGGGAGAGGGGCGAGGCCCTTAAGGTGGTGGGGAATCAGCTGGAGGGTTCCCTGGCGGGTATTTCGGCGGAGGATATGGCCCGGGTGGTGATAGCCTATGAGCCTGTTTGGGCCATAGGAACGGGTAAGACAGCCACTCCCCAGCAGGCCCAGGAGATGCACTCCTTCATTCGCCAGTGGGTGGGAGAAAAATTCGGAGGGGATGTTGCCTCCGCCCTCACCATTCTGTATGGTGGCTCCGTTAAACCGGAGAACATCCAGGGCCTTATGGCTATGGAGGACATAGATGGGGCGTTGGTGGGGGGGGCCAGCCTCAAGGCTTCCTCCTTTGCCAAGATAGTAAAGGGGGGTAAGGGATAGTGGTAACGCTTCTGGTGGCTCTACATGTGTTGGTCTGTATAATATTAATACTGGTGATTCTGCTTCAGGCAGGTAAGGGGGCGGAGATGGGTGCCACATTTGGAGTGGGCTCTTCGTCACCCGTTTTTGGCCCCAGAGGGCCTGCGCCCCTGCTGGCCAAGCTGACGGTGGGAGCGGCAGTGATTTTTATGGCCACCTCTCTGGTCCTCACTATTTTCGCCTCTCGCCAGGAGATGCCATCTCTCCTGAAGAGCGTTCAGCCTCCGACGGTGGAGAAGCCTTTGGAGAAGCCGCCCCTTCCTAGACCGGTTCCTCCTGCGGGACCTCAAAGTAAGCCTTCGGGTGAAGGGACCTCTTCTGTCCCCTCATCTTCGGGGCCTTCCCAAGGGGGTGGTGGCCAGAGTCATGGCCGATGAACGGCTCAAGGTCCTGAGGGAGGAGATAGACAGGCTGGACGCGGAGCTCCTCAGGCTCCTGAATGTCCGGGCCCAGAAGGCCTTGGAGATAGGGGAGATCAAGAAGAGGGAGGGGCTTCCTCTCTATATCCCCCACAGGGAAAGGGAAGTTTTGGAGGGGTTGGTGAGGGCCAATCCGGGGCCTTTTCCTTCGGGGGCTTTGGAGGTGATTTTCAGAGAAGTGATCTCTGCTTGCCTCTCCCTTCAGAGGCCTGTGAGGGTGGCCTATTTGGGGCCTGAGGCTACCCACACCCATCAGGCAGCCCTGGAGTATTTCGGTGCTTCAGTGGAGTTTCTGCCCGTAAGATTCGTGGAGGGTATCTTTCAAGCCGTGGAAAGGGGACAGGCCCATTACGGGGTGGTGCCCTTTGAGAACTCCACGGAAGGGGTGGTGAGCTCCACTGTGGATATGTTCTTCTCTTCCCCTGCCAAGATTGTGGGAGAGACGTACCTCCGCGTGTCCCATCATCTTCTGTGCCTCTCCGGGGACCGTCGGGACGTAAAGAGAGTTTACAGTCACCCCCATGCCACGGCCCAGTGCAAAAAGTGGCTTTCCCTCCACTTGCCGGGGGTGCCGGTGGTGGATGTGCCCAGTACGGCGGAGGCAGCAGCTCGGGCTGCCCAGGATCCCGATGCTGGGGCCATAGCCAGCGAGACGGCGGCTATTCTGTATGGTCTCAAAGTGGCCCAGGCAGGGATAGAAGACGTGATGGAGAACTATACGAGGTTTCTGGTGTTGGGCCGTGAAGAGATGGAGCCTACCGGTAGAGACAAGACGTCTCTTCTGTTCTCCGTTCCCCATGAAGTGGGAGCCCTGTGCCGCATTCTGCATGTCTTCGCCCAGAGGGGGATAAACCTCACCAAGATCGAGTCCAGGCCTTCCAAGGAGAAGGCTTGGGATTACCTGTTTTATGTTGACTTTGAAGGCCATGCCGGGGAAGATAAAGTGAAACAGGCCTTGGAGGACCTTAAGGGTATGGCCCTCACTCTCAAGGTGCTGGGTTCTTACCCCAGATACCGGAAGGAAGGAGATGAACATGAAAAGAAGGCTTAAGAAAGGACTTCTGGTGGCATCCCTTCTGGCTTTAATGGTGGCGGGGACGTCTTCTCTCCTTATAGGTGGGGTGGGGGAGGAGGGAGCCACTTATAAAAAACTGAAGGTTTTTAGTGAGGCCCTTCACTACATATTGACCTCTTATGTTGAGCCGGTGAAGTCCAAAGAGCTCGTATATGGGGCCATCAAAGGCATGGTGGGGGAGTTGGACCCCCATTCGGCCTTCCTTACGCCCGACATGTTTAAGGAGATGCAGGTGGAGACCAAGGGAGAGTTCGGGGGTCTGGGCATAGAGATCACCATAAGGAAGGGAAAGCTCACCGTGGTGTCTCCCATTGAGGGTACGCCAGCCTACATGGCAGGTGTGAAGGCGGGGGATATTATAGTTAAGATTGACGGAGAGTCCACCGAAGGCATTACCCTCATGGAGGCGGTGAAAAAGCTGAGAGGGCCCAAGGGCACCAAGGTGACCATCACCATTATGAGAGAGGGGCTGGAGAAGCCCTTGGATATAACTATCACTCGGGACATCATCAAGATCAAGAGTGTGCGCTATCGTATGGAGGACCCCAAGGGTAAGGTGGGTTACGTTAAGGTCCGGGCCTTCAGGGAACACACATCTCGGGATCTTAAGAGGGCCATAGAGGATCTTCGGGCTCAGGGCATGAAAGCCCTGGTGTTGGATTTGAGAAATGATCCTGGGGGGCTGTTGAGCCAAGCAGTGAAAGTGTCGGATCTTCTCCTTCCCAAGGGCAGGCTCATCGTTTACACCAAGGGGAGAACAAAAGAGGATCAGATGCGGTTTGTGAGCCAGTGCAAGCCTCTGTTGCCTGTATCTTTTCCTATGGTGGTATTGGTGAATGCTGGTTCCGCCAGTGCATCGGAGATTGTGTCAGGTGCCCTTCAGGATTGGCACCGGGCGGTTATCATGGGAGAGAGGACCTTTGGGAAGGGCTCAGTACAGACCATCTTTCCCCTCTCTGACGGTTCGGCTCTAAAGCTCACTACAGCGGAGTACTACACTCCCAAGGGGCGTTCCATCCAGGAGGAGGGCATCATCCCCGATGTGGAGATTCCTTCCAATCTCAAGGTGGTGAAGGGCAAGAGACCGGTCATTCGGGAGGAGTTCCTCAAGAGGCACTTGAAGAATGCGGTCAAGCCTAAGGAGAAGCCTTCCACGAAAGAGAAGGATGGGGAGAAAGAAAAGGAGGAAGAGAGAGAGGACCTTCAGCTCAAGTATGCCGTGGAGTTCCTCAAAGGCTGGCTGCTGATGGAAGGGCGGTCCGTTGGCCAAAAGGCAGACTAAGAGGACAGGGAGTAGAAGGAGATCTTCGGGGGGAGCCCAGCTCCCCCTTTTTAGGTTTAAATGGGCCCTTTTGGCCCTGGTTGTCGTTCTGGGATTGCTGGTTCTCCGGGGTTTTCGGGTTCCAAGGGACTACGGGGCGTCCACCCGCAGGTTGGCGGGAAAGCTCATCTCTCACCTTTCCCACCAGAAGGGGTGGACTCTGATGAGTTCTACCTGGGTGGGGAGGCAGGATGGTAGAGATCGGTGGGAAATGGCGGTCACCACCTGGTGGGTTGAAGGATCTCCTCGGCAGGGTCTCAGAAACCTTCAGAAAACCTTTCCCATGTTGGCTTTTAAGGGTGGAAAGGGGGAGTGGGCTTACTATAGGGATGGTTGGGAGGTTTTGAGGGTCCTGATTGTGCCTAGGGCTAGGATCCCGCTGGTCGAAAGGCGCGTCAGGGCCCGGGTGGCTATAGTGATAGACGACATGGGCTACCGCGTGGACCGGGCTCGGGCTTTTTTGGATCTTCCTTGGTCCATCACCCTCTCTATTTTGCCCTTCACCGACCGGGCTCGGGAGATTGCTTGTCTGGCACATAAAAGGGGTAGAGAGGTGATGCTCCACCTCCCCATGGATGCCAACGGAGGAGGAGAGGCTATAGAGCGCTTGGAGTCCAGGACGCCAGGCATGCTGTTGGTTTCTATGTCCGAGGGGGAGCTTAGGGCCTTAGTAAGGCGGGAAATGGACCAGGTTCCTTATGCCAGGGGGGCTAACAACCACATGGGGTCCCGCTTCACCAGGGACACACGGTGCATGAGGGTGGTTCTTCAGGAGTTGAAGGCCAGGGGTTACTACTTCTTGGACTCTTTGACGGACAGCAGAAGCGTTGCCTGCCGGGAGGCCAGAAGGCTGGGGTTGAGGTGTTTCGAAAGGGACGTTTTTCTGGACAACTCTAGAGACGAGGCCTACATCCTTCATCAACTCACTCTCCTGGCTCAGTTGGCCTTAAAGAAGGGGTACGCTGTGGCCATTGGCCATCCCAGCCAGGCAACTCTGGTGGCCTTGAGGAAGGGCCTTCCCAAACTGGAAAAGATGGGTATAAAAGTGGTACCTCTGTCGGAGCTTTAGGCTCCGGATTTTCGTGGTTGGGGGATACTAATGAAGTGTGTCTTTAAAAGGCCGGAGAGCCTCACAAAGAAGGAGTTCCATTTTTGTCCCGGTTGCCATCACGGCATAGCCCACCGCTTGGTGGCTGAGGTGATAGACCAGCTGGGGGTGAGGGAGAGGGCTATAGGCATTGCCCCTGTGGGTTGCGCCGTCTTTCTCTATGACTATTTCAACTTAGACGTGGCCGAGTCCCCCCACGGGCGGGCACCAGCTGTGGCCACGGGGATCAAGCGCTCCCAGCCCGATAGGGTGGTTTTTTGCTACCAAGGCGACGGAGAGATCACGGCCATTGGCACGGCAGAGATCATTCATGCTGCCAATCGGGGGGAGAATATCACGGTGATCTACATCAACAATGCCGTCTATGGAATGACGGGGGGCCAGATGGCCCCTACCACCGTTGTGGGTCAGAAGGCTTCCACCTGCCCCTTCGGCAGAGATCCAAGCAACTCGGGTTTTCCCATCAGGATGGTGGAGTTGCTCTCCACCCTGGAGGCTCCAGTTTTCCTGGCTCGGGTGGCCCTCAACAGTCCTGCTCGGGTGAAGCAGGCTAGAAAGGCCATAAGAAGGGCCTTTGAGATGCAGCTCAACCAGGTGGGTTTCTCAATGGTGGAGGTGCTGTCGGCCTGTCCCACCAACTGGAGGATGAGTCCCTTGAAGGCCAACCAGTGGATAGAGGAAGAGATGATGCGTTACTTCCCCTTGGGGGTCTTTAAGGAGAAGGAGATCTAACATGGGCATGTATGTGGACTCTTTCTTGGCAGGTATTGGGGGCCAGGGCATACTCCTCATGGGCCAGCTTCTGGCCAGAGCTGCTGCTTCCCAGGGGCTCCAGACCACCTGGCTCCCTGTCTACGGTGTGGAAAAGAGGGGAGGGGATGCCACCTGTACTGTTATCATCTCCGACGAAGAGATCTACTCTCCTGTGGTGGCCCATCCTCAGACCATGATCCTCATGCATTCCCGTATGGTTCCTCGCTTTCTCCCCCAGCTCAGAGAGGGGGGACTCCTGGTGACCAATTCTACCCTCATCTCCAGAGAAGAGATTACCAGAGAAGATGTGGATCTGGTGGAAGTACCCGCCGGGGAGCTGGCTCAGGATCTGGGAAGCGAAAAGGTGGCCAATCTTATCCTCTTAGGAGTTCTACTGAGGAAGACGGAGGTGTTGCCCCTGGAGGTGGTTCAGAGAGAACTCCGTAGGTCTTCTCCTAAAGGAAAGGGGAAGCAGCTGGAGATCAACCTTAGGGCCCTGGAATTGGGCTATTCCCTTTAAAGGACTTTGATGGTGTTGGTAGAGGAGAGCTTTTACAAACCAGACAAAACCTATAGGCTTTAGGGATTGGGGGTAAGAATGGACCTGTGGAGTCAATCCATTTTGCTGGGTGTTGTCCAGGGGCTTACCGAGTTTCTTCCTGTGAGCAGCTCGGGCCATCTGGTCCTGCTTCAGCATTTTTTGGGGTTTAAAGGGGATAACCTTCTCTTCGACCTTTTGGTCCACGGTGCTACCCTTCTGGCGGTGGTGGTCTATTTTTGGAGAGACCTGTGGTCTTTGGCCCGCTCCCTGGTGGACAAGGAGGCCAAGAAAGAGAGGAGGCTCCTGCTGTATATCGTGGTTGCCACGGTGGTGACGGCGGGTATGGGCTTCACCTTTAAAGGAACCCTGGAGGGTCTGTTCTATAATCCCAAGGTGGTGGTGGGGACCCTGGTGGCGACGGGGTTCATCCTCTTTGTGGCTGACCGGTTCTCTTACGGAGACAAGAGCATGTTCGGTTTCGGCTGGGGCCCTAGTGCTCTGGTGGGGCTGGCCCAGGGGGTTGCCATTGTGCCTGGTATCTCTCGTTCTGGTTCTACCGTGTCGGCGGCACTCCTTCTGGGTATGGACAGGGAACAGGCGGGGCGTTTCTCATTTCTCATCGCCATTCCCGCTATTTTAGGGGCATTTGTGCTGGAGGTGAGAGGTGTGAAGGACCTGTCGGCAGCCCATTTTGTGCCTTATTTAGGGGGGATGGTGGCTGCCTTTCTGGTGGGATTGGCTTCCATCAAAGTCTTTCTCCAGGCCATCTCTAGAAAGCGCCTGGTCTGGTTTGCCTTTTACTGCTGGGGAGTGGCCTTTCTCTCTTTCATCCTCTTTCTGGGAGGGTACTGATGGCCACTATCACCTTTGAGGACAAAAAATGGGAGGTGAACAGGCGCATGAATGTCCTGCGTTTTCTGGAGAAGGAGGGGATAAATCCCGAGGAGGTCCTGGTGCTCATCAATGGCAAGGTGGTGACGGAGGATGCGGTCATGGAACCCCAGGATGAGGTGAAGATTCTGTGGGTCCTCTCCTGGGGGTGAGAATCTTTCATTCCTTGACCCTGTTGGGTGCGTGTGGTTTCCTGGTGAGGGGGCTTTTCTTTGGGGTGGTAGTTGTGAGAGAAAAAATAAGAGAGGTAATAATCGATACCCTTGGAGAATACGGTTTAAAACCGAAGAAAATGATCCTTTTTGGCTCCAGGGCCCGGGAGGACTATAGGGAGGATAGCGACTGGGATGTTCTGGTTGTTGTGGATAGAAAGTTAACTAGAAAGGAGAAAATGAGTATTTCCAGCACTATAAGAAAAAGGCTAGCAGATATTTATATTGACTGTGACTTAATACTGAAATCCGAGGAAGAAGTGGAGTTTTGTAAGAATCTCTTGGGAACGGTGACAAGGGAAGCCTTGAGGGAAGGTGTTCTTCTGTGAACGAGAAGGTTAAAATCTGGCTGACCAAGGCAAGGGAAGATTTGAAGGTGGCTGATCATGAAATGCGGCTTCCCGATGGAGAAGTGGTAACCAGTGCGGTTTGTTTTCACTGTCAGCAATTTGTCGAGAAGATGTTAAAAGCCTTCCTGGCATCCAAAGGGGTAGACTTCCCAAGGACCCACAACTTAGAACTCCTTTTGAAGTTATGTGGGGAGAAAGACCCAAATTTCAAAGACCTGACGGTTGGGGATTTAACTTATTACGCTGTGGAAATTAGATATCCAGACGAATTCTCTGTTCCATCCATGGAAGAGGCGAAAGAGTGCTTTGAAATTGCGAAGAAGGTGGGGCGGTTTGTCTTTGGCAAACTGGGACTACCAGAAAAAGATAATAGGTAAAAACACAGCGTTTTGCCTTCCGTAGCTTTCTGTGTGGGCTTTTCTCCATGGGAGTGGATGTATGAAGTGCAAGGTGTGTAAGAGAAGGGCTGTCATCAATCTCAGGGCCCAGAATCGGGGGCTGTGTGAATCCTGCTTCGATGCCTATGTTCTGGATCGGGTAGAGCTGACTATAAAGAGGTACAAGATGTTCTCCCGGGGCCAGAGGATCTTGGTGGCTGTTTCTGGAGGCAAGGACAGTTTGGGTCTTTGGGACATCCTGGCCCGCTTGGGCTATGAGCCCGCGGGGCTCTTCGTAGATATGGGTATCACCAGGGGCAACTACTCTGCACGGTCCAGGGAGGTGGTGGAGTCCTTTGCCCAATCTCGGGGGCTGGAGCTTGTGGTGGAGTCTTTGGAGGCTTGGTGGGGCAGAAGTATTGAGAAGATCGGTCGTCGGGTCCTCTGTCCCACCTGTGGCATGGCCAAGCGGTATCTCACCAACCGGGTGGCTGCAGACAGGGGGTATGACGTCCTCTGCACGGGCCATAACCTGGACGATGAGGCGGCGGTCCTTCTCTCCAACCTCCTCAACTGGCAAGTGGGCTATCTGGCCCGACAAGCACCAGTGCTGGACTCCTGGCATCCCAGGCTGGCCCGCAAAGCTAAGCCTTTAGTCCTCCTCACCGAGAAGGAGTCAGCCCTTTACACCCTATTGAGGGGTATTGAGTACGTGGAGGAGCCCTGTCCTTACTCCCAGGGGGCTACCACTCTGCGCTATAAAAGAGTTTTGAACCAGGTGGAGTGGCGCTCTCCTGGAACCAAGCAGCGTTTCTACACCCTTTTCCTGAAGAACAAGGGTCTCTTTGAGGGTGTGGCCAAAGAGGAGAGGGAGGGGCTCAAGGAGTGCAAAAGGTGCGGCCAGCCCACCTGGGAGGGCCTGTGCGCCTTTTGCCGTTTCATGGAGGAAAGCCATGGAGACTTTGGGAGAGAAGTTTCAGCGGGAGACCAAGTATAGCCGGAGGGAGAGGCCCCCTGCTTCCCGGATTTTATCCCATCCTGAAGATTACAAGGCCTATCCCGAGACTCCACGTTTTCCTTTGCCTCCCCCTGGGGAGGAGCCGGGGCCTGGGGTATGGCAGGTCATGGGGGCAAGGCGTTCAGTGAGGGACTTTGCTCCCCAAGCTATA
>Ga0190315_1000455_pt1 | contig 20554 bp, 15 predicted proteins | sample 48701101_MG_FD_161673 | JGI IMG/M metagenome (GOLD analysis project Ga0190315, IMG submission 161673) | Hydrothermal vent sediment bacterial communities from Southern Trench, Guaymas Basin, Mexico - 4870-11-0-1_MG | ecosystem: Environmental > Aquatic > Marine > Hydrothermal vents > Sediment ...
AATTCGGTGCCGATTTCCGCAGCAACAATTCGTTGCTGAATATCAGGTCGGAAAACAGAACCTGGGATGTCTGGCGCTTGTGGACCTACGGTCAGTTCAGCGACGCGCTGGTACTGTCGTTTTTCTATCAGTTTAAATAAGTTGGATGCTCGTTTAAAACTCAGGGAATAAAGGAATCAATACGTTTATGTAAATTTGTTCCCAAACAATCAGCTGTTTGAAAAAAATATTGCTCATACGTTTCAGCTCCATCGGCGACATAGTGTTGACTTCTCCGGTTGTACGAGCATTAAAAACTCAAATCGGCTGCGAATTACATGTTCTGACAAAACAGAAATTCTCTTTTTTATTTGTCAACAACCCGTATGTGGATCAAGTTCATACGCTGAAAGACGACATAGCAGAGGTGTTACCTGCCCTGAAATTAGAGAACTTCGATTTTGTTGTTGATTTACAAAAGAACCTGCGTTCGTACCGCGTAAAAAAAGCACTGGGAAAGCCGTCTGCCTCATTCCCAAAATTGAATAAACAAAAATGGTTGCTTGTAAATTTCAAATTAAACAACCTGCCGGATATCCACATCGTTGACAGGTATTTTAAAGCCGTTGTATCATTAGGTGTAGCAAATGATTTGAAAGGGCTCGATTATTTCATTCCCGAAAGTGCAGTAGTGGATCCGTCATTTGTCCATCGGTCTCTGTCAGGTCGATATGTGGCGATTGCCATCGGCGGACAGCATACGACAAAGATGATGCCGACGGAAAAATTAGTGGGGGTTATTGAAAAAATAAAGCTTCCGGTGGTTCTGTTAGGAGACAAGTCGGACAATTCCCGCGGAGAAGAAATTGTGCAACAACTGAACAGGCAGGATGTTTTCAATGCATGCGGGCAATTTTCCCTTGATCAGTCGGCTTCTTTGATCCGGCAAGCCGCAGCAGTTATATCACATGATACTGGTCTGATGCATATAGCTGCCGCCTTTAAAAAACCCGTTGTCAGTATATGGGGAAATACTGTGCCGGATTTTGGTATGTATCCCTACCTGCCCAACACACCTGAATTGTCTGTTATAGCTGAAGTGAACGATTTGAAATGCCGTCCTTGCAGCAAACTGGGTTATAAAAAATGCCCAAAAAAGCACTTTAGGTGTATGATAGATCAGGATGAGACTTTTATAGCGGAGAGTGTAACCAGGCTGATACAAAAACAACTTAAATAAAATCTTTTCCTATTGCTACAAAAGGGTTATGCAGTTTTTCATAACCAATATTGGTTTCCGGACCATGGCCGGGGTAAACAATTGTTTCTTCAGGCAAAACGAACAACTTGCTCCAGATACTTTCCTGCAACAGGTCATAGTTTCCGGTTGGTAAGTCGGTACGCCCGATGCTCTGATAAAAAAGCACATCGCCCGTAATCACAAAACCGGCCTCTTTCGCATAGAAGCAAAGGCTGCCATCGGCATGGCCGGGTGTATAAAAAACCTCGAGAACTGATTTGCCAAAATGAAGTGGTGTATTCTCATCGATAAAAATATCAATAGGTTTAATTTCGTCCAGTTTAATACCAAACGTAAGACCGTATTCTTTGGCGTGTTTCAGAAAATCTTCACACTCTTTATGCGCGGCCAGTTTTATATGATACAGATCGGCTACAAATTTATTGGCAATAATATGGTCGATGTGGGCATGTGTATTTACCAATAAAACAGGTGTTAAGTCGTTGGTAGAAATGAATTCCTCAAATTCAGTTTTTTCATTTTCATAATACATTCCTGGGTCAATAATGAGGCATTCTTTAGTGTCGTCGTAAACAACGTAGGTATTTACCTGGAAGTCGTTAAAACCAAATTGCTTTATGTGCAGCATAAGATGTAGTATTTCTTGTCAAAAATACATTATTAGTTCTTACTACCATAATCCCTGACTGAGTAATAATTTGGTTTAAATTTTGTTATAAATTAGCATCTCACTTTTTTACGAAACGTGACCAGTACGAAAAGCCGGACATACAGAACTATTTTGTTTGGATGGGTCTTTGTTTTTTTACTCCTGTCTCCAAACATATATTCCCAGTTTTACAATGGGATGAACATGTCTTTTGGTAAAAACAGGGTACAGTTCAACGAGTTTTTATGGACTTATTATAAGTTTGCTGATTTCGACACTTATTTTTACCTGAACGGGAAAGAACTGGCCCGTTTTACTGCCGAATATGCCGATGAACAATTGCCATTAATGGAGTCCCGATTCGAGAGCTATCTGGATAAAAAGATACAGTTCATCATCTTTAATAATCTGACTGATCTGAAGCAAAGCAATATCGGGCTGATTACCAACGAAACGTACAATACCGGAGGGATTACGCATATTATCGGCTCTAAAGTATTTCTTTATTTTGACGGTAATCACGTACATTTTCAGCAGCAGATCAGAGCGGGAATCGCCGAAGTACTGTTCAACCAGATGATGTTTGGCGGAAGACTGGGAAAGCAGGTGAAAAATTCTACCTTTTTTTCCATTCCCGAATGGTACCGAAAAGGCTTTGTATCCTACATGAGCCAGGACTGGGATGTGGAATTTGATAACCGTGTACGCGACGGAATTTTGTCGGGCCGATATAAAAAAGTAAACAACATCAACGGGATAGATGCCGTTTATGCGGGCCATTCTTTATGGCGGTTTATAGCAGTTAAATACGGCGAAGCGGCTATCAGCAATATCATCCATATGACCAGTGTAAGCAGCAGTGTCGAAAAAGGGATCATGTATGTTATCGGGATGCCGTTTAAACGGCTTATTGAAGAATGGCAGAAATTTTATACCGAAGAATACAGGGAGTTTGAGAACAATGAACGGGATCCTGATGGCTTGTTGCGGATAAAATTTAAAGATGAGGTAGTCTATGGTCAGCCACACATTGATCCTTTCGGGAGAAAACTTGCTTACACCGCCAACGATTTTGGTAAATATAAAATTTACCTCTACGACTTACAAAAACAGAAACGCAAAAAGATATTTAAAAAAGGAACCCGTATCGACACCAAAACCGATTACAGTTACCCACTGCTCGCCTGGCATCCAACAGGTAAACTGCTGGCGTTTATTATTGAGCAAAAAGGAATGCCGTGGTTGTATATGTATAACCTCGACGAGAAGAAAATGACGAAACAGATCGTTTACAACGTGCAGAAAGTAACTGACTTTTCCTATTCGGACGATGGGCGGTTTTTGGTCATGTCGGCAGTACAAAAGGGCCAGAGTGATATTTTTATTTTTAACATCGCCGCCAGTTCATTCCGCAAAATTACCAACGACATTTACACCGACCTGAATCCCCGGTTTATCAACAGGTCGAGCCAGATTGTATTCAGTTCCAACCGCGATAACGATACATTGGGTATACAACCAGCTTCGAACATTGAATTTAATCAAACGTTCGATCTTTTCGTGTATGACTATAAACATAATAAACAGATATTAAAAAGGATTACCGAAACACCTATCACCAACGAAATCCGGCCCGAATCATACGGATACAATACTATTTCATATCTGAGTGATGAGAACGGCATCTACAACGCATACCTGGCAACACTTGATAGCACGGTTAGTTCGGTAGATACGGCCGTTCATTACAGGTATTTCATCCGTTCAAAAGCCGTAACGGACTATACACGAAATATAATGGACCAACACACTTCGGTTTCGGGTGGTAAAAAAGCTTTGGTTTATTATCAAGACGATTTGTACAAAATATATGTCAACGCCACTCCTTCGTACGAAGCAAGCTCGTCACTTCAGCTGAAAGACACCCGCTATATGGCCTCTGTAAAACAGAAATTCGAAAAGGAATATACCGGACAACTTACAGCAAAAAAGAAGAAAGATACGGTACCGGAGAAACCTCAGGAACAAGTGCAGCAGGTTAAACTGAAAAAGTTCCGGATGGTATATGTTGATGAAAACGGAACCGAATTTACGGGAACAAGAAAAGACAAACAGATGATGGACAGCGAAGGGAACCTCTTTGTTGTGGACCTGGCAGGATCAGGGATGGAAGCCGGTAAGTTTAAAATTCCCAAACGCCTGAACTACAGAGTGGAGTATTTTCTGAATGACATGATCTCACAAATTGATTTTAACTACATCAACTATAGCTACCAGCCGTTTACCGGAGGCGGAGGACCGATTTATCTTAATCCCGGTTTCAACGTATTTTTACAGATGGGCGTCAACGACCTGATGGAAGACCACCGGTTTGTGGGCGGAGTGCGCCTAAACTTCAGCCTTGTGAATAATGAATATTTATTCAGTTACTCCAACCTGAAAAAACGCCTTGACAAAGAAATCGTTTTTCACAGAAACACACTGGAAGGAACAAACGGTTACTCACTGATACGAGTACATACGCACGAATTGTTCTACATACTGAAATGGCCGTTTACAGAAGCATTAAGTTTAAGGGGAACAGCATTTTACCGGAACGATATGTATGTCACCATGGCTACAGACCAGATCAGCCTTGAAACGCCAACCGTTTATGAACACTGGGCCGGACTGAAGGCAGAGCTGGTATTTGACAACACACGAAATGTCGGACTGAATTTGTATTATGGTTTACGGTATAAAATATTTGCCGAGTATCACCAGTTGCTTGATCTGGACCGCACCGACAGGAATCTTTTTGTTGTAGGATTTGATATCCGGCATTACCAAAAAATACACCGTTCATTTATATGGGCCAACCGTCTTGCCGGCAGCGCTTCGCTCGGAAATGAAAATCTGATCTATTACATGGGGGGTGTCGACAACTGGTTGTTCCCAAAATTCAATATTACAACGCCGATCGACTACCAACAAAATTACGCCTACCAGACACTGGCCACAAATATGCGTGGATTTAACCAAAACATCCGTAACGGAACCAGTTTTATAGTGCTGAATTCGGAGCTTCGCTTTCCGTTGTTTCAGTATTTTTCCAAAACACCTATAAGCTCAGCATTCCTGCGTAATTTCCAGCTGGTTGCGTTTGGCGATATTGGAACTGCATGGACAGGCGTCAGCCCCTATTCGCCTGAAAATTCGCTCTATACAAGATATATAGACAGCGGACCGCTGCATATTTCGGTTGAAATGCAAAAGGAACCTTTTGTCGGTGGTTTTGGTTTTGGGGCACGAATTCATTTACTGGGATATTTTATCCGTGGTGATGTTTCCTGGGGTGTTGAAGATTTTAAAATTCGTGAGCCTGTATATTATTTGTCTTTAAGCCTCGATTTTTGATGTAATCCTTTGTTAATCCCTCTTCCGGATTTTTGTCTTCAACTGTTAAAATTCATCTGATAAAATTGTGCCAAAATAGGTTGAATTTTTTTTTTAGGCTTTTATAAAGTTCTAAAAACTTAATTCCATGCAGTTTACTTTTTATTCACCCCTCCTTGTTGAAAAAAAATAACAAACCGTATTGGGTTTCTGTTGTATATTGCAGCTCAATAAAGGCCCGCTTTCCCTTTTTATAACGTATAGATACACAGGCTTTTAACTTGTAAACGATTTTAATAAGAGCGCTTATTATGGAGAATAATCTTTTCTTAAATTTTGACGGAAAAACAGACGTAAATCAACGTACAGAAGAGAGTTCCGAAGAGCGGGGAAAAGATTTTTATGAGAAAGTATTGGATCAAAGAAGACAATCGGAAATGAGAGAAGAACAGGTAGAATTTAAAGTAGCCCATATTGAGGTTATGGATAAAAAAGCAGATGGGAAAAGTGCAGAGCCGGAAAAAAAAGAAGTTCCTTCGATAAAACAATATACACATGAGGAAGTTTTAGAAGCTGCCACAGAATATTTTAAAGGTGATGCGCTGGCGGCAAGTGTCTGGATGAATAAATATGCCCTGAAAGACAGCATAGGTAATCTTTATGAACTGACACCTGAAGACATGCATCACAGGATTGCCCGTGAAATTGCCCGGATAGAACAAAAATACCCGGATCCGTTGAGTGAAGAGGAAATATTTCAGGTATTTGACAGGTTTACATACATAGTTCCGGCCGGAAGCCCAATGGCAGGTATCGGAAACAACTTTCAGATATCTTCTCTTTCAAATTGTTTTGTGATTGGTAACGACGGTGATTCCGATTCATACGGAGGCATCATGAAGATTGATCAGGAGCAGGTGCAGCTGATGAAACGCCGGGGCGGTGTTGGCCACGATCTTTCGCATATTCGCCCTACAGGAAGTCCTGTAAAAAATACTGCTTTAACTTCAACAGGGGTAGTGCCTTTTATGGAACGGTATTCTCATTCAACCAGAGAAGTTGCCCAGGATGGAAGACGCGGGGCCCTTATGTTGAGTATCAGCGTAAAACATCCCGATTCGGAGCGGTTTATTGATGCAAAACTGGAGCAGGGAAAAATTACAGGAGCCAATATCTCGGTGAAACTCGATGATCAGTTCATGAAAGCGGTTAAAAGTGACAAACCATACATACAGCAATTTCCGATCAATGCCGAAAAACCGAAATATGAAAAAGAAATTAATGCACGGGATCTATGGGAAAAAATAATTCATAATGCCTGGGCTTCGGCTGAACCGGGAATCTTGTTCTGGGATACCGTGATCAGAGAATCAATCCCTGATAATTATGCCGAGTACGGATTTAAAACCGTTTCAACAAACCCCTGTGGCGAAATTCCTTTATGTCCGTATGACAGCTGTCGACTGATTGCTTTGAATTTATACAGCTACGTTAAAAATCCATATACCAAGGATGCTTATTTCGATGGCGATCTGTTTATAAAGCATGCCCACATTGCTCAGAGAATCATGGATGATATTGTAGATCTTGAAGTGGAAAAAGTTGATGCCATTCTGGATAAAATCAACTCCGATCCGGAAGCAGAAGAATTAAAATTTGTTGAAAAACGTTTGTGGGAAAAAATCAAGGAGAAATCGACACAGGGACGCAGAACAGGTATTGGAATCACAGCCGAAGGGGATATGCTTGCTGCGCTGGGCCTCACCTATGGTTCTGATAAAGCTATCAGTTTTTCAACGGAAGTACACAAAATACTGGCGCTGGAAGTTTATCGTTCTTCGGTCGATCTTGCTGAACAGCGTGGAGCTTTCCCTATTTTCGATTATAAAAAAGAAGAAGAGAATCCGTTCATTCACAGAATTAAAGAGAACGCACCGCACGTTTATGAGAAAATGAAACTGGTCGGCAGGCGCAATATTGCCATGCTTACCATTGCCCCCACCGGTAGCGTGAGTATTTGCACGCAAACAACATCGGGTATTGAACCGGTATTTATGGTTGCTTACAAACGACGCAGAAAAGTAAATCCGAATGATAAAAATGTGGTGGTCAGTTTTATTGATGAAGTTGGTGATGCCTGGGAAGAGTATAATGTGTTTCATCCGAAATTTGAGGTGTGGCTGAAGACAAACGGATATGATGTAGAAGAGGTTAAAAATATGCCCGATGCCAAACTGAATGAGGTCATCGAAAAGTCACCATACTATAAAGCTACTTCAAACGACATTAACTGGGTCAGCAAAGTAAAAATGCAGGGGGAAATCCAGAAATGGGTAGATCATTCCATTAGTGTAACCGTAAATGTTCCGAATGACGCTACAGAAGATCTGGTAAGTGATATTTATCTCACGGCATGGGAAAGCGGCTGTAAAGGAATGACAATTTACCGCGACGGCTCCAGAGCGGGCGTTTTGCTGGAAAAAGATAAAGAAGAGGACGATAAAGATGAATTCCGTGAAACCAAAGCGCCACCCCGGCCAAAAGTAATTGAAGCCGACATTATCCGCTTCCAGAACAACTACGAAAAATGGATGGCGGTTATCGGTACAATCAACAACAAACCATACGAAATATTTACCGGAAAGGCAGACGACTTTTACCTTCCGCCCGGAGTTGAAAAAGGCTGGGTTGTGAAAGAGAAAATTAAAGGAGAAAAAACACGGTACGATTTTAAATTCAAGGATAAAGAGGGTTACGATATAATTGTTCAGGGGCTTTCGCGTTCGTTCGAAAAAACATACTGGAATTATGCCCGGCTGATCTCCGGTGTCCTGCGCCATGGCATGCCGTTGCCTTATGTTATCGACCTGGTATCTAACCTTAATGTAGATGAAGACAACATCAATACATGGAAAAACGGTGTTGTACGTTCATTGAAAAGATATGTACCTGACGGAACAGCGGTAGATACAAAGTGTCCGGATTGCGGCGAGCACACGCTCGTATACGAAGACGGATGCCTTATCTGCAAATCGTGTGGGCATTCCAAGTGCGGGTAATAATACGGCCCGGCTTTATGATATCCTGTGGTTTTCTGAATCAGAAATGTAATTTGTGGTAGTCAAAGGTTTGATTGTCGCGGAAGTGTTTTATTTTTTTTGCCAGATGAATAAAAATTTCCAGGTTTTTTTTCTTTAACCAGACAATGGCATCGGGTTTATTGTTAATGGCATCGGCAAAAACGGCCAGAAAATAATATTCATATTTTATCAGCCAGTTGTAGGCTCCCTGTTTTTTATCAATAGCACCATCCAGCGCAGCAAAATGTTTATACTTATTTTTCATCAGCCAGTCAAGGGCCTCTTTACTGCCCCTGATGCCACTACTTAAGGCTGCCAGTTCGGGATATCCGTTTTCGAGCAGCCATTCGTAAAAACTTTCTCCTTCATCGGTGAAAGTTTCTCCGAAAGCCATTAATATTTTAGGCTCATAATTCAACATGACGAATTAGTGATGTACAACACAAAGGTAGCAAGAAATAAAGATCAGCACAACCCTGCCTTTGAAGGATTGTAAAGTGGCATGACCGTTTTCGGGCAAATTAATACCTGTCGATGCAGTTCAAATCGTTAAAGGCCTGCTTCAGGCGTTCCACCATGGAGAGCTCACCAGCCTGCAGCCATTTACGCGGGTCGTAGTATTTTTTATTGGGCTTATCATCTCCTTCCGGATTTCCTATCTGTCCCTGAAGATAATCGAAATTTTCAGCTACGTATTTACGTACGCCATCCCAAAAAGCCCATTGTGTATCCGTATCAATGTTCATCTTAACCACACCGTAAGAGATTGCCTCTTTGATCTTTGCCGGTTCCGATCCTGATCCGCCATGAAAGACAAAGTTGACAGGATTGGGCTTCAGATTAAATTTTTCGGCAATGTATTTTTGCGAATTGGCCAGAATAACCGGTTCAAGTTTCACATTTCCGGGTTTGTAAACTCCGTGCACGTTTCCAAAAGCTGCCGCAATGGTGAAGTTCGGACTGATTTTCGAAAGAACTTCATACGCTTCGGCTACTTCTTCAGGCTGGGTGTATAATTTTGAACTGTCGATGCCGGTATTATCCACACCGTCTTCCTCTCCACCCGTAATTCCGAGTTCAATTTCGAGCGTCATATCCATCTTGCTCATCCGTTCAAGATAACCGGCACAAATCGCCAGGTTCTCACTCAGTGGTTCTTCCGACAGGTCAAGCATGTGCGAACTGAAAAGCGGCTTGTTATGGCGGGCAAAATAAACTTCTCCGGCATCCAGCAGTCCGTCAATCCACGGAAGTAATTTTTTCGCTGCATGGTCGGTATGAAGTATTACCGGAATGCCATACATGTTTGCCAGCTCATGAACATGCAGGGCGCCGGAAATAGATCCGGAAATGGCAGCCATTTCTCCTTCATTTGAAAGTCCCTTGCCTGCATAAAAAGCCCCTCCTCCGTTAGAAAATTGTATAATTACCGGCGAATTCACCTCCTTTGCCGCCTGCATTACGGCATTTATAGAATTAGTACCTACTACATTTACCGCCGGCAGGGCGTATTGCCCTTTTTTAGCAGCTTCAAATATTTTATTCAGGTCGTTCCCGGTGGCTACACCCGGTGCTACGTATTCGGATAGTTTTGTCATATGTCTTTTATTTTTATTATCGGTATTAAAGCACAAATTTACATGAAATTATAGCAACGGTTCCAATTATATTTTGATATTCCAAACAAAGTTAATTGGTTGCATGCACTAAGACGAAAGAAACGGTTATTGCAATCGTTTGTGTAATTAAATACATATTCGATAAATCCAATATGTCAGGATTTTATATCTTTACCCGCTCTAAGCATGTGTTTTGTATTGCACAAACACCTGAGTTTCTTTAAAATAAAGCAAAACACTATGATCAAAAAGGTTTTAGTAGCTAACAGAGGCGAGATTGCCATACGTGTCATGCGTTCATGCCGCGAAATGGGCATTCAGTCGGTGGCCGTATTTTCGGAAGCCGACCGTACCTCGATGCATGTAAGGTATGCCGACGAAGCTTACTGCATTGGCCCTTCAGCATCAAACGAGAGTTATCTGGTAATTGATAATATTATTGAAGCGGCCAAAAAAAGCAAAGTAGATGCCATTCATCCCGGTTACGGATTTTTATCAGAGAATGCCACCTTTTCCGACCGTTGTAAAAAGGAAGGTATTATATTCATCGGACCTTCATCGCACGCCATTAATACAATGGGCGATAAAATAACAGCCCGGAAAACCATGCAAAAAGCCAATGTGCCGGTAGTTCCGGGAACCACGGAACCTATTCAAGATCTGGACAAGGCTGTTGCCGTAATTAAGGAGATAGGGCTTCCTGTTATGATAAAAGCCAGTGCCGGCGGCGGTGGAAAAGGCATGCGGCTGGTTATGAAAGAAGAAGATATTCTGCCCGCTGTCAGTTCATCGAAATCAGAAGCAAAGGCTGCATTTGGCGACGATTCCGTTTATATTGAGAAATACATTAACTCGCCACATCATATCGAGTTTCAGATACTGGCCGACAACCATGGAAACTGCATCCATCTTTTTGAAAGAGAATGCTCGGTGCAGCGCAGGCACCAGAAAGTAATCGAGGAAACGCCATCGCCTGTTATGACACCCGAGGTAAGGGACGAAATGGGGAAATATGCTGTGGCAGCAGCCAAAGCGGTAAATTATTCAGGAGCAGGAACCATTGAGTTTATTGTAGATGATCAGCTGAATTATTATTTCCTCGAGATGAACACCCGGCTGCAGGTAGAACATCCGATCACGGAACGGGTAGTTGGCGTTGACCTGGTAAAAGAACAAATTAACATTGCGAACAACGAACCGTTAAGTTTAAAACAGGAAGACCTGTCGCAAAAAGGCCATGCCATCGAGTGCCGTATCTATGCCGAAGATCCGGAAAACAATTTCATGCCCAATCCCGGACTGATAAAACACATTACCGAACCACTCGGCCTGGGCGTAAGGCACGATGGTTATGTGTATAAAGGTTATGAAATCCCTATGTACTACGACCCGCTGATCTCTAAATTGATCGTTTGGGCTCCTACACGCACGGAAGCAATTGACCGCATGAAAAGGGCACTTTACGCCTATAAAATAATCGGTATTAAAACGTCCATCCCCTTTCTGAACAGGATCATGGATGTGCCTGCATTCCGACAGGGAAAATACAACACACATTTTATACAGGATAATGAAGAGTTTCTGTTAAATGAAGAAAAACCATCCCAGAAGCTGAAAGACATCGCATCTATTGCCGCCTTTTTCAGTTACCTTAAAAAACTGGAAAAACATCAGTCTCCGGTAAACCTTAACGGTGGTTCCAACTGGAAAACTTTTGGCAGAAAAAAAAGTCTTGAACGTCTCTAATTATAAATCTGACAGCTATGCAATACGATATTAAACTGAATGATGAGCAGTATAAAATTGAACTGCTCGACAGAAAGGACAACAAAGCGAAAATAGCTTTGGATGACAGGGTTTACGAGGTCGATATTACGGAAGTAGAGAACGGCGTTTATTCCATCATCCTTGATGGTACATCGTTTAATGTGGAACTTATTGAAACCGAAAACAAAAAGTATAATGTGAATACATTGTACAATTCATACGATATTGAAATAATTGATGCCGAAACAAGGTATGCCAACAGCCGGAAGAAAGATGATGTTGATGACGCCTCGTTTATTTCGACGCCAATGCCCGGCAAGGTGGTAAAAGTCCTTGTAAAAGAAGGTGATGTGGTGAAAGCAGGCGATACACTGATCATTGTTTCAGCTATGAAAATGGAAAGCGAATACAAGGCAGGGGGTGATAAAATCGTTACAAAAGTACTGGTTGGTGAAGGAGATGCCATTGACGGGCATCAGAAACTGATCTTACTGGAAGATATTGAAAACAATTAAAAAAAGATAAGATGTCGTTACAATCAAAAATTGAGTTACTGGAACAAAAACGGAAACAAGCGGAACTCGGTGGGGGTGAAGAAAGGATTGAGAAACAGCATAAAGCAGGCCGGAAAACGGCAAGAGAAAGGATCGATATACTGCTTGACCCGGATACTTTTGTGGAGATTGATGAATTTGTAACCCACAGGGCGACAGATTTCGGGATGGACAAAAATAAAATTCTGGGCGATGGTGTCGTAACCGGTTACGGTAAAATTGACGGCAGGCTTATGTTTGTTTTTGCCCAGGATTTTACGGTTTTCGGTGGTTCATTAAGTCGTGCCAATGCCGACAAAATCGTCAAGATCATGGATATGGCCATGAAAATGGGTGCGCCTGTTATCGGCCTTAACGATTCGGGTGGTGCGCGTATCCAGGAAGGGGTGCAGAGCCTGGCGGGTTATGCCGATATATTTTACCGCAACGTACGCAGTTCGGGCGTAATTCCTCAGATATCTGCCGTACTCGGGCCGTGTGCCGGTGGCGCAGTCTATTCGCCGGCTATCACCGATTTTATCCTGATGGTAAAAGAAACTTCGTATATGTTCGTTACCGGTCCTGATGTGATCAAAACCGTTACCAACGAAGAAGTAACTATGGAAGACCTTGGCGGCGCCATGACACATAACCAGAAAAGCGGGGTAGCCCACTTTACGGCAGAAGACGATGACGAGGCTATGATGATGATCAGGGAACTGATGAGTTTTCTGCCGTCAAACAACCTGGAAGACCCGCCGCAAAAAGTATGTACGGACGATCTGACCCGGGAAGAACCCAAACTGGACGAGATCATCCCTGACGACCCCAACAAACCGTACGACATGATGGATATTATCCTTCCGATTGTTGATAACGGTCATTTTCTGGAGGTACAGCCGCATTTCGCTAAAAATATTATTGTAGGTTTTGCCCGTATCGCCGGAAAACCGGTGGGTATTGTGGCCAACCAGCCGGCAGTTCTGGCCGGTGTGCTGGATATTGACAGCTCTACCAAAGCAGCACGTTTTGTGCGCTTCTGTGATGCCTTCAATATACCGTTAATTACCTTTGAAGATGTGCCCGGATTTTTACCCGGAACAACCCAGGAATTCGGAGGAATTATCAAACACGGAGCCAAACTACTTTATGCTTTTGCCGAAGCAACGGTGCCGAAAATCACCATTATTACCCGGAAAGCTTATGGCGGTGCCTACGATGTGATGTCGAGCAAGCATATCGGTGCCGATTACAACTTTGCCTACCCATCAGCAGAAATTGCCGTTATGGGACCGGATGGTGCGGTAAACATCATTTACAGAAATAAAATCAATACGGACGAAGACCGCAAAAAAGCGGTGGAAGAGTACCGCGAAAATTTTGCCAGTCCGTACAAAGCTGCCGAACTGGGATATATTGATGAAATCATCTTCCCGCATAACACGAGGAGGAAGCTGGTACAGGCGCTGGAAATGACGCAGAATAAATCGGACAGTAATCCGCCTAAGAAACACGGAAATATTCCGTTATAATCATACCAACAATTAAGAAAGAAACCGTGGCGTTTACAATGAATGTCGCGGTTTTTTATCGGATAATAAGTTTTCGCGTTGTGATATAATTACCCGCTTTTAATCGAAGTAAATACATCCCGGCGGGGTATGCATGAAGCCTGACGGATAGCTGATGATCTATCCGATTGTCCGGCTGATAGGTCCTGCTAAATACTTCTTTTCCCAGCAAATCGGAAATACTCAATTCCACAGCCGCACTTCCGGATGTGTTAAAAGAAATATCTACCTGATCGCTGGCCGGGTTTGGATACATTTGCAGATCGGTTATCGTAACGGACTCATCAACCTTCAATAAGGAAGAGCAAAAAGCCTCCCAGTGCTGGATGATCCTATCATTACTCCACGCATAATTGGTAATTACTATGTCAGAAATAAATCCCGGCGATGCCTCCCCCGAGAGTACCGAAGGGTGATCGCGGAACCAGATGATATAATTGCCGGGGGCCTGTGGCACATAATTGTTTGTGCCCGAGTCATCGTACTCGGCAAACTCACTGCCGTTTACAATAATCTTAATAAGCCCCTCTTCATTTCTTACCAGTATCATCTGGTAAAAGTCATTTGTTGAGAAGAAATCTGTTTCTCCAACGGTTCCGTTAGGCCAGAACTCAAGGGTTCCGTAATCCGGTGGATCGGTTAATTTAATGTACACACCAACATCATCTATATGTGTAAAACTAATAATGCGTACCCAACCGGGCGGGGTAATAAATTCATCTATCTGGAAATTAAAGGCGATGGAATAAGCTTCACCGATAAAGTCTTCCGGATTGTCAAATTGAAGCCCGGCATCATCTTCAAAAAAATAACCTTGTGCCGTATCGGCCTGTCCGCATGTGCTTTCCGGAACGGCCCTTAAAACAAATTCACCCGTCAGACCCTCATTATTTGGTATCTGGATAAGGTCGGGAGCCTCCGACTGGCTTGCCTGAAAGCTAGAGATAAGCGGATAGGAATAGGTGATCTGAGCAAAAGATACAGGTGTAATCAGGAAAGAACAGAGGATGCTGCTGATAAGTGGAAGGAATAGTTTTTTCATATCAGTTGTTTTAGTAGGTTAGAAAAAAGCATTCAAAAAAATATAAATATACAATATAAAACCCTGAAAGTCAAATATAGGCTTGGATAAAATCTCCGGTTTGGAGGAAACGATAAGTGTTGCAATTTATAACGACAGGTGCTTTCTTTCAAAAAGAAGGAGCCAGAATACGCCAATAGTTATAGATGAGTCGGCTAAGTTGAAAATGGGGCGGAAAAACACAAAGCGGCCATCATAACCCACTAAAAAATCCGGGATCCATGCAGGCAGTTCCGATTGTTGCAGGTTGATGATCGGAAAATAAAGCATATCTACCACCCGTCCGTGCAGGAAACCGGCATATCCTTCGCCGGCTTTGGCAAATTCGGCTACCGTATGGTAACTGCTTTGCGTAAATAGCAGTCCGTAGAAAGCACTGTCGATGATGTTCCCCAGCGCTCCGGCCATAATCATGGAAATACTGACGATCAGTCCGGTACTTGTATTCTTTTTACGGGTGATCAGATAAAGATAAACGCCGATTGCCATGATGGCTAATATGCGAAAGATGCTCAGCGACAGCTTACCCCATTCGCCTCCGAACTGCATGCCGAAGGCCATCCCGTAATTTTCCGTAAAATAAAGTTTGAACCAGTCACCGATCATAGGGATTTCTTCCCCCAGTGTCATAGTGAGCTTGATATAAATTTTTAATGCCTGGTCGAAAAACAGCACCAGAAAAATAACAAGGAAAGCTTTTTTCAAGAAACCGCTTTTTAGATTAGTTCATTATTTTAGGTTTCGCCTGGGCCAGCTTAGCGTCAATGCTTAAGGTAGCATGCGGTACGGCTCTCAGGCGTTCTTTGCTGATCAGTTTTCCGGTTACCCGGCAAATGCCATACGTTTTGTTCTCGATACGAATGAGTGCATTCTCCAGGTTATTGATAAACCGTGTCTGACGTGCTGCCAGACGGCTGTTCTCCTCCTTTGAAAGCACCTGCTGCCCTTCTTCCAGCACTTTGAACGTTGGTGACGTATCGTTTGTGTCGTTTTCACTATGGTTCGTATATGCCTCTGTCAGCAATTTGAGATCTGCTTTTGCCTTGTTAAGTTTTTCGAGAATGATCTGCTTGAATTCTTCAAGTTCTTCATCCGTGTATCTCGTCTTCTTAGGCTCGGTCTTTTTTTCTTTTTCTTTCATATCCTCTAATTTTTAATACGGATGTAAATTACGTGTTTAAATATACAACACTTTTTATTATGAATCCAGTATTGTTGTTTTTTTTATACTTCAATTTTTTCAATCTTTAGCTTTGCCTGAATACCGTCAACAAGTTCTACCGTTTCCACTTCCTCTTCACTAAGGTTTTCAGTAAACGTCACCTGAGCAAGGGTTTCAGAACAAATGTAATCCTTATATTGCTCGAAAGCCGTGAATGTATTGTCTGATTTTTCTACGGTCAGCTGAATTCTGTCGGTAACTTCCAGCCCCTTGTCTTTGCGCAGATTCTGGATCCGGTTAACCAGTTCACGTGCCATTCCTTCACTCAGCAATCCGGGGGTAAGTGTGATATCCAGAGCTACGGTAACATGATCTTGCGTAGCCACACTCCATCCCGGAATATCTTCCGTAATAATCTCCACATCATCAATACCAATTATTATTTCTCTGTCGTCAATCGTAAAAGTTGTTTCACCTGTCAATTCCAGTTGCTTGATATCGTCCTGACCAAATTGCTGGATCTGCCCTGCAATCTGTTTCATCAGTTTACCGTATTTCGGCCCTAAACTCTTAAAGTTAGGTTTGATCTTTTTAACCAGAACGCCTGAATCTTCGGTAATGTATTCCATTTCCTTCACATTCACTTCGGAAAGAATCAACTGTTCCACGGCTTTTACTACCTCTTTAAAATGTTCGTTCAGAACAGGTATCATGATCTTGTTCAGCGGTTGCCTTACCCTTATGTTGTTTTTCTTCCTTAACGAAAGGACCGTGGAAGATATTTTTTGAGCCATCTCCATCTTTTCTTCCAGGTCTTTGTCAATCAGCGTTTCGTCAGCCACCGGGAAATCGGTCAGATGGACCGAATCCACATCATAACGTTTACTTACCTTGTTGAGGTCAGTAAATATTTTATCAGTGAAGAACGGGGCAACAGGTGATGCCAGTTGTGCCACCACTTCCAGGCAACGGTATAAAGTCTGGTATGCTTCCATTTTATCTTTCGAATACGTTCCTTTCCAGAATCTTCTCCGCGAGAGACGCACATACCAGTTACTCAGATGCTCGTTCACAAAATACTGAATAGCTCTTCCTGCCCTGGTAGGTTCATAGTTTTTAAAAGCTTCGTCCACAGTTTTGATCAGGGAGTTCAGTTCGGAAAGTATCCAGCGGTCCAGTTCCGTACGCTCTGCAACAGGTACTTCTTCTTCACTGTATGTAAAACCGTCAATGTTGGCATACAGGGCGAAGAAAGCGTAGGTGTTGTACAGCGTGCCAAGAAATTTCCGGCGTACTTCGTTAACACCTTCCAGGTCGAAACGCAGATTATCCCACGGTTGCGAGTTGGTGATCATATACCAGCGTGTAGCATCGGGGCCATATTTTTCGATAGTCTCAAACGGGTCAACACCGTTTCCAAGCCGCTTCGACATTTTGTTTCCTGCTTTGTCAAGCACCAGCCCGTTAGATACCACCGTTTTAAAGGCAACCGAATCGAACAGCATGGTGGCAATGGCATGCAACGTAAAGAACCAGCCTCTTGTTTGATCTACACCTTCGGCAATAAAATCGGCCGGGAAATTTTTTTCAAAGGTTTCCTGGTTTTCAAAAGGAAAATGGAACTGTGCATAAGGCATGGCTCCCGAGTCAAACCAGACATCAATAAGGCCCGGTTCGCGGAACATCTTTTTACCGCTTTCCGAAACCAGGATGATATCGTCAACGTATGGGCGGTGGAAATCAAATGACTTATAGTTATCCGTGTTCATATCGCCGGGTGTAAAATCAGCCAATGGGTTATTATCCATAACACCGGCTTCGATGGCTTTTTCCACTTCGGCTTTCAATTGTTCTGCCGATCCGACAGCTATTTGTTCGGTTTTATCTTCCGTAGTCCAGATAGGCAGCGGCACGCCCCAGAAACGGGAGCGGGATAAATTCCAGTCCACCAGGTTTTCGAGCCAGTTACCGAACCTGCCTTCACCGGTAGCTTTAGGCTTCCAGTTAATGGTTTTGTTCAGTTCGATCATCCGGTCCTTCAGGGCTGTGGTTTTGATAAACCAGCTGTCGAGCGGATAATACAGTATCGGTTTATCAGTTCGCCAGCAATGCGGATAGTTGTGCGTATGTTTTTCGATGCGGAAAGCTTTGTTGTTCTTTTTCAGATCAACGGCAAGGTCGATGTCCAGCACTGGATCATCTTTTTTGTTGTTGGCATCATAATCGTTTTTCACGTAACGTCCCGCATATTTTTTATAGAGTTCGGAATTCACATAGTTTTTTACAAACTCTTCGTCCAGTTCTTCAATCCGGTAAAATTTACCTTTCAGGTCTACCATCGGGCGCCGTTCTCCGCTCTTATCGATCAATATCAGCGGTGAGATACCCATGTTTTTGGCAACCCGGTCATCGTCAGCTCCAAAGGTCGGGGCAATATGAACAATACCTGTACCGTCTTCAGTGGTTACAAAGTCTCCCGGAATAACTTCGAAAGCTTTTCCCTTCGGTTTAATCCAGGGAAACAGTTGTTCGTAACGAGCTCCGGTCAGCTCAAACCCCTTGTACTCACCCGTTATTTTATAAGGCACATGCTTGTCACCCGTCTGGTAATCTTCAAAGCTAAGGTCTTTATCATTTTCAGGAAAATAAGCATTCAGTCGTTCTTTGGCCAGAATTAAGTGAACGGGGATTCCGGTGTATGGATTAAATGTTTTCACTTTCACATAGTCAATCTTATCACCCACAGCCAACGCCGTGTTTGATGGCAGCGTCCAGGGTGTGGTTGTCCATGCAAGAAAGTATAAGTCGCCATCCACATCATCAAACAAATGTCCGAATCCTTCTCCTCTAACCACTTTAAACTGGGCAACCACAGTTGTGTCCGACACATCACGGTAACAGCCCGGCTGATTCAGTTCGTGGGTGCTGAGGCCCGTTCCGGCAGCGGGGGAATAAGGCTGAATGGTATAACCTTTATACAGCAGCCCTTTTTCGTAAAGTTGTTTGAGCAGATACCAGACACTTTCGATGTATTTGTTATCGAAAGTGATGTAGGGATGCTCCAGGTCAACCCAGTAACCGATTTTTTTTGTCAGGTCGTCCCATTGGTCTTTGTATTTCAGTACTTCTACCCGGCAGGCTTTGTTGTAATCAATCACACTGATTTTTTTACCAATGTCTTCTTTGGTAATGCCCAGAGTTTTTTCGACACTGATCTCCACCGGCAGGCCGTGTGTATCCCATCCGGCCTTACGTTCCACGTATTTTCCTTTCAGGGTCTGGTAGCGGCAAAATAAATCTTTGATTGTACGTGCCATCACATGGTGGATTCCCGGCACCCCATTGGCTGACGGCGGTCCTTCGTAAAACACAAACGGCTGGTTACCGCGACGCATATCCAGACTCTTTTTGAAAATGTCATTTTCTTCCCAAAAAGCCCTTACTTCATCGGCAATTTTTGTCAGATTCAGCTGTTTGTATTCCTGATATTTCATTATTTATTCTAACCTTATGTGATTGTTACATAAAAAATTGGCTGCAAATCTAAGAAAATTGCCGCACTTGTTGAACGGGCAGGAAGGTAAAAATTCGTTGGAAATCAATTATAAAGAGGAAAAAGCCAAATAAAAAACAATTTTTTTTAGCCCGCGAATGTATTGCTTACCGGTTTATTTTAACAAAACTGCCTGCGTTTCGGGAAGAAAAAGCATATTGGTCAGTACCTCAACAGCCCCTGTTTCACCTAAGCTTTGCAGCATTTCCCTCATTTTTCTCTTTTTTTCGATTTTGCTGTCACCGGATGAAAGAATGGCTTTCAGTTGCTTTACCTGTGAACCCTTCAGTTCGTCCAGCAAGCAGTTCAGCAAAGCCAGAAGTGCTTCTTTGGTCTGGTCTTTTTTTGAATTGTCCGGCAGACCAAAAACTTTTAATTCATCTATAGCTGCCTGTAAAATTTCCTGTGCCTCCTTTATACTCCTCTCTTCATACGATTCATTACCCGAAGCATCACGCAGAGACCACGAACTGAATTCAAAATCAAGCTCATTGATCATCCTGATCTTTTCTGTTCCTGGCCCGAAAATCCGTTCCAGAAGAACAACCGTATATTTTTTCCATGGAGCGAGTTCAAAATCGCTGGTATATAATTTGTCGATTTGCTGTTGTAGTAATTTGATTTCTTTCTGTGCCATAAGTTCCGGTTTAATACCTATAAAGATAGGGTTTTTTCTTGTGTGCGTCAACCCGGATGCAACAAGCGGGATTTCATAATGCCGGGCAAATAAAAAATAAACTCCCCAAGCTGTTTGTATCGGATTTTTTTAACACTCTCAAAAACACTAAGCTCAAGTTTCAGTGGTTGAATATGCATCAATTATCTCGCTAAAATATCTTTTCTTCTCTATGTAATTTTCTTTACTTTTGCGCTGCCTTATAAAACAAAAACAGTTAAATATTAATCATTTATAAAAATTCATCA
>Ga0190315_1000456_pt1 | contig 20532 bp, 19 predicted proteins | sample 48701101_MG_FD_161673 | JGI IMG/M metagenome (GOLD analysis project Ga0190315, IMG submission 161673) | Hydrothermal vent sediment bacterial communities from Southern Trench, Guaymas Basin, Mexico - 4870-11-0-1_MG | ecosystem: Environmental > Aquatic > Marine > Hydrothermal vents > Sediment ...
GGCTTTTGCTGTGGGGGAAACTGCATCGCCTGAGCGCAGCGTAAGGCGAATGCAGAGGGGGCAGGACATCCCCCATGTCAAAGGCCTTAAGAAAACAAGGGGCTGAATGGTGGAAGTGAAAAGAAATATCCCCTTCCGTGAACGGTTATGCGGGACCACGGGTTCTCCGGATATTTACTGTATGGTAGGACATATAGGCATATGAGACACGATGACGAAAGACCAAAAATAATTGTGACAACGGATGTCAACGGAACAACTACGCCGGATAACACATTTGGCGAACTGGTCAGACCCGATGGATTATTTGACCAAATGGAAGATTTGATGAAGGCCTATACATCCGGAAGTTGCAGATTTTCTTCCGTGCTGCCGAGGATGAAACAACTGGCTGCCGGTGTCGGCCGGGTCCGCCTTGAGTCATACGCCAGGGGAATGCCCCTGTATAATGGCGTCATCTCAACCTTTGACGATCTCAGTCAATCCGGGAATGTGGACGCAAAATGCGCCCTCTCCACAACCGGGTTTGCCGGGCTGATGGCTTTGGTGAATAAGATTCGTCACAGGTCTTTGTTCAGTGTTGCGGCATCACCGGTCCTTGCGGACCTGCTGAGCCGGGAGGAAAAATCCTGTCTTATCAGGCCTATCACCGACGAGGAAGAAAAGGTGCAGGTCATCGATGATCTCATAAGTTTATACAGGCCCGGCAAGTGCAACATATTTCACATCGGGGATACCATGGGAGATTTTCCTGCATTAAAACATGCTGCGGAATTGGGCGGTACAGGCATTGCTTTTAATCCAAATGAGCCGTTAAGAGCGAGCATTTCGAGACTCCCGAGAGACATTCGGACAAGGATCCGTGAGATCAATTTTACAGACCAGGAGACACCCGATTATACCAAGGTCTGTGATATTATCAGGGAGGCTGTCTGGAAGACGCTCAGGACACGGCTTTAACCCTGTGGTAAGGGAACGGACACTAAAGGACCACTGGAAGGAAAGACTGATCCGGCAGGGAAGGTCGTATTGCCACTGGCCGGTTGATGGGTTACATTTTGGACAGCCCGAGGCTTTTCAATGATAATATAGGCGGATATGCTTTAATCAATATGATAAGGTCCTGTAATCGACCGGCTTGACTGTAGGGCCGCCCTTGTATCAGGAATGCAAGTGCCTTTGAGGAATTTTGTATGGAAGAAACAGGAAAGGCCGCTGAGACCCTGACAAAAGAACTCGAACAAATACTGCAGGACAAGATGGCCCCGCTTTTTGAGCGTTACGGGCTGGACATCAAGGACCTGCTTACTCCCCTTAAATGGAAGCCGGTGGTCCTTGTAATAGGCAACTACTCATCTGGAAAATCCACTTTTATCAACGAAATCCTGGGAAGCCGGATCCAGCGCACGGGTCAGGCACCCACTGATGACAGCTTTACCATCCTGACCGCACCAGAGTCTGATGAATCCGAGGGAGAGATACCTGGAAGCACTGTGGTAAATGATGAACGTCTTCCCTTTTCTCCTCTCAGGCGCTTTGGCGAGAGCCTTCTGTCTCATATGCGATTAAAGAGGGTGGAAGATACCCCCGTCCTCCAGGATTTTGCCATCATAGATACCCCGGGAATGCTGGATTCTGTCACAGAAAAAGACAGGGGCTATGACTACCTTGGCGTAGTGGGAGAACTGGCAAAGCTGGCGGACCTCATCATCCTGATGTTTGATCCCCATAAGGCAGGAACAATAAAGGAGACTTATCAAGCCATCCGCAGTACGCTCCCAGGCTCCACCGGAGAAGACAGGGTCATTTACGTGCTGAATCGAATTGACGAATGCGAAAGCATGTCCGATCTTTTGAGGTCTTATGGGACCTTGTGCTGGAACCTTTCACAGATGACGGGCAGAAAGGACATGCCAAGGATATATCTCACCTTTGCTCCCCGGGAAGGCAAAGTGCCTCCCCCGGGCTTTGAGATATGGATGAACGAACGTGAAGAGCTCAAGCAGGCCATGAGTTCAGCACCAAGGATGAGGCTAAGCCACATACTCCAGGAAGCGGATCGAATAGTAAGGGAGCTTGGCCTGCAAATAGAGGCCATGGCCGCCTTCCAGAAACGATTTATCCATAAATTCAAAGGGGTTCTACGTACATGGGGCGTGGCCGCCATACTGGCCTTCTTTTTTGGAGACCTGATCATGAAACTCTTGAGCGGCTATCCGGAAATCCCGCTTGCAGGGGCCCTGCTGGACGGAAACATAAATTTCAGGCATTTCTTTTGGCCCATTTTATGGGCCATGCTGGTCGTGGCCTCAGCTTCCCTGTATGTTCAACGGATACTTTTCCCAAAATTCACAAAGAGTACCCTGAAGGACCTGGACAACCTGATACCAATTGAGACTGCCTACAAAAGGGACCTCTGGAACAGGGTGAAGCACCGGATACATAAACTCATAGAAGACCAGGCCAGGAGACAGATATTGATTGCACATGGCCGATACCTTGGGAAGGTAGAGCGCTTCCTTGACAAGGATCTTGCTCGCTTTTTCGAACGTATTTAGCGCCTTGCCCTTTAACATAATCTTGGGTCTGTAGTATCCTGAAAAAATCTGATAAATGGAGGCTTTATGTCCGGTCATTCAAAGTGGAGCACTATAAAACACAAGAAGGCGATGCAAGACGCCAAGCGCGGCAAAGCTTTCTCCAGGATCATAAAGGAAATAATGGTAGCCGCCCGTATAGGTGGCGGAGACCTCGGCGCCAACCCAAGGCTGAGGACTGCGGTAGCGGCCGCAAAGGCCGAAAATATGCCCAAAGATAATATAGAGCGGGCAATTAAGAAGGGTACCGGTGAGCTTGAGGGTGTAAATTACGAGGAAGTAACATATGAAGGCTACGGCCCGGGAGGAGTGGCAATACTGGTTGAAACGATTTCAGACAACCGCCAACGCACCGTAGCGGATATACGGCATCTCTTTTCCAGGATGGGCGGCAGCCTTGGAGAACCCGGAAGCGTGGCATGGCTGTTCGAAAAGAAAGGATTGTTATTGGTTGAGAAAGACAAGGTCGATGAAGAAGAGCTTATGACTATAGCCCTGGAAGCAAATGCCGACGATATACAAGAGCAGGAATCCGAATGGGAGATATATACCGCCCCTGAAGACTTTGAAGACGTGAAATCCGCCCTGGAATCCAACGGTATTCCTGTACTGTCCGGCGAAGTCACGATGTTACCCGGCAATACGGTCGGTATTGAGGACGAAAAGCAGGCAGGCCAACTCCTCAAACTTATGGAGGCCCTGGAAGAAAACAGCGACGTGCAGGATGTTTATGCAAACTTTGACATACCTGATGAAATCCTTGGAAAGGTCAGCCGGGCATGACAAGGGAGATTATCCTGGGGATCGACCCCGGATCGCTGGCTACTGGCTATGGAATTGTGTCATGGGAGGATAACAGGCTCCACTTCGTCAATGCCGGCATTATCCGTCCGCATGCAGGGCTCACTTTTGCAAAGCGGCTTGAAAGACTCTATTCGGGCCTGAAAGAAGTAATAGGCCGACACAATCCAACTGTCTCGGCAGTGGAAGGGGTCTTTCAATCAGTCAACGCAAGGGCTGCCCTGCTGCTTGGTCATGCCAGGGGGGCGGTAATTCTGGCGGCGGTCCATGGAGGTCTACCTGTATTCGAGTATTCGCCCATAACAGTTAAACAGGCAGTGGTTGGCTACGGCAGGGCGGAAAAGTCCCAGGTACAACATATGGTCCGGATACTTCTCAATCTGTCCAAAAAACCCGCCCAGGACGCCGCAGATGCCCTGGCTGTGGCAATATGCCATGCCCACTCTTCGGGCAGCCGGTTGTTATCCGATTCCCGGGAAAATACGGGCTGATGATCGGCTGTATCAGCGGCAAGATTCTGGGTCCATGGGACCGGGGTATTATAGTCGATGTGAATGGGATCGGTTATGAAATCCAGATGCCCTCTTCATCCCTGGCCAACCTGCCTTCATCCGGTAATGAAGTAACGGTCTTCACCCACCTTGTCTGGAAGGATGACACGCTCTCACTTTACGGATTTGAAACAATTGAAGCCAGGGACATGTTCAGGCTGTTGATGGAGGTTTCAGGGGTCGGCCCCGGATTGGCACTAAAAATCCTGTCGGTGCTCTCTGCCGGAGAACTCTTGCAGATACTGGTCAGAGAAGAGAATAATAGACTTCGGGCCATCCACGGCGTAGGGGAGAAGACCGCTGCAAGACTGTGTATTGACCTGAAGGAAAAGGCCAGGGCCATACTTGCGAAAAGACAATGGTATGTGGAGCCGGCCTCTCATATTGAGCAAGTGGCTGCGGGAGACCTGTGGAATGATGCGCTTTCAGCACTTACTCATCTGGGTTATGGTTCATCCGAGACCAGGGCCGCCCTTGCCAGGGCTTTTGCCTCGGCGGGTGAAAGTGCAGGCCTTGAAGATCTTGTGAAAAAGGCGCTGCAGTTTCTGGCGAAAGGTCATACAAAACAGGCATGATGGCAAAAAATACCGCGGACAGAACGGACGATACGAATCTGAGCCCGGAACCCCTGAGGGAAGACAGATCCTTTGAGCCCGGGATAAGGCCCAAGTCTCTTTCTGAATATATAGGCCAACAAGAGGTCAAGGCGAGCCTCGAGGTCTTTATTGCTGCAGCAAGAAAAAGAGGCGAGGCCCTTGATCATGTGTTGATCCACGGACAGCCCGGCCTGGGCAAGACCACTCTCGCCCACATAATTGCAGCAGAGCTTGGAGTGAACTTCAGGTCCACCTCTGGTCCCGTGATAGAAAGGCCTGGAGATCTGGCCGCCATACTGACCAATTTACAGCAGGGAGACGTCCTGTTTATTGACGAAATTCACAGGTTGAGTCCTGTGGTAGAGGAAATACTCTATCCTGCAATGGAGGACTTTCATCTGGACCTGATGATCGGACAGGGACCCAGCGCGAGGACCATCAAGATCGAGATTCCGCGGTTCACCCTGGTCGGGGCAACCACCAGGGCCGGGCTGCTCTCACCGCCCCTTAGGGATCGCTTCGGGGTAGTGCTCAGGCTGGATTTTTACAAGGATGATGACCTTTGCATAATTGTCAACCGGTCTGCCAGGATCATGGCCACCGAAGTCGACCAGGAGGGCGCCCTTGAAATCGCAAAGAGGTCGAGGGGCACCCCCAGAATAGCAAACAGGCTTTTAAGGAGGGTACGGGACTATGCAGAAGTTAAGGCAGGTGGAAGCATATCCCGTCAGATTGCAGACAAGGCCCTGCGCTTGCTTGAAGTTGACCGTCAGGGTCTTGACCGCATGGACCGTGAAATTTTAGGTGCCATAATAGACAGGTTCAATGGAGGGCCGGTAGGGCTTGATGCCCTTGCCACATCCGTGGGAGAAGAAAAAGGCACGCTTGAAGATGTCTATGAACCCTTTTTGGTACAGAGGGGTTATGTGCACAGGTCTTACAGGGGCAGGATCGCAACAGACCTTGCCTATGAACACTTAGGCCGTAAAAAGAGTAAAAATGTTAAGAAATTAATTAGTTAGTAATAGTTTAAAATTACTACAAACCACGAAAGGTTACGATTACAATGGCTGCTATCGTACCGCTTGATCCGGAAAAACTGCGTCTGAAAATAGATCCCCAAGACCTGGGTTTTCAACGACTAAGCCAGCTTGAGACTGAGGAAAGGCCTTTAGTGGCCCAGGAGAGAGCCATCCAGGCCCTCACTTTTGGCCTGAGAATGGAACATCCTGATTTCAACATATACGTTGCAGGGATCAATGAAACAGGGCTTTCCGAGCTGGCGAGGTCGTATGTGGAGGAAGTGGCCAAAGACAGGCATCCTCTGCCTTCTGACTGGTGTTATGTCCACAACTTCCGGAATCCGGATACGCCCACTGCTGTGGAGCTTAATAAGGGCAAAGGCAGGGAATTCAGAAAAGACATGGCGGACTTGTTGGATGAATTGATGCTCCATATACCTAAGGTCTTTGAAGCCGATACTTATGTTTCGCAAAAGGAAGAGGTGATAAAGGCGTTCAATGAAGACCGGAAAAGGGTATTTCAGGAACTGGATAAAAAGGTGCGCGAAAACGGCTTCATACTGCAATCAGATCAATCGGTCATGATGGTGGTCCCGGCAAAGGAAGACGGTACCCCTCTTACCCCTGAGGACCTGTCGAAGATGTCCCAGGAAGAACGGAAAGAACTCAAGGCCAAGAGCGAAGAGTTCCACAAAGATATGGCAGATGCCATGAGGCACATTCACCATCTGGAACAGTCAGTGCGCCAGAGGCTGAAAGAGCTTGATCAGGATGTTGCAGGCCAGACGATTGACACCTTACTTGAACCCCTGAAAAAAAAATATGAATCTTACAAAATACTCCGGGACTACTTTGCTGATATAAAAGAAGACGTAATCCAGCACATGGACGACTTCCGTCCTAAGAGCGAGTCTGCTCCAGCCCTGCCTTTTCCGTTCCCAGGAGCCGGTCCGTCATTTACCCGGTACGAAGTAAATATGCTCGTTGACAATTCAGAGATCAAAGGGGCGCCTGTCATTATAGAAAGCAACCCGAGCTATCCAAACCTGTTCGGCGTCGTTGAACGCAAGGCCCAGTTCGGTGCCCTCTTTACCGATTTCACCATGATCAAGCCAGGTTCAATTCACCGTGCAAACGGCGGTTATCTGCTGATAAAGGCCCTCGACCTCTTAAAATGGCCTTTTTCTTATGAAGCCCTGAAAAGGGCTCTAAGGAATAGAAAGATTGAGATAGAAGACCCTGCGGAACAATTCGGATTATTCACGACCAAAGCGCTGAAACCCAAACCGATCCCTCTGCGTATAAAGATAGTACTTATGGGGAATCCGTTCATCTATCAACTCCTTTATAACTACGATGAAGACTTCAGGGAGCTTTTCAAGGTCAAGGCGCACCTTGACGTCCATGTTGACAGGAACGAAGAGAGGCTGGATCAATTCATGCGTTCGACCAAGGCCCTTATAGAACGGGAAAATCTCAGGGACCTGCATATGAGCGGTGTTGCGAGTCTCATTGAGTTCAGCTCCGAGCTGGCAGGGTCCCAGGAAAAGCTCAGTCTAAAAATATCGGATATTGCAGACCTGCTGCGAGAGGCGGATTTCTGGGCAGGGTCCGAAAATAGCGAGCTTATCGAGGGCAGGCATATCCAGAAGGCAATGGATGAAAAGACTTACAGGTGCAACCTGTATGAAGACCATCTGCATGAAATGCTCAAAAAAGATATCCTTAAGGTGGCAACAACCGGTAAGACCGTGGGCCAGGTAAACGGGCTGTCCATCTATGACCTTGGTGACTATGTGTTCGGAAGACCTTCCAGAATTACAGTGAATATAGCTCTCGGCAAGGAAGGAGTTGTAAACCTGGAAAGGGAGGCCGATCTCAGCGGCAATATTCACACCAAAGGCGTTATGATACTGGCCGGGTATTTAAGGGCCTGCTTTGCGGCAGACTGTCCCTTGAGTCTCAATGCCTCCATATGCTTTGAGCAGAGCTACGGAATGGTCGAGGGAGACTCGGCCTCCGGTGCAGAGCTGTTCGCCCTGTTATCAGCGCTTTCCGATGTGCCGATTGACCAGGGAATTGCCGTAACCGGGGCTGTCAGCCAGAAAGGAGAAATCCTGCCGGTAGGGGGTGTCACCAGAAAAATCGAGGGTTTTTTTGACCTCTGCGAGGCGAAGAATTTCACAGGCGGGCAGGGAGTGATAATCCCGGAGGCCAACGTCAAGGACCTGATGCTCAAACCGAAAGTGATTGATGCCGTAAAACAAGGCAAGTTCCATATCTGGGCCATATCCAAGGTGGAGGAAGGCCTGGAAATACTGACCGGCCAGCCTGCCGGGGAACCCGGCCCTGATGGATGCTATCCGGAAGGATCAGTATTTGCAAAAGTAAAAGACAGGCTGAGGAAACTTGCTGAAGAAGCCAGGCTCTTCATGCAAAAAGAAAGAGAAGAGGAAAAAGAAAAGCATTAGAGATCACAGGAGAAAAAATGGAACTCAATATCATCAATTCCAAGGATGAATTGCCCGTAAAAAGAGGATATACGATCTCCCTGATCATAAAGAAATTCAAGGGACATAAAGATGTAGAGATACATCTCTTCCGGCCTGACTGGGACGAGAAGGAGGCCCGGCACTACGACTGGTCAAAGCTTTTGGGAGACCCGATAGACAGAAATGCACCCTTTGATCCCGTGAGCAGTCGCAAGGTCCTTTTGGAATCATTTACCACTGAAGAAAGAGACATCATATTGGACTACATGAAGAAACGGTATGTCTCCAGATTGTCTGCAATCAATTCACGTCCCCTGGACTTCCCTATTCCTCTGGGGCTCATTCCCTTGTCTGAAATCCCTGAGGATGGCAATATCGGCCGCATCCGCTTTGAAGAGATCCCCAACTATACACTCTCCTTTCCTGTGCACGGCCTCTACATTTTGAGTCAACACGAACCTGTAAAGGAAGAGATATAGCCTTCATGACTATTGAGTTAGCTCCGCTTCGAGATATAGCCTTTGATTATTGGATGATTATCCAATAATCCGTTACAATCAGCATATGATGCGGAGCTAACTCAATAGTCATAATAGCCTTTTGGACCCCGGTGAAGGAGACAGGGAAAAGGTTTGAAAATCCGGTGACCTGTCATTTAATGAAATGGATTTTGCTGCCATAATACAGAGATTCGCAATACTCACACCACCCATACTTCTTGCTGTTACCGTGCATGAAATGGCCCACGGGTGGGTGGCTTATCGCCTCGGCGACCCTACTGCAAAGCTTATGGGACGGCTTACCCTTAACCCTATCCGTCATCTCGATCCCATCGGCACATTGGTATTTTTTATTACTCAGACCATAGGTTGGGCAAAACCGGTACCGGTTAACCCCGGTTATTTTAAAAATCCCAGGAATGGCATGGTCTGGGTCTCGCTGGCAGGTCCCGGGGCCAATATCCTCCTGGCAATATTGAGTGCTGTTTTGTTGAGGCAGTTCCTGGGGCCGTTTTGGGAGGCATCGGGCTTTTTCGTGCGCCCGGTTCTATACATGGCATATGTGAGTGTGCAGATTAATATAGGGCTTGCGGTGTTCAATCTCCTCCCCATCCCGCCTCTCGACGGCAGCAAGGTCCTTATGGGAATACTTCCTCCCGGCCTGGCAAGCTCCTTCGAGAGGTTTGAGCGTTATGGTTTTCTGCTTATTCTGGTACTTGTCTTTACAGGGGTAACCGGCCGCGTTATCGTTCCGCTGATCCTATATCTGAATAAACTCCTATTGGGAACGGTACTTTGAGGCAGGCCTTTATGAATAAACAGGCAAAACAGCGAATACTGAGCGGCATGAGGCCCACCGGCAAGCTGCACCTGGGGCATCTGCACGGTGTGCTCGAGAACTGGAAGCGTCTTCAGGATAAATATGAGTGCTTCTTTCTTGTGGCTGACTGGCATGCCCTGACTACCAGTTACGAACGCCCGCAGGATATCCCGTCAAACATGGATGATATGGTGCTGGACTGGCTGGCGGCGGGCATAGATCCGGACAGGGCCACCCTGTTTATCCAGTCAGAAGTAAAGGAGCATGCAGAGCTTCATCTCATGCTTTCCATGATCACGCCTGTTTCATGGCTGGAGCGCAATCCTACGTACAAGGAACAGCAGCAGCATCTCAAGGAAAAGGAACTGGCAACCTTTGGTTTTCTGGGTTATCCGGTGCTCCAGGCTGCTGACATATTACTGTACAAGGGTAACAAAGTACCTGTAGGCGTGGATCAACTGCCCCATATTGAATTGGCCCGGGAAATCGCGCGCAGGTTTAATTATCTGTATAAGGATATTTTTTCAGTACCTGAGGCCCTGCTGGCTGAAGTCCCCAAGCTTCCTGGCCTGGACGGCAGAAAAATGAGCAAGAGTTATGGAAACTCCATATTTCTGTCGGATCCTCCGGGCGTGGTAAGGAAAAAAATATCCACGATGATCACTGATATAAAGCGGCCGAGGATGAGAGATCCCGGTGATCCTGAAAACCGCTGTATAGCCTTCAGGCTTCACAGGCTTTATCAGCCGCCGGAACAGCTTGAGGTCATTGTATCTGAATGCAAGGCGGCCAGGCGGGGCTGTGCGGCATGTAAGAAAGAGCTTGCCGAGGCCATTATCCGAAAAATGGATCCGATCTGGCGGAAGAGAGAGGCCCTTGCCGCCGATCCCGGCAAGGTCAGGGCCGTACTGGCAGATGGGGCCAGCAGGGCCAGAAAGGTTGCACAGTCTACAATGGCCCAGGTCTGGAGCGCCCTTTGGAACCGGAATGCCAGGTAAAGCTGGAGGTCTTCGAGGGACCTCTGGATCTGCTTCTTCACTTAATCCAGAAGAATAAGATCGAAATTACCGATATCCCCATAGCCGTGGTGACCGCCCAGTACCTGGAGTACCTGGAGTTCATGCAGGCCGCCCTTGACGTGGTGGTAGCCGGTGAATATCTGGTGATGGCTGCCACCTTGATGCACATCAAGTCCAGAATGCTCTTGCCAAGGCCTGATCTCCTGGATATTGAAGACGACCCCAGGCTCGAGATAGTCCGGCCCCTTCAAGAGCTGGTCCAGATGAGGGAGGCAGCCGCGTCCCTTGAGCGCAGACCGGTACTGGGCAGGGACGTGTTTATCCGTGAAGGGGGACTGGAGGGTGAAGAATTAAAAATTGGGGAAAAGGAAACCCCTGCATCCGGTTCTGAGTGGACCCTTGATGTAAGCCTCACAGACCTTATCTCCGCCTTCAAAAAGGTGCTGAGGAACAGCTCTCTTCCCAGGGTCCTTGAAATCACCAGGGCCAGGGCCAGTCTTTCTGAACGAATGGAATCTCTTGCCGAAGAACTCGGGCGGACCGGAAGTATGCGGTTCTTTGATCTTTTTTTTTCAGAAGAGCGGGAAATGATCATTGTCACGTTTCTGGCAATACTTGAGCTTGCCCGGTTGGGCAAGGTGCGTCTTTTACAGAAAAGCCCGGGTGGAGATATCCTGGTCTTCTTGAGGCGTGGTGATGGTTAAGCTGCTAATTGATGCCTGCATCGTTGTGCAAAAAGCCCGACAGGACAGAAAACCCGCCGGGCTTTTTATTAAATTACCTTGATAAACAGAAAGGCGAAATTTCTAAGCCGACTACATCGGTACGACCAGCTTTTCCGTCTCTTCATTCCAGTTCACAATGACCCACCAGAGGGCCATTACAAGAAAGATAAGGGCCAGGGTGCCTCCGTAGCCGAGCCAGGTGTCAGGCATGTACACAAAGCTGCCGAATTTGCCGCTGTTGGTTATGCCTTCATCTAACCAATCCTCCATTCCTTCCCAGTCATTGGCCTTGAACCACCCATCTACAATGGCATTAGAAACGCCGAAGAAAAGTCCCACAACCCATAGCTTAATCTGACCCTCACCCATGCGCCAGAGGGTTCCGGTTCCGCAGCCTCCGGCAATTACACCGCCAAAGCCGAAAATAATGCCTCCTACAACGCCGCCCCAGCCAAAGAAACCCCTGACATAGTGTTCAATCGCCCGGAGCTCGGTAAATTTGAGGACCGCAACTCCGGCGGCCACAATAGCTACACTGAGGGCCACAGACTTGGCCATTTTGGCATCACCTGACAGGTGAGGCTCACGAAAGCCCTGAATCATGCACCAGCGCCCGCGCTGCATTGTATATCCAATGCAGGCAGGAATAATCAACAGCCCGGCCAGCCGTACCAGAGCATCATCGTCACTGGTTGCATAGGCATTAGTCCCCCAGATAAGAACACCAAGTGCGGCAATACCCAGGATGATCTGGAGGGGCAAGGGAAGTCCGAAGGTCTTTGCTCCACCAGAGCCCCAAGAAATATGCTCCATTTCCCAATAAAGGTACTTGACAGCGATCACTGCACCTATGATGATCCCCACGAACATACAAAATCCACTGGCAGAGAGATTCCCAACCGAATTGTAAAAGCCGCCTATGTTACATCCACCTGACATGGCGGAACCGATGCCCATTAATATCCCTGCAAAAACCGCCTTCACCAGCTCCAGTCTCGGGGGAATCCTGATGGCAAAGTCCCCTCCAAGGCAGGCCGAAATAAAGGCACCTGCCACAAAACCCAGGCCGATGACAGAACCGCTGTTGACGAGGATGCTTGATGGTTTATCCCCAAATACGTGTACGCCATAGAGTATCCACTGGCCCCAGTTTCTCACGGCGCCGACCGCACCCCAGGGACGGGCCCAGGCCAGGCAGATAATGCTCAAAAGGGCGACCAGGATACCACAGAGAGTGGCATTCCATTCCCCTGTACACAAAACCTTGTAAAGTTCTTTAAATTTTTTCCCCAATATGCTCTCACTCATCAATCCATTCCTCCCCAAAAGCCTTATCTTCTGAAGCTTGACTGCATATCTATATAATTTGGCATCCCAACTAACTAAATATTATTACTGACAAATCTCCAAATAGTCTCGTTTCGGTCAGGATAAATCGATCGCTTTTTCATAGCAGTCTCATCATGGGCTGTCAAGCCTGATCATGCGTTTCGCTGGCACTGAAGGCGCACATGGTTCAGCCCATAAATTCTTAATCCTTATGGCCCCAGCCTCCAATGCCCAAAAGCTCAAGGTGGAATGAAAAGCGGGTTTCGTCCTCGTCCTTTTTCAATTCGCCTTTAAGTGCCCAACAAGTTGATTGGTACCGGAGACCAAAAACGGAATCAAGATCTGAGTCTTCGGAGAGATTCCTCTTTAACTCACATATTCCATACCAGGAAGGTGAAAATGCAGTATATATCTCAAGGTTGAGTTCATTTATGTGGGCAAAGCAGTTGTACCTGTAATCTACATCCAGATGATCGCCTGTAGAGTTTGATAGGCGCCCCAGGAAATTGTACCTGGTAAAACCTTTTCCATAGACATTGTATGTAGTGTCATAGCGCATAAAGAAGTTGGGGAAAGGTCGAAGATCCAGCTCGGCATAAATCTCGGAAAAATGTCCGGGGTCATCTTCACCCGGCAGGTCTCTCATGTTTTCCCTGGTGTCATAGCTCTGCTCTACGAAGAACCTTACAACGTCTGTATAGGCAAATCTGTTATTACCAAGGGGAGTTTTGCTGCTGAGGAACGAGAGCAGGGACCATGTGATCCGGTTTACGGGTTCAAGCCGGTCCAGGGCGTCGATATCAGGCAGATCGTCCTGGTCCTCAGAGGGGCGATACTGGTAAGTCAGCCTGGGCCGTATGCTGTGTCTTACGGTCTTTTCGCCCGAAAGGCGATAGGTCCGTCCAAAAGTCGTGCTCAGGTCGGTTCTCAGATTACAGAGCAGCCTGTTGGGATGGCTATCGGGGTGCTGTTCCGGATCATGGCCGCCGGTCTCATACACGGTCTCTTCGATGGATCCGCTTAAAATTAAATCGGCCAGGTTATAGAAATTTAACGGCAAGGATATCCTTGGCTCTATGTGCAGGCGTTGTTCCCTGATACCTGTCTCTCTCCAGTAATATACATACGAGGTAGCCCAATCATAGTAAAAAGGGGAATCAAAGAGAGGCTTTCTGAATCCGTGGAGCTCCAACCTGGGATATGTCTGTACGGTCTCATCCTGTTTCCCTGCTTCCAGGTTATCGTTATAGCGGCCTTCGCTTCCGAAAAACATGTCCTGTGTGAGCTTGGTTATCTGGAGAGTTGAAGGGCGAATCAGGTCGGTTTCGTCAGTTAGGGAACGGCCGAAGGTCTTTCGGAATGCCCTGTCTGTTTCATCGTAACCCATCGGCCCGTCATCAAATTCCAACAGGTAATCCCTGTCGCTGACCGTGTCCACGTCCACCTTGGCTTCAAGGCCCCAGGGGAGTTGCTGGTCTGCCTTTGCCCTCAGCCACCAGCGTCTTTCATTACCTCTTGTATGCCCGTCATCGTTGAAGTCGTCGTCTTCCAGGGTATCTACCAGGAAGTTGTATCGGAGGATTCCCCTGTCTTTCTCGGAAAATACATGACGGAGCTCCACTCCCTCCATCCATCCCCTCTCAGCCATGGGGTGCTGATAAAAAGTGGCATCCATGCTGTCGTTAATGGCCCAGAAGAAGGGGACATTAAGCTCTGCCCCATTCCTTTTGGACGAAGAAAAGTAGGGTAACAATAATCCTGTTTTTCTGTATTTGTTTATGGGCAGTATAACCCACGGGCTGTAGAGCACGGGAATGTCCCTTATGTTGAAGGAGCTGCTTTTGGCAAAGGCCATGCCTTCAATGGTAAGCCTGAGGTCCCGACACTTGAAGCTCCATGCCTGCTTGGGAAGAGGACAGGTACTGATGGTGGCATGTTTTGCCCGATATTCTTCAGGACCTGTCTTCTGGATCTGTTTGGCCAGAAGGTGTATGTTATTTCTCTGCAAAAAGAGCTCGGCATTCTCTATTGTGCCTGTAGATGTATTGAGATCCAGTTCTCCTTCGGTTCCCTTCAAAACATCCGTGTCGAGGTATATGACCACATTGCCGTTTGCCCATACCTTGGCCCTGTGCCTGTCATACATGATCCGGTCTGCACATACCTTGAGATCACCCCTCCAGACCCGGACTGCTCCTTCGCCCATAATTACATCCGAAGAGTGGAAATAAGTCAGCCGCAGGGCCTCTATGTGCCAGGGCTCAGCCCCTGGTGAAGGACTGGCCTCGATTTGAGAAAGCGTTTTTTCTTCTTTAAGCTGTCCGGCTGAGGCCCTTTCAGGTCCTGAGGCCGTCAGACCCGTTGCCGGAAGTGTCAGCACAAGGCCCAGTATGAGCAGAACGATTCTCTGGATATGAGCGTGAGTTTCCATAACCTGGACCGTTTAGTATCACATGGCCATAGTGCTTTCAATAAAGAGGGACTAAAACTCAAAATCTTTTTAGGATCCTGTTTCTCCAGAACATCTTTAATTCGATTTTCAGCAGGAGAGACAGGGGAAGTGGACGAGTGACTATCCGGACCTTACCGGACTTGACGGCCCGGATAACCGATTCCGGTTCAGGTTCTGCCTCTATGAGCGAGTAAGTAGTGTGGAACTGGCATCTTTGATGGGCGTCGGAAGATCCGACCATGGGGAGATCGTGTTCTTTTGCAAATTTTATCGCAGGGCGGTTAAAGTCCAGCCGCTCAGAATAAAAATGGCAATATTCCACTGCGTCAAAGAGATTGACATGCCGCCTCAGCATGCCCCTCAGTGACACCAGGCCGGGGAAATATGGGTGGGGAGCAATTATCAGGTTATCAGGCCTTTTCAAGTAACCCAGACGGGCGATTTTGTCACGTTTCACCTGTTGAAAATCCATGTTATGAAGGAGTACATGCCGGCCCTGGATTGTTGCCTCCATACCCGGTATCAACACTATTCCCCTTTCTTTGGCATAATCCCTCAGGTATCCGCTATAGGTGACACAATTGTGGTTGGTTATGGCCAGTACAGAGTATCCCAGCCTGCAGGCCATGTCTATGAGTTCGGTTGCGCTGTAGAGGATAAGATCTTCAGGGTCTTCGGAAGTATGTATGTGGAGGTCTGCCTTTAAGATAGCCATGAATTCAGTGAGGATTTTTCCTGAGATGAAGAATGTAAAGGAGTGGAGAGAGGCCGATCTCAAGTAATGTGAAGGAAGAGACTATCAGGATTATCTCAGTCCAGCAGATGAAGAGGCTGTCCTTGAGTATCCATAAAGGGAGAAATGACTCGAGGCCCTGATCCAGCAAAAAGGCCCTGTCACCACTTTTCAAACCCATACGTCGTTTTGCAAGGCTTGAGATCAGATCGCCGGACATGGAGCAAATGGCAAGCTTAAGCCCGAGAACAAGGCCGAAAGGCGTAAAGTAACCGGCCAGACCCGTCCCAACGACTGAAATGATTATTCCCCTCCAGGTCTTGTGCGGGCCCAATAGATAACGGCCGTCTATCCATTTATATCCCATGTCCAAGGGAGCGGAAAGGCGTTCCTTGAGAACGACCCTCCCCAGTATGGGCAGAAAGTTACTCCAGCCAAGAAGAAGCAGGATCATGATATCCCGCTGCCATAGGTGTAGTTCTGCCATTTGTCCTTGCGGTAATTATTCGCTCTCTCCCTGGCGATCGGCAGACTTTTGCAGGGTTTCAACCGCGGGCAAATTGCAACAAAAGCGGCATTTGCACAGATTATGCTTTGAAACCCGAAAAAGTCTGCCGATCGCCAGGGAGTGTAATCAGCATTTTCGTAGCATAATGAGATTTCGTCTAAAGCTGCCGACAGGTGTTCGGGTCTTTATGATACTGGTTTCCCATCCATGCCTTTGCAGGCAGCCGATTTCCCTTTTCAGTTTTTCGTTCATCCCGGGACCCTTCATGGCTATTACCAGGCCGTTTGCTGACATTAAAGGCCCGGCCATGCGGGCAAGCTCGTCCAGAGGCCCTGCTGCCTGGCTGACGATAATATCAAAGCCTTCCGGCGGGGAATGTCCCGGTATATCTTTGGGGCTCACTCGACAGTGCTCTGCCCGGATACCCGTAAGGCCGATTTTTGCAATCATGGTATTGAGAAATGAGACCTTCTTCCGGACTGCATCAACAAGTACTATTTCAAGATCGGGACAAAACAGCTTGAGTATGAATCCAGGAACCCCGGGGCCCGTGCCTATATCCAGCACATGGTGGACATCCTCCGGCAGGACACGAATCAGAGTCAAGGTATCGCCCACGTGCTTGACGGCCATTTCCTCCATGGTCTTGAGGCCGGTCAGGTTGGTGTGCTGATTCCAGGAATGAAGCTCCTCTATATAGACCCTGAGGTTTGTTATGAGCTCCCCTGATGGCCTTACACCACCTTCCTGCAAGAGCTCATGTAACAGAGACTCAATATTCCGATTCGCGAGACAGGTTGGCAAAGGTGGCGTATTTGTCCACAAAGGCCAGCTTTACAACACCAATGGGACCGTTTCTCTGCTTCCCCAAGATGATTTCAGCCATGCCCCTGTTCGGGTTGTCCTCGGATCGATTATAGACTTCGTCCCGGTATATGAAGGCTATCACATCCGCATCCTGTTCTATGGCCCCTGACTCCCTGAGGTCCGCCATCTGCGGTCTTTTGTTCGGCCTGTCCTCTACCTTGCGGTTGAGCTGAGACAGGGCTACTACAGGGACATTCAGCTCTTTGGCCATTGCCTTAAGTGACCTTGAGATCTCGGAGATCTCCTGCTCCCGGCTCTCGTTGCGTCCCCTTCCCCGCATGAGCTGCATGTAATCCACCAATATAAGGCCAAGCTCGTGCCTGGTCTTAAGTCTTCTGGCCTTGGCCCTTATCTCCATGACGGATAAGGCCGGTGTGTCATCGATAAAGATAGGTGCCTCGGAGAGATGACCCGCGGCGTTTATCAGCTTCGGCCAGTCCCGCTCGCTCAGGAAACCCGTCCTTACCTTCTGTGCATTGACCATGGCCTCTGAGCACAGCATTCTGAGGGCCAGTTGATCCCTGGACATCTCCAAAGAGAAGATCGCAACACATACATCGTTGGCAATGGCTGCGTGCTGCGCGATATTCAGGGCAAAGGCGGTCTTTCCCATGCTGGGACGACCTGCAACGATAATAAGGTCGGATGGCTGAAACCCTGCAGTCAGCCTGTCCAGATCTGTAAAGCCTGTTGGCACGCCGGTAATCAGTTCCTTGCGCTCGTACAGATCCTCAACCTTCTTGATGCTGTCCCTGAGTATGCTCTTGAGGGGGTGAAAGGCCTGACGGATTTTGGCCTGAGAGATCTCGAATATGGATGCCTCGGCAGATTCCAGTATCTCATCCACATCCCCTGCTTCTTCGTAGCAAAGGGTGGATATGTCCGATGCCTTTTGAATGAGGCGGCGGAGGACGGCCTTGTCCCAAACGATTTTGCCGTAGTAGCCGATATTGGCGGCCACAGGTACGGTTTCCGTGATCTCCGCCAGATAGGCTGCCCCCCCGACCGCTTCAAGTTTTCCCATGGATTTCAGGGCATTGTGAACAGTCACAAGGTCTTGAGGCTCATTTCGGTTAAAAAGATCCAGCACCGTAGCATAGATGACACTGTGGGCCTCTTTGTAAAAGTCCTCCGGGCGCAGAAATTCAATAACCTTCAGAAGGGCCTGGTCCTCGATCAGAATGCCTCCGAGGATACACTGCTCTGCTTCCACATTTTGTGGCGGAATACGGTATCCAGATGGTTCGATGACAGTCTTGAGGGATGCTATGGACATCTTTGCGGATTGCTCAATCTAAACAGATTCCAATGGAACCACACTTACTTTGACTGTGGCCCTCACATCCGTGCTGAGTCTTATTGGGATCTCAAATTCGCCAAGGGCCTTGATAGGTTCGTCCATCTGTATCTTTTTACGATCAATTGAATACCCCTGTGATTCTATGGCATTGGCTATGTCCAGACTGGTAACCGAACCATAAAGACGATCTTTTTCACCTACCCGGACAGGTATGCTGATATCCAGTTCGCCAAGCTTAGCGGCCAGAGCATCGAACTCATCGCGTTCCTTGGCAGCTTTGGCCAGGATAAAGGCCTGCTGGCGCTCAAGCTGAGAAATATTTTTTCTGCTCGCAAATATTGCCTTGCCCTTAGGGAGCAGAAAATTGCGGGCATAGCCATTTGCCACCTTAACCATGTCTCCGGCCTTACCGAGAGAAGGGATAGTTTCTTTAAGGATGACTTCCATTTACTGGGACCTCGAGGAAATATTTGTGTTTAAAATGATTTCAAGTTTCAAGCCGTGAACGGCTTCCTAAATATTAATTCCGGCTTTCAAGCCTGTCCGCCTGATGGCGCCTTATCTCTCAGATTGAACCATACGTCAGACAGTCCTATAATAACGATAAGCATTAGACCATACCACTGGATGCAAAGCAATATATATGTGATCCAGCGGATAAATGCGGGGACCTTCAGCCTTCCAAAATAAAAGGCAACTACTGCAATCCCTTGAAAAAAATAGATACTACTCAGCACCAGCAGGGCATTTTCTCCGCAGGTTTTTAACATACCTTTTCCTAAAAAGGCCAATCCGCCTGCTGCTATTATGGCCCAGACCAGTGGTTCAGGCAATTTCCATTGAGTGAAGGCCGGCGCAAATGCCTCGCCCTTAAGACTTTTGGCCAGATATATTTTTGGCACCAATATATTACTCAGGCTTATGACCAGAAAGACCGAACCTAACAGTCCCGGCAGAAAGCGTATAATAACTTCTTTGAACTGCATGAACCAGCTTTCCAGTTCCGCTTGGTACATGCCGGATGACGTCTCTTTATAAAGGGCCAGACTCTGGTCCATATCTTCGGATATCAACTGGACGACCTTATTATATCCGTCAAGCAGATCAGTGCCTGATCCGGCAGTGAGCACAGCCATGAACGTTATATAAAGACAGGTAAAACCTGCCAGAAGGGTCTTGATCCCGGACCAATTCTGTTTTCTCGCAACCACGAGGACTATTGCAAGCCCTGCAGTCTGGATCAGCCATACTAAGCCCTCGGGCTTCATGATCAGGTGGCAGAGCAAAAAGCCCGCTGCAAGGTTTCCGAAAATAATCGAATTTGCCAGACCAAGACCGATGTCTTCGGTTATTACAACAAGAATTCCTGGTACTACAAGCTGGAACAGAGGCGCGATCTCCCCAATCATAAGGGGTACTAAGAGGAGGACAGAAGCCAGAACCCACTTGATTGAGAGTTTTGGAGAATAAGCCAACTGCTTTATATGAAAATCTCAGGCTTTTATGCTTGAAGGTTCAGGATTCAGAGGTTCCGGGGTTGCCGAAAATCTGAACCGGTAATTCATGAATTTTGAACCTCTAATCCTGAGCGGTCACTAAATCTCTAATCTTTAATTATATGACCTGATGTGAATGGCAACAAGGCCATTATTCTGGCCTGTTTTATGGCCGCAGTCAGTCGTCTCTGGTGCCTGGCGCAGGTCCCGGTAATGCGGCGGGGCAGTATCTTTCCCCTTTCAGTGATAAAATGACTCAAGGTCCGGTGGTCTTTAAAGTCTATGGCCATGGACTTGTCGGCACAAAAGCGGCAGACCTTCCGGCGCACATATATGCGGCGATGGTGCCTTGTATGATTATTTATTGAATTTTTCATTCTTTTTCTCTTTTTTCCACGGACTGATCGGGATCCAGAGCCTCTTCAACTGTTTCAGCAGGTGGAGCAGACTCGTTCCGTGCCTTGGCGAGCGCTTCAGGGTCAAATTTGTCATTTAGCTTTATGGTAATGAATTTCATCACACCCTCATTCAACTGCAGTTTGCGGGTAATCTCCGAAACGGATTCGGAAGGCATGCCGTATTCCATTACCACATAATAGCCCTGAGTCTGTTTTTTCACCATGTAGGCCAGTTTCTGAAGGGGCCAGGGATCAATCTTTACTGTTTTGCCATTTTTTTTTGATATGATTTCCTGGAGTTGTTCAGAGATGGAAGCACGTTCCTC
>Ga0190315_1000458_pt1 | contig 20511 bp, 17 predicted proteins | sample 48701101_MG_FD_161673 | JGI IMG/M metagenome (GOLD analysis project Ga0190315, IMG submission 161673) | Hydrothermal vent sediment bacterial communities from Southern Trench, Guaymas Basin, Mexico - 4870-11-0-1_MG | ecosystem: Environmental > Aquatic > Marine > Hydrothermal vents > Sediment ...
TTCTTTCGCTTGGTTAGAAAAATGTCACAGACTTTGGAAAAATTGTGAACGCAAACTAGACACTTCTGCTCAAATGGTGGTTTTAGCCTTTATTTCTTTACTTCTAAAAAGATATTGAACAGGCTCTTAGAAATTGATTTGAATTTGTAAAGACATACCGCGTTATTCACTTCCAATTGTGTTGTCTGGCGTAGATTCGGCAGCAATATCATTCATTTAATCACTGAAAATAAGACTGATGATAAGCCCACTTATTGAGGCGCGTGCCTCTACTACAAAGCCCCAAGTCTAGCGAAGGAAGCATACCAAATGTTCGTGACAAGGGGCTTTTTTTATTTCTCGTACCTGTTGCTTCGCATGGCGCGATAACACTTTGATTGATTTGCAATTAATAGGCTGGTTGTTCTACAAAATAGCTACTATTGTGGTAGGCAAATGGTGGGCAAGTGTTTGGAACGATTTGAGGCCTAAATGAAGATTATGGCGACAACGATCCCACCCTACGACAACTTCAAGTTAATGCCTCAAGTTCACGGATGAGAGGTACAATATTCATTTAGGTATAAAAAAGAAAGGATTCTTAGGCTCACTTTACTGTGAAAAAGAGGTACTCAAATGAAATAGGCTTATTATGACTCTCTTCTTTTTCAAAAAACTGAAACGGATTACCGTATAAGAGTCAGACTTTCAATTGTCGATTCAAGCTCAGCTACCGATACGACAGTTTGGGAGAAAGTACTTCCGCTATATCTCTTAATTTTTGTCTTCATCCTTGCGATGCCCTTTCTGATTCTTGTCATGATTTGGATAATGTTGAAAAGTGTGTTGGTCAAAAAAGCCCCGCCTCAACCCACTTATGAAGAAGCCAAAAAAGGGTTTGAAGACGGAAACGGTTATTTTGATAATCTTTCTTCACCTGAAAAACAAGAAATGCTTTCATCGAAAAAAGGCCCGTTAGGACTTTAGGCATGACATCGGGGGCGCATTCCCAAAAAAAGGGTCATTATCAATCTTGGCCTTCGCAAAATAACAATGCACTCCAATAAGGCCGAAAGCAAAATAACAATGCACTCCAATAAGGCCGAAAGCAAAATAACATGCATTCCAATTGGGCCGAAAGCAAAATAAATTTTGCACTTTTTGCTTTACATAAAAGTTTAAGTTGTGCCCATGTGCAGTATAGTTTGTCAGATAAATCATTTCACAATCATGTAGGGGCAATCCCTTGTGGTTGCCCACTCATGGATTTGTGATATACTGCTCATTGTTATAATTTGAGTATTTAGTGGCTAGTCACCACCACCTGACTTGAGCTTTCAGACAACTGCTTTAGCTGTTGGCTGTTAAAATAAAAAAGCGCCTGATTATTTGAGCGCGTGACAATGGGGGCTATCAAGCCAAGTAGGGTGGGCAAACGTTGTGTGCATCGGCATTCCATTAATCATCCATATCATGTTGGTGGGCAACCCAAACCCGTTGCCCACTCTACTTGGCTATTTATAGCGTTTCCCGATTGAATCAAGTACACTTATTTTAAATGGGTATGCAAAGGGCACATTCCAAAAAAAGGCTCATTATCAATCAAACTTTCGCAAAATAAATTTTGCACTCCAATGCAAAATAAATTTTGCACTCCAATGAGCCGAAAGCAAAATAAATTTTGCACTCCAATGAGCCGAAAGCAAAATAACAGATGCATTCCAAATTTGTACTTCATTCAATCGGGAAACGCTATACCTAAAAATTGAACAGGAGAATATCAATGAAAGTCATTTTAGAAATTGAGAATGATGAAGATATGCAGCATGTTGAAAGATTTTTAAAATTTTTACAACCCACACTCATAAGAAATACCTTGGAAAAAGCCAATAAACTACGAGAATTTCTTGATTTTGTAGATAACGAAGCCATTCCTGTCCAACAGGTTACTATTCCAAGTAGAGAAGAAAGAAATGCAAGATAAAGTGTTTTTTGATAGTAATTTATGGATTTACCTATTTTTAACTTCTTCAGATCATTACGACATTACCAAGAAAACTAAGGTAAAAGATTTATTGAAAGATTATCCTGATGTTGTCATATCAAATCAGGTGCTTAATGAAATATCAAACGTGCTATTGAGAAAGTACAAAATCGACAAGGACACTGTTGAAAAACACTTAAGAAAACTATTGAATATAGTTGAACTGTATCTATTAGACGACAATAATACGTTTGATGCCTTAAGCCTTTTAAAGCAATACAACTTATCCTTTTATGATGCTTTAATCATTTCTGCTGCAATAGATGCCAATTGTGATACCTTATTTTCTGAAGATATGCAAGATGGGTTAGAAATTGAAAATAAATTAACAATTATCAACCCATTTAAAAAAGCAGAAACTTAGCAAATAGACGTATTTAACAACACAGGCGACAAAGTCACCACTCTGCAAACCAACAAAATACTTAAGCGTTGGCAACGCATAATAGACAAAGAACGTTTATTGAATATTATTAGACACGCAGTTTGATATGCGCCTTAAACCGATTCGCATTACCTTACGCGAAGGGGATAAATTACACAAAGAGTGGGAAAAATTACATTTCACCATTGAACCTAGCGACAAACAAAAAGGGTTAAATGCACTCACCTTATTTAACTTAGCGGGAAATGGGGAATTACAATTTTTATATCCACAAGCTGAGTTCAATAACCCACTGATTATTCGCCGCTTTCCCTATACATCGCCCCCGATGGAAGTCATACCGCCGTTTGGAGGTGATGATTTAGTTGCGTTGCTATGTGAAAAACCCGCTACGGGTTTACAGATTTTATTAAAGGAAACACAACCCAACATTCCTAACCCTAATACGATCCTTTTCCATTTGCACAATAATCGTTGCCAAGTGGGACAATATGCGTTTTTTAGTGGAAAGTAATTGGCTTATGGATAGACTGTTCAAAATAAAGTCCCTGAGTTCTTGAACTCAGGGACTTTTTTATGTCCTAGTTTTTTAGATTAAATAATTTGTTTAGTAGCCAAGAGCGGGAAACCGTTGTCTAACAGCTCAAATTTCCTGAAGGGAACTCAATCTGGTGGCTTTAGCTTCGCTGATTGGCTTGACTCTCCCCTACAAAGCCCCAAGTCTGCCTTCGGTTCGTGACAATGGGCTTATTTCTCGTAATCGTTGCTTGGCATTGTGCGATAAAATATTGATTTATATGCAATTAATAGGCAGGTTGTTCTACAAAATAGCTACGATTGTGGTAGGCAAATGGTGGGCAAGTGTTTGGAACGATTTGAGGCCTAAACGAATATTATGGTGCCCACTTACCCACCCTACGACAAAAAGGTATTCAAATGAAATAGGCTGATTATGACTCTCTTCTTTTTCAAAAAACTGAAACGGATTATCGTATAAGAGTCAGACTCTCAATTGTCGATTCAACCTCAGTCACCGATACGACAGTTTGGGAGAAAGTCCTTCCGCTATATCTCTTAATTTTTGAATTTTGAATTGGGATGATTAAAAGCCACGGAATGACACGGAAAGCACGGAATATTTCCGTGTTTTTCCGTGTTTTTCCGTGGCAAAATGAATATCAAAGCGCCCATTGGCCTACAGCACGTCTTTTTTGCCCCAGTTGTCAGTTTCGCTACATCTGGGCAAAGAATTGATTTTTAATGGCATGGGTTTGTAGGGATTACCAAAATTAACTGTAAAATGTTCTATGCCAACTCGAAACGAATTAAAAGAACTTTTCACGCAAAAGTTTTGCGAGCAAAACTTTTGCGTGAAAAGCTAAACTTCGGCTTGAAGAAGCAGAAACACTTTTTAATGCTGGTTTATATGATGGTGCGGTTTACTTATGTGGCTATGTCATTGAATTTGCATTGAAAGCCAGAATTTGTAAGGTATTGGACACGCCTGAATATCCCGCTTCTGGTAAGCTCAAATCGGCTTATGCTGTTCATGACTTCGATCAACTTTTGTTATTATCAGGCCTTAAAGAAAAGATCAATTTGGCCCCAGTTGAATTGTATGCTAATTGGTCTATAACAATACCTTGGTCTCCTGAGATGAGATATAGACCCAAGGGTTCTGTTTCAAAAGATGAGGCTGAACAAATACTTAATGTGGTACGCGATAAACCTAATGGGGTATTAAGATGGATCATGAAATATTGGTAAAAGAATGTCGTCATACGATAAAAAAGCTTAAGCAAGAAAAGGGGCCTATTTCGTTGTTTATGCTTAAGGCGCTTGAGTATGATGTCACTGATTGGAATTTGATTGTCAGCGCACCTGCGTATGATAATTTGAGGTTGAAAACGGCGTTAATAGATTTAGTGACGATACTGAATAAGCATCTCAGTCGAGGCATAAGGCGAAAAATTATACGCTCGACTGTTTTAAAAACGACCGATCCTTTTGTAAAGGAAATCAATCAAGTTTTCAAGGTGATCAATACGACCCAATATGTACATTCGTCTGTTATATCGGGTATTTATCTTGAAAAAGCGATCATTTTTGAATCTCATCCGATTAAGAAAAAACACAAAGAGGCTTGAGGTTTTGAAAATAAGGAGAATACAAAGCTGATGACGGGAACTCATCTACTTGTTCTTTAATCTTTAAAATTAATCAATTCGAGCAGAACGATGATGAATAATCAAATTCTCTTGGATGCAATAGATGGGCACTGGAGAAAGCTTCAATTTTAAGGGCAATCCGTAGCGAAAGCCCCTATTTGTCGAGATCATTGAAAATCCGAAATCTTGACGGTTTTTCGTATAACTTTTCACGCAAAAGTTTTGCGTGAAAACCTGTTTTTAGTAACGGCCTAAAAATAAACTCATTTAGGAACAGAAAAATTACTGAAATAATGAACAGTCACTGTTCATGCCCGTTTTGAGTTTTACTGATATTAAAACCTATATAAGCTTCATTAAAAGCAACATTGCTTACCTTGTGTTAAAATTAATAATTTTGCATCTCATACAGGAGAATAGTTAAATGGTAACAGAAGCCTTAATTCAAATAAAACAAGGCACTCAAGAAATACTACTTGAAAATGAATTACGCACCAAATTAGAAACCGGTAAACCACTACGCATCAAAGCGGGTTTTGATCCGACAGCCCCTGATTTGCATTTAGGGCATACTGTGTTGCTCAATAAACTGCGGCAATTCCAAAACTTGGGCCACACGATTTTCTTTCTAATCGGTGATTTTACCGGAATGATTGGCGATCCGACGGGTAAAAACATTACCCGTAAACCCTTGTCGAGAGAAGAAGTGTTAGAAAATGCCCGTACTTATCAAGAACAGATTTATAAAATCCTCGATCCAGAAATCACCCAGATTTGTTTTAATTCTGAGTGGATGAACAAAATGGATGCCACTGGCCTGATTAAACTGGCCGCTCAACACACCGTTGCTCGGATGCTGGAACGTGATGATTTTCACAAACGTTATACCAGTGGACAAGCCATCGCGATTCACGAATTTCTCTATCCCTTGATACAAGGCTATGATTCAGTGGAATTACAAGCTGATGTCGAATTAGGCGGGACTGATCAAAAATTTAATCTGTTAGTGGGACGTGAATTGCAAAAGCACTATGGGCAAACACCGCAAGTGGTTTTGACTATGCCTATTTTGGAAGGCCTAGACGGTGTACAAAAAATGTCTAAGTCTTTAGGCAATTACATTGGCATTGATGAAGCACCAGAGGAGATGTTTGGTAAACTCATGTCTGTCTCCGATGACTTGATGTGGCGTTATATTGAATTACTGAGTTTTAGAACACCCGCTCAAATTGAGCAATGGAAAGAATCCGTTGAACAAGGTGCTAACCCGCGTGATATTAAAGTCGAATTTGCACAAGAAATCGTCGAGCGTTTTCATAGCCAACAAGCGGCCGTGCAAGCCTATGAACAATTTGTTGCCCGTTTTAAGCAACATAAAATGCCTGACAACATGCCAGAAGTCACTGTAACGATAGAAAAGGCCGACATTCCGATAGCCAATTTACTCAAAGAAGCCGGTTTAACCCCCAGCACTTCAGATGCCCTGCGTATGATTAAACAAAATGCCGTCAAAATAGATGGCGAACGTGTCAGTGATCGCGCCCTTAAAATACCGGCCAATTCAAACCAGGTGTATCAAGTTGGAAAACGGCGCTTTGCGCGTGTGAAAATTAATTCAAAATCCACATAAGGCCAAAATTCCCATTTCTAAAAAAAAGGGTCATTTGAGTTGTACTTACTTCGGCCCGATTGGAATGCATGTTATTTTGCTTCGGTATGGAGTGCAAAATTTATTTTCGCGAAGGCCTGATTGAGATTGATAATGACTTTTTTTGGGAATACGCCCAGTTTGAACGCCAATTGTTCGCGCCAAAAGTTTTGCAAAACTTTTGGCACGAAAATTAAAGTTGGAACGAAAACAAAGCGACTTAGCGCCTTTGCGACTTTGCGTGAGATAAATTTATAAAAATTGATACTATTTCTCTAATGCCCAAAATTATGAAAACACGCCCTATTTTTATTAGCCACGCAGATGATGATTTCGTTAAACAATTACGTTTATAATTGGAACATTTATGTTATACGGTTTGGGTGGATTCGCGCAATTTGCGTGGGGGCCAACGCTTGGCTCCTGAAATCAAGCAAGCCATTGAAAACGCTAGACATGTTTTGGCCGTTTTAAGTCCTAATATTATGAAACTAAACACTATATTATATGAAAACCATCAGACTCATTACCTTATGCAGGAAAGAGGGATTAAGCGTCCCAATGAAAAAATTGAAGATGTATTTAGAAGAGTAATCGTCTCGTTAGTGCATGAGGATTTACAATTAGATAAGACTAATACTATTGATGCTGGTTTTTTAGAACAGTTATTGTTTTTGACTAATAAAAAGACAATTATTTATGGCACCCCAATTTTAACCAATGTGGGTAGAGAGGAGGATTTGATTGCTGGAGCTTGTACCGTTTTATCTCCTACTGATGAACATGGCGAAATTGATTTCGAGCGTTTTGCCAAAGCATCACGGTGTGCCCTTAATATGGGAATTGGCACTGGATACGATTTATCAAGTACCCATTTTTCGCTTAATTTATTGAAACGTATATCTCGCTATTTATATGAAATCGATCATGAATTACGACATAAAAATAAGCGTCCTTCTGCGTCTATGATAACGCTTGAGGCAACACACCCAGAAATATTACGCTTTATTTCGGCCAAAAATACCGCCGACTTTTCAAAAAGTCGCTTTAATATATCCGTCTTTGTGACAGAAGAACTCTTTGAAAGAGCACAAAATAACGAATCTTGGGCATTAATCAATTCAAATGGAAAAATAATAAACAGCATTTCGGCTAAGTATCTACTATTACAAATTGCGAAAAGTGCTCATTATTGCGGTGAGCCTGGAATATTATTTAAGGATAGATTTGAAAGAGACAACCCGACACCACAATGGAAATACATCAGTACAGCACCTTGTGCAGAACTCGCAATGGCAAAAGGTGATTTATGTCATTTTAGTTATATAAACTTAGCCAGTTTAGTTAAAAAATATGGTAATGATTTAGTATTTGACTTTGCGTCATTCGGAAAAGCGGTATCTGTGTTAGTTAGGCTACTTGATGCGGCGGTACAAATTACGATTAATAATGGTAATGATATTGCAAAACGGTCTTCCCTTAGAAGAAGAATAGGTGTTGGTATAACAGGTTTTGCAAGTTTGTTGATAAAGTTAGATATACCTTACGCATCTCAAGAAGCAATCAGGCTGGCTTCCCAAATTTCAGAATATCTAGATTTCCACGCTAAAAAGGCTTCAATGCTTCTGGCTAAACGAAGAGGTGCTTTTCCTGCCTTTATGAATAGTCAATATACCGAACCTGAATGGGTGAAAAGAAAACACTGTCACCGAACGGGTATTTTGGCAGAGAAAAAATGGGAAGAACTCTATCATCACATTCAAGAATGGGGAATGCGTCATGCTTCTACCACTGTTTTTCCTCCCACAGGAACTAGCAGCCAAATCGCCAATATATCCACCAGTTTTGAACCCTATTTTTCGCTAGTAGATTATAGAATGAACGATTCAGGTACCTTAATACCGGTTATACCGGAAGAAATCTATCATTCACTCAAACGAACCGGAAAAAGCACGCACGAAATAGATGAAATAGTGACACACATTCTTGATCCTGCTAGTCAGCATATGTTGTCGGATTTATCAATCGGAGCACATTTTGCTACAGCAAGACAGATACCACCTATATCTCATCTGAGAATGGCGGTAGCCTTTCAAAAATTCGCAGATGATGGCGCAGCAAAAACGATTAACATGGTTAATAACACAACTGTAAAAGAAGTTTATGAGCTGATTTGGGCGGCATACCGATTAGGGCTGAAGGGTTTTACCGTTTTTCGTGATGGATGCTTAGAAGAAAGAAAATGGTAGTCTAAAAAGACTTAAAGGTTTTCCCAAAGCTTATGTTATTAGAATTAGGAATTGTATCAATTATTAGTTTCTAAATTACAAGCCATTCTCAACGGCGATAGAAATCCAAAATTGGCGGATGATGCGGATTTGGATTATGACGATGTGGTGGAATTGCGGTTGTTGTTGGAATCGCTTCAAAGGTGAGTACTTTGGCTCCGGGGATTTAACGGATTGGTGCAAGGGCTATTGATATGATTTGTGGATTGAACGGATTGATGCGAGGGCCACTGACTTAGACGAGAGTACAAAGCACAACCTGTTACAATATCTCAATAAGAGAACCTTCTCACACCAATCCGTTCACTCCCATGAAGCTAAGTACTAGAGAGTGCTGTAAATGGCCCTCGCACCAATCAGTTCAATCCCCGGAGCCAAAGTACTAAGGTGTGGTGGAATTGCGGTTGTTGTTTTCATCGCTGCTGTAGAGTACAACGAATTACGGGGATAAGCGAATTGAATTGATTAGTACAACGAATTTTGGTGCTAAGCGAATTGGTTCTTTGGTTTAAAATGGCTTAGTACAACGACACTTTGGATAAGCGAATTGATTCTTGGCTTTAAAATTCGTTTCTCCTCGTAATTCGTTGTACTAAATCAAAGGTGCTGGAATTGCGGTTGTTGTTTTCATCGCTGTAGAGTACAACGAATTACCTGGATAAACGAACAGATTTTAGCAACCTCTCATCATTCAGAAGCCATTCGCAAGTTTTCAAATGAAAATAAGTACTGAAGCACAAATAAACAGGTATTTTACCGCAAAGAGACGCGAAGCGTCTCTAATTACAAATAAACATTGCTTCTATTAAAATACTCAAAATTTAGGGTTCAGTACTTACTTTAGCTCTTTACCGAAAAAATCACTTAGAGCCGACTTTAATCAAACGGCTCAGTGAAATGTCTTTTAAAGGAGATTTAGTCGATACCTTGATTCGTGGCGATATAGCACTATGAGCGTCAATAAATACAACAAACACCTTTTGGTGCTGCCAGAAGACGACGCTAATCGCTAGATTGCCAACGAAATTCTACCACCTCCAGGAGGTTGGATAAAAGTACTGAATGCCTTCAGGGATAATCATATTTCTGAAATGCACAAATATAAGAACAGAATGATGCTTTTGCTAATTGATTTCGATCAGGATGAAACACGCTTGGCTAATATAAAAAATCAGATTCCAGATGAACTGAAGGCAAGAGTATTCGTTCTTGGCACACAATCTGAGCCTGAAAAGTTAAAAAAGCATATCGCAAATGGCAAGACTTTTGAAGAGATAGGAAAAGCACTTGCAGAAGATTGCGTCAACGAAACGGACAAAATCTGGGGGCATGCTCTTCTTAAACACAACAGAGTTAGCGCGTATGATTCCATTTATTAAACCCTTTTTGTTTAATTAATGGGGATGCTATCCCGAACAGGGGCAAAGGATTAGTTATTTGTTTATGAGGTTTAATAATAATCGTGTCACCGTTTGCAACTTGTTCTAAATTCAGGATGTCTTATGGTACAAAATTTTGGAGGTTATGCAAATGAAACCCACCAGACATGAAAGGGATTGCTGGTGCCTTAAAATGAAACTAACTCGACTTTTGGCTTATTTTTTCCCTAGGTTTTACCGATATGCCATTTCGTAACCCCTGGGCGAACACGATCGGGCAGCCCCTACACCCCCTAAATAACCCCATTTTGAAAAAATTATTTAACGGTTCTATTTATTAAAAGCTGACTGATTTTGAAAACCTGTTAGGTTTACATTTTGAGTATGTTAGAATCACAAAACATAAGTGTATGTAAAATAGGAGTTGAGTATGCCAAAATTCTTTTTGTTTTTAGCCTGTTATATTTATATGGGCCTGATCTGTTATGTGTCTGCCCAAGAAACGGTGCAGACTTATGGCCCCGTTAAAAGCGGTGATATGCTGTGGAATATTGCAGCTAAAGTGAGCCCCCCTTCTGTTAGTCGGCATCAAGCTATTTTGGCTTTGCATAAAGCGAATCCTCAAGCATTTGGTGTCTCGTGCAATATGAATTCTTTGAGAATCGGTGAGACATTACGCATACCGTCATTGTCGGAAATACAAGCCCTGAGTCGGGTTGATGCGATTAAAGAATTTAATCGACAAACTAAAGAGTGGCAAGCTCGCCGCGATAATCCAATTGTGTGCCCTGAGATTGAGGAGCCTGAAACGCCAAACGAAACCGCTGAACAACCGTCCAGTGAAACGCCTATGGAAAAGGCGAATACCTCTACTGTTTCTGCTACCGGGGCAATGACTTTGCCCTCGCATGTTGCAGAGCAAACGACTTCAGTTTCTGATTCTGATAAATCGGTTAATGATAATCTGTCAAATTCGCTTTATATCTTTGTGTCAATTGCTCTAGTGGTTATCATTGCGTTTTTAACGACCTTTTTTTGGCTAATAAAACGTAAAGCTTTGAAAAATAAAGCTAAAGCGCAAGAGAATCAACCTGCAAAAAATGAGAGCGATTCTGAACCCTTTGACGAAATGTCGTTGAAAACAGGTGGCGCTGAAAAATAAGCCAATAGCAACTGAACATTTGAACAATTTTCGCGGCAAATTTTTGCCGCGACTCCTGAATGCCTTTACCATCAATTCCTTTCGCGGTCAAATAATCCATTTTTGTACACCAAACCGTTTTGCCGCGACTCCTGAACGCCTTTACCATTACTCATGAAAAATGACCGTTTTTTACGTGCTTTGCAACGTCAACCTGTTGATGTGACACCTGTGTGGATGATGCGTCAAGCTGGGCGTTATTTGCCAGAATACCGTGAAACGAGAACACGCGCTAAAGATTTTATGACGCTATGTCAAACGCCTGAGTTAGCTTGTGAAGTCACTTTACAACCCTTGGCAAGATTTCCACTGGATGCGGCCATTCTCTTTTCAGATATTTTGACGATTCCTGATGCGATGGGATTGGGTTTATATTTTAGTGAAGGGGAAGGGCCGTGTTTTGAACGTCCAGTGCGTACTCAAGCCGATATCAATAAATTGGGCGTACCTGATCCCAATGACGCGCTGCGTTATGTGATGGATGCCGTTAGTTTGATTCGGCGTGAATTGGCGGGGCAAGTGCCGCTGATTGGCTTTTCAGGCAGCCCTTGGACACTCGCAACGTATATGGTTGAAGGTGGCACAACTAAAAATTTCAGTAAAATCAAAGGTTTGATGTTTGAACAGCCACAAGTGATGCACACCTTGTTAGATAAATTAGCACAATCCGTGACGGCTTATTTGAATGCACAAATTGCGGCCGGCGCACAGGCCGTCATGATTTTTGATACGTGGGGCGGCATTCTCAGTACACGCGATTATCTTCAATTTTCATTACAGTATATGCAGTACATTGTACAAGGGCTTACCCGTGAATATGAAGGGCAACGCATCCCAGTGATTTTATTTACTAAAGACGGTAATGAATGGTTAGAACAGATCGCCGCGACAGGCTGTGATGCGCTCGGTTTAGATTGGAAACTGCCAATCAGCATGGCACGGGAGCGTGTCGGCTCACAAGTTGCATTGCAAGGTAATATGGATCCCTGTATTTTATACGCCTCACCAGAACGTATTCGTGAAGAAGTCGCAACCATTTTAGCCAGCTTTGGCAAAGGCAATGGGCATGTGTTTAATTTAGGGCATGGTATCCATCCGACTATTGATCCTGAACATGTGAGCGCATTTATTGAAGCCGTGCATACTTTGAGTGCGTCTTATCATTAGTAATTTAGGCAAACTTTGTAGAGACGCACGGCCGTGCGTCTCTAGCCGTGCGTCTCTAGCTGAAATTATGAACGTTTGAACTTTAAACACCTGAATTCCTTAAACAAAATGATTCATAAACTGATTTTAGCCGCTAAAGGCTTTTGTATGGGCGCGGCCGATGTCGTACCCGGTGTCAGTGGTGGCACAATGGCCTTTATTTTAGGGATTTATACCCAACTGATTAACGCAATTCGTTCCTTTGATGTCATCTGGCTACAGCATATTTTCAAATTAGAATTGAAACCGGCCCTACAACGCCCCCATTTTGGATTTTTAATCCCCCTTTTTATCGGCCTCGTTTGTGCCTTGATTTTTTTTACCCGCGTTGTGCCTTTACCTATTCTATTGCACACCCACCCTGAAATCATTTATGGCCTCTTTTTTGGGCTCATTGTCGGATCAATTATTGCCATATTGCCCGAAATCGAACGATTTGACGCGAGCGCCCTGTTTTTTTTAATTTTGGGTACGAGCCTCGGCTGGATCATCGTCACCGTCGTGCCCGTCAACACACCCGATAGCGCATGGTTTATCTTTCTCAGCGGCATGTTAGCCATTTCAGCCATGTTATTACCAGGGATATCGGGCTCATTTATATTATTGATATTACGCAAATACGATACTATACTCAATGCGATAGGCCATTTTCATTTAATGGTTTTAATCCCCTTTGGATTAGGGGTACTGACAGGATTAGTCGTCTTCAGTCGGCTGTTGAGCTGGCTATTAGCGCGTTTTTATCGTGCCACTTTACTCGTGATTATTGGTATACTCATTGGCTCACTGTGGGTGATTTGGCCCTTTCAACAGCGCCAATATGTGACCGTGCATGGCAAAGATCGCCTCATCAGTTCTACCCCATTTTGGCCGGACGCTTGGAATGAAACCGTCATCTATGCGCTGTTTATGATGTTAATAGGCCTCGGATTCATTTTAACGATTTATGCTTGGGCTAAACAAGCGAAACCCCAAAATCATTGAACATCTGATTGAATCATAAAAATCATAACAATAAATATTCAATCCAGACATCAACTTTTCAACCACACAGTCCATTTTTAGGAGTCATCAAAAATGATAATTGATAACTGATTTCCACATTTCACGCTAAAGTTTCGCGAAGCGAAACTTTAGCGTGAGCCGAAGGCCAGCGAAGCTAAATACCGTTTTTGCGCGCAAAAACTTTAGCGTGGAACTGATAACTGAAAAAAGAGGCCACTATGAAAACAATGATATCTCACTTTGGTATGCTCACAACAAAATGCCGTCCATTGGTGATAAGTGTCCTTTTCTGTGGTTTAATACTAATTAATGAAGGAAACGTTCTGAAGACTTACCCTTGACTGGGATGTTACCATATTATCTGTACCGACATGATGGGTATTTTATTTTCCCGCAACTGCCCAACCGGTGAAGATTTTCCCCAATAGGTCTATTTTGGACTGAATTAACAAAATTGGTTGATGATGATAATGATGAACTTTCAGATATTGCTTTTGCTTGAACCTGACTGGGGCCCGACAAAATACGCCGGATTTTTTACATTTTCTTTAATTTTTAATAGAGGAACGCCTATATGACGACGATGACAAATCACCAAAAACTGCTGGATTGGGTAGAAGAAGTTCGCCAGCTGACAACACCGGACGAAGTAGTCTGGTGCGACGGTTCGGAAGAAGAGTACGACCGCATGGCACAAGTCCTGGTAGAAGCAGGAGCGTTTAAAAAACTAAATGAAGAAAAACGCCCAAACAGCTATTGGTGTGTATCTGACCCTAACGACGTTGCTCGTGTTGAAGACAGAACATTTATTTGCCAAAAAAATGAAGTCGACGCAGGACCAAACAACAACTGGAAAGATCCTGAAGAAATGAAAAAGGTCTTGACGGACCTTTCCAGAGGCTGCATGAAGGGACGTACCATGTACGTCATCCCATTTAGCATGGGACCTCTGGGTTCTAATATTTCCCACATTGGAGTTGAACTTTCTGATTCACCATACGTAGTCGCAAACATGAGAATCATGACTCGCATGGGTAAAGCTGCACTGGATGTTCTGGGTGATGATGGTGATTTCGTTCCTTGTATTCACACGATTGGAGCGCCATTGGAAGAGGGACAGGAAGATGTTCCATGGCCATGTAACCCTGAAAAATATATCTGTCACTTCCCCGAAGAAAAACTGATCTGGTCTTTCGGAAGTGGATATGGTGGGAATGCTCTTCTTGGAAAGAAATGTTTCGCTCTACGTATCGCTTCGAACATGGCTCGTGAAGAAGGCTGGCTAGCTGAACATATGTTGATTCTAGGTATTACTCCTCCAAACGGAGAGAAAAAATACATCGCAGCCGCTTTCCCAAGCGCATGTGGAAAAACAAACCTTGCCATGTTGGAGCCAACCATCCCAGGATGGAAGGTAGAATGTGTTGGTGATGATATTGCCTGGATGAAAATCGGTGACGATGGACGCCTATATGCAATCAATCCAGAATATGGATTTTTTGGTGTTGCACCAGGTACCTCCATGTTCTCCAATCCAAACGCCATGCTCTCCATGACCAAGAACTCCATTTTTACAAATACGGCGCTTACAGAAGAGGGTGATGTATGGTGGGAAGAAATTGATGGTGAGGTTCCGGCAAAACTGACCAGCTGGAAAAAAGAAGCATGGACTCCGGAAAGCGGAACGGTTGCGGCTCACCCGAACTCACGCTTTACTGCTCCTGCGGGGCAGTGCCCTGTGATGGACCCGGCATGGGAAGATCCAAAAGGTGTTCCGATCTCCGCTTTTCTCTTTGGTGGACGTCGCGCATCTGTTGTTCCGCTGGTTCACGAAGCTTTTAGCTGGGCTCACGGTACTTTCATGGGTGCAATCGCTTCCTCTGAAAAAACCGCGGCCGCGGCTGGTGGGCTCGGTTCTTTGCGCCGTGATCCAATGGCGATGCTCCCATTCTGCGGATACAATATGGGTGATTACTTCAAACATTGGATCAGCTTTCAGGAAAAGATAGATAAGGAGAAATTGCCTCACATTTTCTATGTTAACTGGTTTCGCAAATCTCCGGAAGGAAAATTCCTGTGGCCGGGATTTGGTGAAAACTCTCGCGTTCTCAAATGGATTCTGGAACGTGTTGAAGGCAAAGTTGGTGCAAATGAAACCTCAATTGGTTATGTTCCCAATGCAAAAGACCTTGATCTTGATGGTGCGGGTGTTTCTGCAGAAGTTATGGATGAACTTCTCACTGTGAATGACAGCGAATGGGCAAACGAAATCGACAGTATCCGTGAACACCTTGAACAATTCGGTGATAGACTACCCAGCGAACTTGCTGAAGAACTCGAAGCTCTGGCTAAAAGAGTTAAAAATTAAGTTTTAATTCCAAAACTCACCTTTCAAAAATCAGGGGAAAAACAAGTCATGCAAATGTACAATTAAAAGTTTGAAGTTTTATTATATATAGATGTTAACATCAGTAAAACTCAAAACTGGCGTAAACAGTGACTGTTCAGTTTTATAGTTTTGTTCGGAAATAGGTTCATCTGTTCATATTTTTATATATTGATTTATATATTTTTTGGGCAACTTGGGCAACTAGACGGCTAAAGTGCATGGCACGATTTATCGCTGCCGCCTTCATAAAAATAATTTAATTTCACCACATGAAAAGGGCGAACACGCAGGTTCGCCCCTACAAACCCTGTTTGTAGGGGCAACCCTTGTGGTTGCCCCCGTCTGTTATTTTTCTGAACATCTATATATACTCTAAACGTTCAAGTTTTCGGATTTTTGAATGAAAGGGGCAACCCTTGTGGTTGCCCCCGTCTGTTATTTTTCTGAACATCTATATATCTATCACAAACACATTCCAAAGGATATCAATCATGCCTAAAAAACTGTTCAACAAAAAAACCCTCTTAGGCGCGGCCTTACTGGCCAGCGCACCCGCCCTCAAAGCGAGTGGCGGCGGTATAACCGAAGGTGGAAAAAGCCAACGCGGCGTCAATCACCTCACCCTAGAAGAAGTGCCCGGTTTCTTCAAACCTGAAGAAGAAAAAGAACTGATTGACAAACTGAACAGCAAAATCAAAATCTGTGTCCCTAACGACATCGGCAAAAGCGGCGAATTTCACTTTTTACCGGACACCATTGTCGTCGTCATGCCCCCATTTGAAACCAATGTTGTCAGAATGACTTTTGTCGTCTCCCACATGGTAGCCGGAAATACAGATAAAGTGCTGTTATTAGTCTACAGTCAACAGCTCTCCCCTTCAGAACAAATACCAACTCCCAAATCCCTGAAGAAATTGAAATTGGATGTCAGTTCAATCGAAATCGTAGGCCTTTACAATATTCCCGCTTTAAAGACAACAGCACAAAATGAAACGCGCATCGGAGCGGCCGATCCCGCCCCCCGTTCCAAAATAGAATTTGACATCAACCTCTCTCCACAAAACATCTCAACGATGATGAATGATGGAACCAGTACCATCTATGTACAAGCAGCCTTGCTGCCAAAAGTGGATTTTGAAAGCGGGAAATGGGATCGCATGATCCTTTCTGAAATGGACACCATCCAGTTTATGCCCAACGAATGTCCAGAAGATCATGTTGTTTACGATCCAAGTCAAGCAGGAGGCGGGGGTGTCGCGCCAACAGATGATTTTTAGTACAACGGATTCACGGAATAAACGGATTTTTTCAAGTTCTAGTCTTGATATTATACTCTTGTCACTTCAAGGAAATCTAAGATTCTGAGTGACTCTCAAAATGAACGATTTATCAATCCGGGAATGAAGTTAATCCGTTGTACTAGAAGCTGGAGTCACGTCAACCTGTGATGATTAAGGCAATGCAGGATACTCGCCCACCGTCAAATCCGGAAAGTGATGGGCTTGCTGCCCACCTTGAGCACGCAGCCCACCTTGATCACGCACAATAACGGTAAACCCCTCATTCCAAACCATGTCATACTTCTTGTAATTCTTCAATAAATCCTCCTGCGGCCGCCCATCCGTTTTCAGCAACACACCTTCATAAAGCAAATCACCATTCGGCAAAGCCCTCACAAAATTCAAAGCCACAGCCACCGTTTCAGCCGCATCTAAAGCATTCAAAGTCACCGATTGAATCGGTGAAGCACCCGTTCTGACAACAGCCATCACTTTCAATTCATGATCGCTCACATCCATGTGCATAGGTGACAAACCCGCCATAATCACCTGCGGCGATTGCCGACGTAACCCCTTAGCCACATAATTATCCTGTGTTGCCGCCATACCTGCCGTAGGCACTTCAATCGTTGGCGAAGTTCTCGTATACGACCAAGTTGGGTAATAATGGATTTGTCGCGTATTATCACGGGCTAACACATAAAACTGGTTAATCAAGCCACCAAACAAATTATACGAAGGCAAGCCAAACAACTGCTTTGCCAAAGGCCCAGACTTCTTAAATGGCGGAAACAGATACTCAAATTCATAAACCAAGCCATAACGATTATTCGTCCCATCTAACGGTATTTTACCCATTAACGTCATCACAATTGAAGAAGTACTGCCCTTAATATTTTGTCTCAACGCCACCTGCTGTAACTCACTTTCACCTTCCTCAACCACGGCCACAATTCGCAATTTAGTATCAACCTTATCCAACAACATCGGATCAAACCCGGCCATCAACACCTGAGGATAATTCTTAACCCGCCGCAGCATACCCACTGACACATAATCCACGCCCCGCCCGTGAGCCACATACAACACGCCCTGCTTTTCTGAAAGGGGCACCAAATGAGTAGGCCGTGTTCCAACAGCCGGGCAAGCACTCTTTTCCAGCTTATTCGCATTGAGATCAAACAACACAAATTGCGATTGAGACTGATCAAGTATCCACAACTTGCCCCCTACCCACGCCAAAGCACTGGGAGCCGTGAAAAAATTGTCATCTTCGACAGTTTGATTCACCTCCAGATTGCTCGTATTAATAATACTGATCGAGTCACCACTGACATTAGCCACAAACACTTGTTCAGCACTAGGATGCGCTAACAAAGCCACAGGCGCTTTACCCACCCCAATGTTTTTCAAATGTTGCAACGAGTTCAAATCAAACACCGCCACCGTGTTATCTGTTTCACAAGCCACAAACAACTCGTTACCTTTAACGGCCAAAGCAGACGGTAAACTACAACGTCCACTGGGCACCGGCAATGTCGCGACATCAGTGCCCTCTATTGAAAATACCCGTACCCCGCGCGTATTTCTATCGCCTACCAATAACCTCGGCGTTGTCGCATCAAACAACATAGCCGTAAAATCGCCACTGTGATGCCAAGTATCAACAACTTGCCATTGCGTCGGATCGGCCGCCGAAATATCCACCACCGCGATCCCGCTATCAAAAGCCCCCCCAACATATAAACGAGTCTGATCAGCGGAAATTGTCAAAGCACTTGGTTCAACACCTTGTAAATACAGGCTAGACACCACCTGTTGTTCAACAGTACTCACTACCTTCAGATCCATCGCAGTGGTATCAAGCACCAACAACCACAGGCCATCAGATGTCGCCACCATCGCCCCCGCCGTATCAAACAAGGCATCGCCCATCGCAACACGATTCACCTCACACTGAGCCGCTTGCACACGCAGAGGAACAGCGATTAATAACATCAATACCCCTATCACAGTTAAGTGATACTTAAACCCATTTGAACACATAATAAATAACTCCTCAATTTGCTATAGATGTTTTATAAATATAGCACAAAATAAAAATATGTAAAAAAACAAAAGTCGAACAGGGATAGAACGCTGATTATCATGATTAAATCAAAAATCAGCGTCAATCATGATCAGAAGCCGAATCAGCGTTCTATCAGGATATAAATATTGACTTTAAGTTTAGACTTTCTGATATATAAAAACTATATTATAATAAATTAAGTATAAGAGATGTTAATTTATCGAAAAGGAGTTAATAATGAGACAATTTTGTTCATACGGCCCTGTCGATTGTCAAGAGCATTTTTGTGTCCAACGTCAAGAACTCATTGCTCAAGGTGTTAAACAGCTTATTGGACACCGTAAAAAAGGCGGACATTATTTTACCATTTGGGCACCGCGTCAAACGGGTAAAACTTGGTTGATGAGACGAATCAAACAGGAAATCCAACAGCAATACCCAGAGGAATTTGCTCTTTTTAATTTTTCACTCGGTGGATTACGAGGCATGGATTTTTCGCCATCTGAAAAATCGGACTTTCCCAAAACCTTTGCTGAGCTACTTCAAGAAAAACTACCTAGCAAGCCAATTGTTTCGAGTTGGAAAGATTTTCGTCATTTATTTTCAAAAAGCGAGGGGGTATGGGATCGTCCCCTCATTTTGTTGATAGATGAGGTAGATACCATTCCACTGGCTTTAATAGATTTGATGGTGGCTCAATTTCGGGAATTGTATCTTGAGCGTGAAACCAATTGGCTGCACGGATTAGCACTGATTGGCGTTCGTGCAGTACTGGGTATTGAAAGTCAACGCGGTTCCCCCTTCAATATTCAACGATCACTGAAGGTACCCAATTTAACCACAGAAGAAGTCAATGAATTATATTGTCAGTACACTGATGAAAGTGGGCAAGCCATTGAGGCCACAGTGCTGGATAAACTCTATTATGCCACCAAAGGACAACCCGGTTTAGTGTCATGGTTTGGAGAGATGCTGACAGAAAAATACAATCCGGGACACGATCAAGTGATTGATATGACAACTTGGGAAAATGTGTGGGTAACAGCTAGATTTGTTGAACCCAACAATACCGTCATGAATCTGATTGCCAAAGCAAGGATGCCAGAATATCAGAGTTTTTTACTCAAACTGTTTACTAGCACGCATATCCCTTTTTCTTTTCACAGTCCATTGTGCAATTATCTCTACCTTCACGGCATCATTGAGCCTAATAGTTACGAACAATCCAATGGCAAGTCGGGTAAAATTTGCCGTTTTTCATCACCTTTTATTCAAGATTGCCTATACTATGCTCTGACTGACGAAATCATTGGTGATGAGATGCCTATTCTGCCTTTGCACCCCTTAGAACCTGTTCAAAATCTTTTATATGTGTTAAAATCAAAAAATAGACTAAAATAATCAATAATTAAGGAATAACTTATGAGAAAAATTTACCCCAGCGATATTAGTCGAGAAGAATTTGAGA
>Ga0190315_1000461_pt1 | contig 20438 bp, 15 predicted proteins | sample 48701101_MG_FD_161673 | JGI IMG/M metagenome (GOLD analysis project Ga0190315, IMG submission 161673) | Hydrothermal vent sediment bacterial communities from Southern Trench, Guaymas Basin, Mexico - 4870-11-0-1_MG | ecosystem: Environmental > Aquatic > Marine > Hydrothermal vents > Sediment ...
CATCTTAACTGGAGGCTATAGAAGTATCTCAGTGTTGCAGCCTGCATACGCTTTCTCCCATCTTCGCTTCAACCGACATGCAAGCCCGCTGCACACTCGAAGCGAGCGAAACGCTCCGCGTCCACCTGCTCGCTCGCGGGCGCGTGGATGCGAGCGCGAAGAGATTTTGCAGCATGTCTCGAGCCTCTGAGTCACGCGCGGTCGATGCCTTTATGTAAGATACGCGCAAGATTACGCATCCGGCAGTCGCGCGGAAGCGTATGCCAAGATCAAGCGAACGGAGGTATGATGGATCACTTTGTGAATGGTGGTAGCGGTATGACGTATGTTATGGTCATGTCAGATGCAGAGCCGATTGGCACATATCGCAGGCATGAGCGGGTTCGTGAAGTGGCTGGCGGTTTAAATCACCATAATCGGAGGGTGCATTATCACAATTTGCCATCGTTTTGGTGGCTGTGAAGATAGACCGATACCTTTATATAATATGGAATGGTCGATTGTTGCTATATGCCTTCGGACTCGTTTTGGGTCCGGGCGTATGTGAATAACGAATGAGAGGTGTAATATAGGAAGAATGGCTAAAACTCACGCGAACGGTAAGATTACAACATCATCGCGGATTGATGTTCCACGCGAACGGTGAACTTGTGTCTGTGGTGTTGTTTTCCATATACGCTCGATGATTTCGCGTATATGTGGTATAGAATTAAGAAGATGCATAGGTTGTAAGATCTGTGCAATAGTAATATGGAGAATATTATGAACAAGAACAACAGAAGAACCCTGCCAATGGTGATGGCATTGTTGGTTGTGGTAACGGTGATGTGCGCGGTCGGAAGTGCCTCAGATCTTCGATTAGGCAAAGAGTCAAATCCGCCGGGAGCCACATATACCGCTGGCGAGACTATCACTTATGACCTGTTGGTGGAGAACACACATCTAACCCACTCGGCTGTAGTAGATATATGGGATGTTTTCCCAGACGGATCAACACAGACGCTGGCTACTGGCATAACTCTAAATCCGGGTGACATAGTAACGTACACTACTACATACACGACGACTATGGATGATATACCTGAGGCATGTAACTCGCTCCATGTAGAGGGCGAACAAGGCGGTGTGTATGTATATCTCACACTTGGGACATGCAACGACGTGAATCCGCCACCAACCCCCACACCCACACCAACGTACTCGACGCCACCAACCGATGTCCCAGCTCAGACCCCACTCGGGATCGTGGCGCTGATCGGCTTGCTTGGTCTCATCGGTGCTGGAATGATCATAGGGAGAAAGTAACTTCTCCCTTCTCTTTTTTTCTATGAAGACAAATCCAACGAAAGATGATCTGCTTGGTTATATTAATCAGAATAAGGACGCTATAAAATTCGTCACTCTATTCATCACGTTCTGTACGGTTTTCTATCTCTTTTATTACTATTTCATGGATCGTTTCGTTTTTCTGAACGATACGACGGCATCTCTTCTCGGATTTCTGATGCGCATATTCGGAAGTGATGTTTACGTAAACGGAAACAACGTTGTCGTGGATGGTTTTGCGCTCAAGATAATCGAGGAGTGCACCGCAATGTTTGGGTCGATCGTGTATGTCTCCTGTGTCCTGGCATATCCGGCTGACATCAAAAAGAAAGGTATCGGGGTCGTTTTCGGCGTTCCGTGCCTGTATGCGATCAATATGGTGCGGCTTGTTGTTCTCGCTTTCGTGGGACTCTTAAATCCGGGGATCTTTGAGTATGTGCACACGTACCTCTGGCAGACGATCTTCATCGCATTCGTGATTCTCATCTGGCTCGTCTGGGTTGATCGGGTGGTGAAATGAAGGACAAGATCAATTTCCTTGCCAGATTTCTCGCTCTGACTCTTGTCTTCTTTCTGATCTGGATTCCACTCGGCAAGATCTATCTGGTGCTACTGGCATGGGTATCAAAGTATGTGCTCTGGATCATGGGGTATGATGTGGCGCTGACGGTTGTGGGTGGCTCGCCGTTGTTCCTGTACCGCGGTATCGAGATCGGTATGGTTGATGCACACCTCGCGAATTTCAATATGATCCCGCTCGTTGCCCTGATCCTTGCAACGCCGAGGATTGAGCCGGTGAGACGTGCCAGAATGCTTGCAATCGGCGTATTTCTACTTTTCGTAATGCACATCGCAGATTTCGTCTTCCACTTTCCGATGTACTTCCGTGATTCGGGAATTGCGGAGACCATTGTGGTCTTCATGGCGGTCGGCGAGGTTGCGGTTCCGTTTGTGTTGTGGTTTGTGCTGGCGCAGAAGGAGATACTCGAGAGCATGCGGTAGCGATCGGTAGCGATCGGTAGCCTGTGGCTACTGTGCCTGTGCAATAGTTAAGTAGTTGAAACGCGATTATCATAATCGTGTTACAACAATTTGTGGACAGGGAGAACGAGTTACAATTACTGGAGGATGCCTATAGGGAAAACCGGTCATCGCTTATAATACTCTACGGGCGGCGGAGGATCGGAAAGACCGAACTCGTAAAGCAGTTCATAAAAGAGAAGGAGCACATCTACTTTCTCGCGGATGCGAGGACTGACCGTGAGAATATAAAGGAGGTGCAGAGGGCAGTCTCTTAGCAGATCCAAAATCCGCTTTTTGAGCGGGTGGAGTTTACTGACTGGGTATAATTCTTCAGAGAATCAGTGGAGTTATTGAAAGAACGGGTTGTAATAGTCATCGATGAGTTTCCGTACCTCCTATAGTCAAATGAGGCGATACCATCGATATTTCAGAAGATATGGGACTTGATCCTCCCGGATGCGGATGTCTGCCTCATTCTGCTCGGCTCTTCCATCGCAATGATAGAAAATTACACGCTGGACTACAGAGCGTCACTCTACGGGCGGAGGACCGCACAACTCCAGTTGCAACCGCTCAAATTTAAGCATCTCGGAAAGTTTCTGGATTATCTGATTGAGGAACTTGTCCAGGTCTATGCGGTGACAGACGGGGTCCCGCTATATCTCATGAAATTTGATTCCGGACTGAGTTTTGAGGAGAACCTGCTTGCGAACGTGTTTCGGGTCGGAAAGTTCCTATATCATGAAGCTGAGGTCTTGTTGAAGCAGGAGTTGCGGGAGACTGCGAGATACTTCTCGATATTGAAGGCTATTGCCTTCGGAAAACACAGATTCGGCGAAATCGCGAGTTTTACGGGACTTGATAAGAGCGTAATCTCCAGGTATCTCGGTAATCTTGCAATGCTCCGGTTGGTAGTGAAGGAACATCCCGTGACACAGAAGAAGGAGGTGAGAAATGCGAGATACATCAACAGCTCCAATTATCTCAACTTCTGGTTCGGATTTGTGTATCCATACAGATCATTGACCTAGGAAGGTAGAACTGATAGGTTGCTTGACCTGATCAGGGATGATTTTAACTCATACCTGGAATTTGTGTTTGAGAAGATCCGTAGGGAATTTCTGTGGGAGCAAGATCTGCCTTTTACGTTTGTAAGGATCGGAAGGTGGTGGCACAAGGATAAAGAGATTGACATCGTCGCGTTGAATGAAGAAACGAAAGAGATAGCGTTTTTTGAAGTTAAGTGGAGTGATCTGGGTATGGTAGATGCGAAGAGGGTTCTGGGGAAACTGGAAGCAAAATCCGGATTTGTTGATTGGAATAAGGGTACCCGGGTAGAGTATTTCGGGCTGATTGCAAAGAGGCTCGTTGGGAAAGAGAGTTTGGCGGAGGAGGGGTACCTCTGCTATGATCTTGAGGATATGCAGGATGTATGGGGGCTATGATGTGGAACGTGCTTCCGTTTCCGCTACCGCAAGTGTCGTTTGACATCCGGGAAACCACTCGGGGCTGTCACGCCACCTGGTGTTGGTGTTGTTTTGAGGTAAGTTTCAATTCGGGTCTCGTGTCTGCTGCATTAGGTTTGAATGTTTGAAGGAATCGGAGTTTCGAGCTAACACCACATAAGGTGACAGCCACAACCACTCGAAGCATTTATATATGATGGCACAATCATACACACTGTGATCACGTTGGGTAGTACGTAGAGTGCTATGCAATGGAGGTGTGCCAGAAAGTAAGATCAAAAAAGAATCAATTTCACATCGAACCACGCGAACGGAACAATATCGGATCGATGATTTTTAGAGTCTGTAAGACCCATCTGCCATATTGAAATTGCGGTATAGCTGGCATGGTGCAGGCGTGTTTCGTGCCAGTAGTTTGAGAGCGGTATACGCGGCGCATTGGGGGTGTCACAGTGCCCGGATGTGCTGTCCTACCAATGGAGGTAAACGTGAACGGAAAATTGAGCATCGCATCAACAGCAGTCATGCTGAGCTGTTCGACACTGGTATTGTTGATGATGGCATCATCGGTTGTAGCGCAGCCCATAACCGTGGACGGCGATGGCAGCGACTGGGATCCGTCGTGGTTTCTGGCAGCGGATCCGCTCCCGGATACAGACCCCGTGAGCGGGTCTGTTGTCAATTGTGGAAACGCTGGCTACAATCTGACCGGCGTATGGCAGAACTACAACGCGACAGAGGATAAGTTATACTTTATGTATAACGTAACCGGAACCGCTGGTGATTCGGATGGCGATGGCGATCCAAACAATGGTAGCACGTGGTGGAATGATCAGTATGGGGTTGGAGATTCAGAAGAGTATGTCTTGATGATCAACACTTCCCCCACAGGAGATCCTTATAACTACTCAGATATATTCCTGAAATTCAAAGGCAATTCAGCAACGGTCACGGGACCAAAAGCACATCTGGTTAGTTCGGTTGAAGCAGCGATCAACACAACAAATTTCACATCCTTTGTGGAGTTTAGTGTAGGTAATGTCACCGGCTGGGTGGCAAATCCATATAAGTACTCACTTTATGGATATGCGGGGTCTGCGATAGATTTTGCCAATGAGGATTGGCTGGGTGAGGTCCTGTATGTCACCTTCCCGCCTGTTGCGAACTTCACGTTCGTTGCAGGTGTCTGCAACCAGACTGTGCGGTTCAACCCGTCCGGATCGTACGACGATCCTTACGGCGGCATCGTGAACTACACATGGGACTTTGGCGATGGCACGCCAGTGGATGTGAGACTCGACAATTCCAGTTTCTCGCACACGTTTCCTGTCACAAACGGCACGTACAACGTGAGCCTGACCGTAATAGACACTGACAATCTCACGGATACGTTTGTGGATATGGTGCCGGTGAACCGGGAGCCAAGCATAAGTCTTGTCAATGCCAGCAAGACAAGCGTCGTCGAACCCGGCGAGTGGGTACTGTTTCAGGGCTGGTACTCTGACCCGGACGAGGACACGCTGATGCACAGATGGTCCATAGATGGCGTTGAGATCGCCAGCGGATCGTCCACCAACTACAGCAATGCGAGCTATTTCGTGAACCGCACGCTCACGGCGAATCTAACTATATCAGATCCCAACGACTGCACAAACACGTCGAGCGTGAATGTAACCTACCTCTACAGACCTGTTCCTGTTATCAACTTCACTGCAACGGGTTGCCTTCGGGTCGAGTTGAACGCGTCCGGGTCGTACGATCCTGATGGAAACATCACCGACTACCTGTGGCATGCCGAGAATGGCACAATTGATAACAGTACCAATGCCACCTGCACCGCGAACTTCAGTGTCGGAGGCAATTATACCGTACGGCTCAACGTGACAGACAACGATGGTCTCACGAATACGACGACGCGAGAGATCTGCATATCGTGCGTGCCAACAGCAGTCGCGGAAGTCAACCGGACGAATGTCACTGAACCGGGCGGCTGGGTGCTCTTTGATGGATCGAACTCGATCTGTGATACGACCTGTGATACTGGCAACTCGCTCAGCTACAGCTGGAATATCACTGATGGCAATGGGTCTATCATCGACCACAATGCGAGTGTCCTGCGCAATGTAACCAGCAACACCACAGCAGTCCTGAATGTTACGGATGAGTACGGCTGCACAAACACGTCGAGCGTGAACGTGACGTATCTCCACCTCCCGGTTCCTGTGATCAACTTCACCGCGATCGGATGCCTTGAGGTCGAACTGAACGCATCGAATTCGAGTGATCATGACGGGTACATCAAGAAGTACGAATGGGATCTTAACAACAACAGTGTCTATGGCGATATGGATGATGCGACCGGCGTCAACTGCACTGTGAACTTCAGCGATGGAGGCAATCACACAATCGGGCTTCGGGTCACCGACAACTCGAACCTGACAAACAGTACGCGTCAGGTGGTCTACGTGTCGTGCGTGCCGACAGCAGCCGCGCGAGCCAACCGGACAAACGTCACCGCCCCTGGTGAAATGGTTCTCTTTGACGCGCCCAACTCGACCTGTGACATGAACGTCACAAACTCGCTCAACTACACATGGGTGATTCACGGAAAGACGTACAACGACAGCAGCGGCGAGGGCGTCCTGTACTTTGTCACGAACACGACGACGGCAAACCTGACTGTTACGGATGAGTACAACTGCACTGCCACTGACGATGTGACAGTAGGGTATCAGTATCCGCCGATTGTGCCGGTGATCAACTTCACCACAATCGGATGCCTCGAGGTCGAACTGAATGCATCCGGGTCGTACGATCCTGATGGAAACATCACGAAGTACGAATGGGATCTTGACAACGACACCTACTACGACGATGCGGTCAACGTCACCTGCACCGCGAACTTCAGCGACGGAGGCAATCACACGATCGGGGTTCGGGTTACTGACGACGACGGCCTCACAAACAGCACGCGCCGGACGATATACGTGGCGTCCGAGCCGGTTGCGGTTGCGGAAGCCAACCAAACCAACGTCATCCCTCCCGGCGGCTGGGTGCTCTTCAATGGAAGCAATTCGACGTATGATCTGGATAGCGGACCGCTGAGCTACAGATGGAATATCAGCGGGTACATCGACCACAACGTGAGCGTTTCGTACTATGTGCATGAGGAGGTCACAGCAGACCTGACTGTGACAGATCGATACAACTGCACGAATACTACCAGTGTGACAGTGACGGCGCACAAGGTCGGAGATCCGGTAGCAGTTCCGGTTATGACGCCCGTGGGTGCGCTTGCTCTTGGTATTCTCCTGTGCGTCGTTGGTATGAGCCGTATTGCAAAGAGGAGGTCGTAGTTTGAATCGTCATGAAGTACCGAAGTGTGGTCACAATAGACATCGTTCCGGTGATTGTATGAGCAGGCCGATGCCTTTATATACTATCGGCACTGCGCGCCCCATAATTCGATGGGTGTGGGTGTGAAACTGATGGAGGTATGGTCAAAAATGGTTGGGACCTCATGCGAACGGTGAACCCCCCCATCAATGGTGGCGTTCTCACATATATAGAATTATATATATATGGTATCGACTACGAACATTGTACATAAACAGGTTGTAAAACCTGTGCTTTACGCGAATAATTCGCGTACAACAAAGAAAGGAGATATTATGAATACGGAAAAGCTGGTGGCGTCCATTGCAGCAATGGTGCTGGTTGCGGTTGTCTTTGCAGCGGTCTGCACACCAGCAAGTGCTGCTACTGAAGCCGAAATTGAACAGGCAATAACAGATGGATTGGTCTGGCTTGTTGCACAGCAGAATACCACCACGGGTCTAAATTGCGGCAGTTGGAATGCCTACAATGGTGAACTTGAGGCAGGTACGGGTCTTGCGTTGTACAAACTCTGTGAGCGTGCTTATGAGTTGGGTTATGCTTCACCGTTTGACCCTAATTATGAGTACCATCAGAATGTCTCAGATGGGTTCAATTGGACATTCGCACACCTGACGGTTGTTGACATAAGCCCCCAGGATCATACAACCGGGGCGACAGGTACGGTGGATGACCCGGATACCAACGGTAATGGATTCGGAGTATGTGCGCGACACAACACGTGGTGTGAGACTTACAGCACAGGAATCTTAGTAACCGCAATATCAGCAAGCGGCACGCCAAACAGGGTTGTGGATGTATCGGGCAGTGCAGTTGATGGATGGACATACGGACAGGTTGCACAGGACATGGTGGATTACTTGGCATTCGGGCAGGTCGAATCCCCGGTTCCTAACATCGTATGGGAAGGTGGATGGGATTATAGAGCTGTGGATGATGGTATGGGCGTCGGAGCTTACCATGGTGACCAATCCAATTCGGGCTACACAGTTCTCGGTCTTGCCGAAGCGGAAGATTTCGGGTGCATAATTCCTAACTGGGTGAAGACCGAACTTAATGTGCATATTGATCTTGTGCAGGACGACGTTAATGGAGACGCGAATGACGGAGGTTCATGGTACAGTTATCCAAATGACCCGATCGGTGTCAACATACTCAAAACCGGAAACCTGATCTCTGAGATGGCGTTCGTTGGAGATGACCTCACCACGCAAAGAGTTGTCAATGCAACAGACTATCTTGCAAGGCATTGGAACGATAACTGTGGATCTAATACACCGGCAGGGTGGAATGGCACTCCGGCTGCACAGTACCAAACGATGTTCACAGCGATGAAGGGCCTGGAGTATATGGAGATCGATACCTTCAATGGTATAGACTGGTTTGAGGACTTCTCAGATGCGATAGTTGCACAGCAGGATAAGACACCAGGACCAACCAATGGTTCATGGCAAACATCGTGCGGAAGAGGAGAACCGGTAATCATCACTGAATGGGCACTTCTTACGTTAGAGAGGATTGCTCCAACCCGAGCACTCATCATCAATAAGACCGATGATGTTGCAGATGGTGACTGTGTTGACCCGGGTGATACGATCACCTACACGATCTGCTATGAGAATCCGAATACAAAGACGGTACACAACGTCACTATTGTGGATCATCTTCCAGCGAATGCAACCTTTGTATCAGCTTCAGACCCCGGACCTGGAGCATATGACCCAGTTAATCACACCGTTAGATGGGTCATTGGATATCTTGATCCGGGTGAGATCGGCTGCGTAACGCTGAATGTTACGGTGAATCCAAACACAGGCGGAATAACGCTCATGAACTGTGCCAAGATCAACGGCGATGAGGTACATCAGGTAGGCGTATGTGAGTACACGGATGTCTGCTATCAGCCGCTCAACATCACAAAGACCGACGATGTTCTGGACTGCGTGGGCAGAGGCATGATGACCTACACGATCTGCTATGACAACTCGGCAAATATGGCAGATGTACACAACGTCGTGATCACAGATACGCTTCCTGAGAATGTGAGCTTTTACTGGGCTTCAGACCCTGGACCCGGAGCGTATGACTCCGTTAACCACACCGTTGCATGGGCTATTGGAACGGTTCCGGGAGGAGCTGTGAGCTGCGTAACGCTGAAAGTCATTGCGGGCGGTGCGGAAGGATCGACACTTGAAAACTGCGCCGAGATCGATAGCGATGAGACAGATCCCGCAGATGTGTGTATCGGTACACTTGTGTGCGGACCATACCCAACGCCTACCGACTACGAACCGGTTCCGGTGTTGACGCCAGCCGGAATGCTTGCACTCGCAGGCTTGCTCGGAATCGTCGGTATGAGTCGTATTGCAAAGAGGAGGTCGTAGTTTGAATCGTCACGAAGTTACTGAAGTGCAGTCACAATATGACATCGTTCTCTCAATTATGCGAGCAGACCGATACCCTTATATAGTATGCAGTGTTTTATCGTCACTGCGCGCCGTAGGGTTCGATTGAACGCGTGCGCACAATGAACAGTAGAAAGAGGTGGAAACGAAAGAGAATGGACAAACCCGAACGCGAACGGCAAAATTATCATCACCACGCGAACGGAAAACCACGCGAACGGTGGAGTATGTTGTGTGGTGATGTTTTCCATGTACATGGGATTTGATCTCATGTATGTGTGGTATCGAATACGAACAAACTCAAAACGGGTTCTAAAAAACCCGGATTTGCGCGAATGATCTTCGCGCAACAACAAACAGAGGAAAAGAATATGAACGCGAAACAACTGACAACCCCCATCATCGCGATTATGATGGTTGCGGCTGTCTTCGTAACGATGGCAGCGGCGTTTACAGCGCCCAATGCCAATGACGATAGAGTAGAGTTCGAGTACGGCATGGGAGATTGCAACGGACTCTATGTGAATTCAAGGGAAAACTGCACAGATCCGTATGGTCCTGACATGACGACACTCAGAATCTATGGTGAGGCAAACATCAGTGCAGCATTCCCATACGATGACCCTGAGGGGCCATTCGACCCAACGAACAGCGAGTCGCCAGAGAAGGACTTTGTGGTCTTCAACCCGGCGTACATCAATGGAGAATCTGATTTCGGCCGTACGATGCATGTCAACGGTGTAGATGCCAATGAGAAGGTCTTTGTCAGACAGTGGTATGTACCTAAGTATCCGGAACCGCTGGGTAGAACATGGCCCACAGAAGCTCCAACCACAATTGATTCAGCAGATATTGTGACTGAGTACTCCTACATGCTTCTCGATACAGCGGACAATCCAGTAGCCGGAACTGCACAGGAAGGCACTGGCGCATACTGGACGAGCTTCTGGTTCCCAATAGGAAGTAGGAACCCTCAAATCGGTCTTGACTCGTTCAAGGTTGTTGAGAGTCAGCCACAGAGAAAGAATGAATTGGTCAGTCTCAGAGCTGTTGGCGACTTCGGCGGCAGCCCCGCTCCCAACCAGAACAACCCCGACGGTCGGAAGGATATCGACATTTCGACACATGACTCCATTATGGTGGCATGGGGTGGTAGTGAAACACTACAGTTCCTCGACCACCGGATCAAAGTCAGGGACGTTGCCCTCAGTGGCACAACAACAACTGTTGTGGTGGACCTCTATTACATGGGTAACGACAACAAAGAGACGATCGTAGAGAATGTACAGCTCTCTAACCTCGGGGTGGGTGATAAACTTGTTGCCGGGAGACACACATATATGGTGCCAGGCACACCAAGCTTCACACTACCATGGTATCTTGAGGTTGCGTCGATTGGCACGGATGGAGTGTACTTTAACGTTGGAAGACTCCTCCATACGGGCGAGACGTTCTTCGTTGATGGCGCAGAGTACGACATTTCCATGATCTACGGACCGGAGGAGAACTCAGGCGAGTTCACAACGTTCAAGTACATCACAATCAGGAACCCGACACCGAAGTGCACAGAGACACAGGGCGATATTACACTTCCAATCCTGTCGATAACGAAGACGTGCGTTCCTTCATGCGAAGTTATGCCAATGCTCCCACCATTCAACCGGGCTCACACGGTCGTCGATGACATCAACTGTAATGTAGACGACTGTGACGACTTGTGGTACAACGAGGCATGTGATCAGATCAAGAAGGACGATACAGATCTACAAGATCGACTTGTTCCTGTTCCAAAGCTTGAGATCATGTGGCTGTTTGAAAGGACTGAATCAAGGTTCTACACAAACCTCTTGGAGATTTTGAAAGAAGGGACACCGGAGATCTGGCAGTGGATATGCATCAATATCATGCCAAATCAGTACACTGAGATGTACTATCCACCAATGGACGATTCGGCAAACTGCGACTGCCTCAATCCTCTTAATGAACCTTGCGGCGACTACCTGCTTGTAAGCTCATGGGAGGCACCAAACTCCTGCGGCGACCGGATGAAGTTCGCTCACGATGCACTTGACTCAAGTGACATCTATGTGAATGAACAGAATGAGTGTGGAATAAACAGCGTCAGAATCTATGGCGAGGAAGATATGGATGCAGTATTCCCATACACCAAACCGGAGGGGCCATTCAACAAGCTATCAGAGGAAGCACCGAGAAAGGACTTCGTGACCTTTAACCCGGCGTACATCGCTGAGAATGATTATGACGGTGTGATCCATGTCAATGGCGAGAATGGTAATGAAAAGGTCTTTGTCAGACAGTGGTATGTGCCTAAGTATCCAGAGCCAAGAGGGCGGACATGGTCAACATCCCAATCGACGGTTCATTCAGCAGATATCGTGACCGAGTACTCGTACATGCTTCTCGATATTGCTAACATGCCAGTGGCTGGAACTGCACAGGAAGGCACTGGTGCATACTGGACGAACTTCTGGCTACCAATAGGAAGCGAAGGCACGCAGACTGGTCTTGATTCGTTCCACGTTGATGTATCCGGCGATGATGAGATGGTTCAGCTAAAGGCAGTCGGCGACTTTGACCGCGACGATCGGAAGGACATTAACATCACAACGAGAGACAATATCAAGATCAACCACATTGGGTGGTATCAGTTCCTCGACCATGCAATCCATGTGACTGACTACGGGATATCAGGAGATAGTGCGTACGCGATCTGCGACCTCTATTACCTTGGAAACCACAATGTCAACGAGGTTGTCGCCAGTGACCTCATAGAGGAAAATATAAACCTTGAGATTGGCGGAAACCTCCTTGTTGCCGGAAGGCACACTTCTATGGAAGGCACACCAAGCTTCACAATGCCATGGTATCTCGAAGTGGTCTCGGTTGGTTCCCAGGGCGTGTACATCAAGGCCGGACGACTCCTCCACACGAACGAGACGTTCTTCGTTGATGGGGCAGAGTACGATATTTCCATGATCTACGGACCGGAGGAGAACTCAGGCGAGTTCACGACGTTCAAGTACATAACGATCAGGAACCCAACACCGAAGTATAATGAAGTGCATCTGCATACACTCAGTATCTGGAAGACTCCTGTCGAGGAATGCGATGGCAATTCACAGACGCCTGAGGATATAATGCCAATGCTCCCACCATTCAACATGAATCACAAGATTGTGGATGACATCGGGATCTCACACAGTTGCGATTGTCCACTTGGTGATTCTATAAGGGATGAGGAACCAGGGTCAGGGTGCATCGACGTGAACTGCGACACAGTTGCAGAGCGGATCGTTCCAGGTCAGATCGCATTCAAGAGCTACTTCGTTGAGGAGACTGTCGAAACACGGTTCAGAACGAACCTCCTTGAGATACTCAATGAGAGTGATCCAGAGGGCTGGAACATGCTTTGCATGTGGACGCTTCCATGGAACTACACAGCGATGGTCTACCCAGAAGTGGGCGATTGCGAGTGCAGTGATAAGAATTCAGACTTCCTTGTGACGACGAGCGGACCTGCTGAACTCTTCAGCGACTGGAACGAATGGGACGACGACTGTGACATCGGAGATGGTGAGATATCTCTTGCAGAGTATCACTGGGCAACGGACACACTAATAAACGGACACCTCATCACAGACGGTGAGATCAGCTTGCTTGAATATCAGTGGGCAACAGGAGACGTCTGTTAAAGAGAAGGAAAGTGGATGTTGTAAAACACATCCACCATTTTTCTTTTCGGAGGATAACATGAAATCGAAACAAATGTTTAGGCTGCTGATGGCTGTCGCGGTGTTGGCAGTTTTTGCTACATTGGCACCAGCTGCATCAGCAGTAGACACAATCGCAGGTGACCGAGCAATCACCCCAACAAGTCTGCCAGCAGGAGACACGTTCAGGGCGACCGTCACTGTAGACATAACCGGTACAGTCTTCGGTCCGGTACTGAATGAGGATGTTCTGGCTGGATGGACTGTGACACCAGTTGACAACGATGGGGCAACCTACAATGCTGCCGAGACAAAGTGGCTCTGGAGCGGTGATCAGACCGGTACAAAGACTGTCGTCTATGATGTGACAGTACCAGCCGGTACAACACTTGGTGACTATGATGTGGTAGACGGAACCGTCTTAGCAACAGTCGGCGGAAGCAACATTGGTCCATTCGGTGTAACTGGTATAGATCAGGTGACTGTTACAGGCGGTGGCACAAACACAATCGCAGGTGACCGAGCAATCACCCCAACAAGTCTGCCAGCAGGAGACACGTTCAGGGCGACCGTCACTGTAGACATAACCGGTACAGTCTTCGGTCCGGTACTGAATGAGGATGTTCTGGATGGATGGACTGTGACACCAGTTGACAACGATGGGGCAACCTACAACCCTACCGAGACAAAGTGGCTCTGGAGCGGTGATCAGACCGGTACAAAGACTGTCGTCTATGATGTGACAGTACCAGCCGGTACAACACCTGGTGACTATGATGTGGTAGATGGAGCCGTCTTAGCAACAGTCGGCGGAAGCAACATTGGTCCATTCGATGTAACCGGTACTGATCAAGTAACAGTAGAAGTCCCGAACGACCCCCCAACCGTAACCGTCACCTATCCGATCGACGGTACAGTCAGCGGCACGATAACCGTGACTGCAGATGCATCGGATGCTGATGGAAACGTGACACAGGTAGCGTTCTACCTGATGCCAGGAGACACCCTGATCGACACGGATACCACCATTGCTGCTTCTGGCACATGGAGCGTCCAGCTGGACACAATCGGTCTCGCTGACGGAACCGGTTACCAGATCAAGGCAATCGCAACCGACAATGGCAGCGCAACAAACGAGAGCACGGGCGGCGCATTCGAAATCGACAACTCGTGCCAGTGCGACTTCTGCCTCGACCTTGTTGCCGGCTGGAACTTCGTCTCGATTCCGAAGAAGATCAACGGCTCGAATACACCAGCCAACGTCTTCAATCTGTCGGATCTCGAGACCTGCTGGACTTATGATGGCTGTGTAGGTGGCGCAAGTGGCTGGTTGAGCAACGGTAATATACCGGGCGGCATTAAGCCATGCAGAGGCTACTGGGTATACAAGGTCGCAGACGACACGCTCTGCGTAGACTTTGACCAGTCAACCGGACCGAACAGCGCACCACCAGAATACCCACTCTGTACAGGATGGAATCTGATTGGCCACATAGAGACGAGTCTCATGCCGGTCGATGACGGTAGCAGCTCGGACTTCGGTTCGATGACGACGCTTGAGGGCAAGTTCGCACAGTTGTGGACAGTAGATGGCATCTGGAAATGCTATGAGTACGGCGAATTTGGCTACATGACTCCAGGAAAGGCGTACTGGATACGGATGGCCGAAGACGCCACAATGGCAGGAACGCTGTAGTTGAATGGAATGAAAGAAAGGATTTTCATCCTTTCTTTACTTTTTGTTTTATCAGGTGGTGATACATTATGAAAGAGGTAAAAAACATAAGAAATACAGGAAATATAGGAAATATAGGAATATTGATCATTCTCTCGGCCATTCTGGCACTGTCCGGAATGGCAGCGAGTGTAGCGGCGACGGATAGTGATTTCCCAACCCTTCAGGTAAATGAGTTCACAGGGACTGTCACGGTCGATGGTGCTCCTGCACCTGACGGGACTACAATCAATGCTTATGTAGGTGATGATCTCAGAGGAAGCGTCGTGACCACAACTGAAGGCGAGTATGGCAACGGTCAGAACTTTCTGATTGTTGAGGGGACTGACGGTGATGATATAATCTTCAAGATAGGTGATTCTGATGAGGTTGCGGGTTCGGCTACATGGAATGTAAACTCTGGACCGCGGGCGATCAATCTTCAAATAGGCGGTGGCGGCGATGACCAGCAGGGCGGTGGCGATGACCAGCAGGGCGGTGGCGATGACCAGCAGGGCGATGGTAACCATGACACAGGTAGTTCAGGCAGATCCAGCGGATCGGGACCGGGCACACTGCCAGCAGACAGGTCAGCGACAACGGCACCCGGAGATGGCGAGGGTCTGACACCGGAGTCAGCGTCGCATGAACCAACAGGAGCGGACGACGCTGAAGGAGCAGACGGCGGAGCTGCGCCGGCAACTGAAGACGAAACCGGCTCAACCGAATTTCTCACAGGATCCGGAGCAACAGCGCTTGCGGTTGTCGGGCTGCTCGTAATCATAGCCCTGATCGCATTCGTCATCAAGCGGCGAACGTAAACCATACAACTGTAATTGTCCGGCTGAACGATCGTGTGGATCAAGACCACGGGACTCTCGAATCTCCTGTGGTTTTTTCCACCGTCAGTCGGGCACATTTACCTATTTTACTATTTTTGTGGGATACTGTAAGGCGAATGAGAGGCAACTCTCAACAGACCGGCTGCAACTATTCATGGTTCGGGAAGTACATTACCGAATCCTCTGAAAAATCACTTCGGCGCACCACCCGCCAAAAAAGCTCACATCATCCACCATCTTTGATCTCAGTTCCCAGACCTTGATCCCATCGTATTTGAATGCAATCACCTGCTTGTTCCCGACATGGGAACTGTACGTGTTCTCGATAGGAGTGCTCGTTTCGGTGAGATAGACCACAATCGGGTACACCGGCAACCGATGCCTGTCAAGAATCCCGCCGTAGTACGAAAGCATTCGTACCGGCATCCTGGGGTCGTATCTCGTCTGAAACCCGGGTGTGGATGAGTGACTTCTCGCAGCCTGCAATCTTCGCAAGGAAATCAGCGCGACGCTCGTCTGAGGGCAGGGATTCTGATATCGGTTTGAGGTCAGGCGTCTCTCCGAGGATCAGAGTTGCGATGTCTCTTGAAAGCTCTTGCGATATGCATTTTATTGCGGAGTCGTATTTCATGGTGCGTCACGCGGGTTTTTGGTGTTTTGCGTACTAAAAATGTTCCTATGTCGTTCGGACTTGTTTGGATGGCGCGGTGATTGTGGCTACACAACCCATAACCGCGTTTGCAACACACGTCGCCCGTTGCAATCTCTTCATATACAGCACCGGATTTGCGTGCAATAAGCAGGCGTCTGCTGTCTTCTTTTGCGCTCCCGTATTTCTCGGTTTGAGTGACTGAGTCTATATCAGATAATGATAATAAGAACTGCCACCCGAATCACAGGATGTGCTATGAAGCTTTCAAAAACGTAAGAGAAAACTTTATAAACTATGGGAGCGCGCAGATGGATGGAAGTACTAACGTATTTTCATTCCAGATACAAAATAATTATTTGGATAAGGAGGTATATTCATGAAACAGAGTAAGAAAGCAGGGAGGCTCAAGACGTTGAGCTTATTCTCTATTGTTCTGGCAGTGGCATTAGCCGGAATGGCATCGATGGTATCGGCGGATGGCGATTTTCCATTTCTTCAGGCGAACGAGTTCATTGGCGATGCTACACTCAATGGCGATGCTACACTCGTCGGAACCACTATCTGTGCTTACATAGATGGTGAACTCAGAGGAAGCGTCGTGACCACAACTGAAGGTGAGTATGGCAACGGTCATAACTTTCTGATTGTTCGGGGAAACAACAGCGATCTAATAAACTTCACGGTGGCTGGAGTGCCGGCAGCAGAGACTGCCACTTGGATTGCGAATTCTGGTCCGCGAAAGCTTGACCTCTCCGCAAATGACACCGAATCGCCAGTCGTGTCCGCTCCGAACGCGACCCCGAACCCAATAGCGTCAACCGGGTACCAGTTATCGCGACTGAATGTCACTGCCATTGACAACGGTGATATTTATCGCGTCACCGTGGACCTGTCCACAGTCGGAGGACCCGACGCGAAGGAGATGTATTGCATCGATGGCAATACGTACTCCACGACCACAACCGCGGCTATTGGCACACCGAACGGCACATACTATCTGCAGGTCAACGCAAGTGATTTCGCGGGCAACTACGACGACAGCGAGTATATACTGCTCACGGTTGGCAACGTGGAGCCCACTGACTGGAGATATGAATGGATGAGTCTGGAATCCAGCGGGGGCTCCGCGATCACCACAACCGAACTTCAGGACGCTGCACAGCACTGGCTCACGGGCGAGCGAGTGAACGGGTACTTATTGACGCTAGCAGACATTCAGGAGCTCATTGCCATGTGGTTGGGTGCAGGGGCGTCATGACAACCGGAATAACATGCACCATGGCAATGGTGGTGTTATCCGCGATAATGCTGGTGATGCCATCAGCAATGGCTGTGGAGGTTGCTGCACCGGACGCACTGAGTGCGGCAAGAGATATATCAGAGCAGACGATCTATCCGGGATCGACGTTCGCTGTCACGGTCACACTCTCTGCAAACGAGGATGTCAGTGCACCTGTGCTGGATGAAGATCTTCCTGACAGCTGGACGGTTACGGAAAATAATTCTGCTGGTGCATGGTACAAAGAGGTAACCAGTGAATGGTTCTGGCTGGGTGCTATGTCCAGCGGGGACTCGAAGACCGTCATCTACGATGTCACCGTGCCAGTTGATGCCGAGCCGCAGGAATATGCAATAACAGGGGCGGTATCCGCGTACGGCGTTGCCCCGATCGATGTCGGCGGCGAGAGCACGGTTACGGTCATAAAGGAGCTAAGCGCGACAAGAGACATTTCAGAGCAGACAATCTTTCCGGGATCAACGATCAGGGTCACGGTCACGCTGACTGCAAACGAAGAGGTCTATGCGCCTGCGCTGAATGAAGACATTCCTGATGGCTGGACTATTGCGGAAGTTGATTCTGCTGGTGCGTACTACAACGAGGCAACCAGTGAATGGTTCTGGCTGGATACTATGTCCAGCGGGGACTCGAAGACCGTCATCTACGATGTCACCGTGCCAGTTGATGCCGAGTTGCAGGAATACGCGATAACCGGAGCGGTATCCGCGTATGATACCGATCTGATCGACGTTCGCGGCGAAGAGACGGTAACGGTTGTAGCTACCGGCGGTGGTTGCTATGGCAGTGATGGCGGTAGCGATGACTCCGATGCCGCTGGCAGCGTCCCACCGGGCAGTGAAATGAGCGTTACAAGAGACATCTCGAGTCAGCGTGTCGGACCGGGATCAACGTTCACTGTGACGCTCACGATACTCGCAAACGAGGCTGTAGATGTTGTAGCGCCCACGCTTACGGAAAACGTTTCGATAGGCACGATTGTGGTGGATCCGGACAGTACGCTGGATCTGGACGATGTGTCGAACGGTACGCTGGATGTGAGCGATACGTGGTACAATGACTCCGCCACGATGTGGATACTGCCGGAGAGGATACCGGCTGGAGGGTCCCTGACTGTGGAGTATTCTGTCACCGTGCCGGATGATGCCACGCCACAGGAGTACAGCATAACAGGCAGCGCGTCTGCTTATGATGTTGCGGCTGTTGAGATTGGAGGGGATGGTGAGGTGATAATCTTGCCACAGGATGGGAATATTGACGATATTGGTGACATCGACATGGACGATGTGATTTATCTGGCGAAACACTACTACGGCACGGATCTGTTCCCGGATTACGGAACGATCTATGCAGATGGTGATATCGACTGCGATGGCGAAATCGACATGGACGATGTGATCTATCTTGCAAAGCATTACTACGGTACGGATCTGTTCCCGGATTACGGAACATTGTATCCGTGTGAATGAAGGGTATAATATTATCCTATAGCTATTAAGACTAAGGAGGTAAAAACCATGAAAAACATATATTCGATTCGAATATATATGTGTGTATTGGCTCTCTTTCTGGTATATGCTATGCCAGCAGGAGCAATGACTATGTTTGCAGATGATGCAAACGGCGATTATGGCACTTATGTCGATGTACCAATAAATGTGTCAGGTGCATCAGATGTTGGTGCCATGGACATCTCACTGATGTATGACCCAGACGTACTCACCCCCGTTGGGATTGTTACTACAGGAGATTTGACGGACGGTGCGTTGGTGGTAAATGACGGCACAATATACCAGCCGGAATATCCTGAATGGACCAACGCTACATTCAGTAACCCCGACGATAACCAAACCGTCTGGGATTATGGTGCGCTTGCCAATTATACTGGCACAAGCGGCGTTGTGAATATTAGCATCATCTGCAATGCTGATGGTGTTGGTTTCGATGGCGCAGGATCAGTTGCTATAATCAAATTCATAGTTAATGGAACTCAGGGCGATACCAGCCCGTTGAATTTGAGTGCGGCAGCGTACAACGTGAGCGCTCCGATAATGAACGAAACAGATCCCAGCAAGACCGATGGTTATGAGTCGATAGCCATTACACTTGGGAATGGCACATTCGAGACTGGAGGCGGTGGGCTGCCACAGGATGGAAACATTGACGGTGCCGGTGGTATTGACATGGACGATGTGATTTATCTTGCAAAGCACTACTATGGTACGGATCTGTTCCCGGATCATGGCACGATCCATGCAGATGGTGACATCAACTGTGATGGTGGCATCGACATGGACGACGTGATCTATCTTGCAAAGTACTACTACGGTACGGATCTGTTCCCGGATTACGGAACATTGTATCCGTGTGAATGAGTACGATCTAAAGAGGTAATCTAACATGAGATTGAACAAAATAATTGGATTTGTTTCCATTATAGCAATGGTTATATTCGTATCAGCGTCGGCAGCGTCGGCATCTGTGGATGTATCCATCGGCAGTGCAACAGACGTTGACCCGGATGCCACGACAACCGTAGAAATTATAGCACACAATGTAACTGAGCTTGGAGTATTTGGCATAAAG
>Ga0190315_1000463_pt1 | contig 20416 bp, 23 predicted proteins | sample 48701101_MG_FD_161673 | JGI IMG/M metagenome (GOLD analysis project Ga0190315, IMG submission 161673) | Hydrothermal vent sediment bacterial communities from Southern Trench, Guaymas Basin, Mexico - 4870-11-0-1_MG | ecosystem: Environmental > Aquatic > Marine > Hydrothermal vents > Sediment ...
CTATAAAACTCTATCGCTTGGGCATGATTTGCGTTTTTAAGTACTATTGTTACCTGCATACTTTGGCTTTTTTCGACTTCATTAGGGTCAATCTCTAAGAAAACATTGTGCTCCTTTATTCCAAAATTCAGATTTCCTCCCTGATCAACCTGAGACTCTTTAATCCCCCTAAAATCTCTTGTCCTTGGAAGAACGGCAGAAATAAATTTTTCTAAAAAGCACCACATATTTACTCCCCTTAAAGTAACCATTACCCCAACGGCATCACCTTTCCTAATTCCAAAGTTCGATATGGCCTTCTTGGCTTGGGTAACTACAGCCTTTTGCCCAGATATTTGCATTAGTATCTTCTCCAAAGCCTCTAACCTTACTGCATCAGTCGCTCCATTCCCAACACCCGCATTGATAACAACTTTAACAATACTTGGAACAGCCATTATATTAGGATATCTCTTTGTCCTAACTAACTCGCTTCTCTTTTTCATGTACAAATCTTGTATAGATTTCATTTCTTAAATTTTTTTGTATTAGATACCTTTTTCTCAATACTCCTTTTTAATTTTTCTGGTGCATTAACTTCTTTCTTAACCTTTTTACTGATTAACTCACCACACTTTTTACAATAACGTGACTTCTTTTTCCCGACAAATTTTATTCCTAACCGTGACGACTCTGAGCAATTCGGACAGACAACCATCAGTTTGGAAGCATGTATCGGCTTTGTAATATCCACAATACCACCGCTCCCCGTACTTTGATCCCTTTTTACCGACTTTTTACATAAGTTTAGTCCCTTAACTAGAACTTCATTTTTAGCTAAAGAAACATATTCAACAACCCCAGTGCGTCCTTTATCTTTACCAGCCATTACTTTCACCATATCACCCCGTCTGATTTTCATAATACCTCTGGTGCTAATGAAATTATTTTATCAAACCCATCAGATTTTAGTTCTCTAGCAACTGGTCCAAAGACTCTTGTACCCTTGGGGCTCTTTGTATCACCTTCCAATATTACCGCAGCATTATCATCAAATCGTATATAGCTTCCATCATCCCTTCTATACTCTTTCCTAATTCTTACAATTACAGCTCTATGTATTGAGTGATTCACAACAGAACCACCTGGGATAGCTTTCTTTATTGCCACCTTAACTACATCACCCAAACTTGCATATTTATTACCAGTTCCACCATATAAACCTATTACTAAACCAACTTTCCCCCCAGTGTTATCAGCAATATTCATTTTTGTCCCTCTTTGTATCATTTCTTGACTTTACTAATATAAATCCATCTTTTTCTTTTAGATAATGGTCGCGTTTCTTCAAACAAAATTCTATCACCCTCTTTCAGCTTCTTATCAGGTACATGAATCAAATACTTCTTTTTCTTTGTAACAATCTTTGAATATCTAGGATGGGCATAACTTCTAGTAACTAGAACTACCACAGTACCTTCCATCTTCGTACCAACCACCACCCCTTGTAATTTCGATTTTGCCATTTATTTTTTTGACATATTATCTTTTGTGAGCAAGCGTGCTAATTCTTTTCTCATCTTTTTTTTACTTTTCACATCCTTTTCCTTACCCGTTTGTATTTCCCAGTCCTTTAATAAAATTTCCTTCTTTAAATCCGAAGCACTGTGTGTTAGAGATTTCTTTTTCCTTTTTTTTACCTTTTTTATATCTTTATCCATTTTGCTTTGTTACCAATTTAACCTTTAGAGGCAACTTGTGTTTAGCAATTTCAAATGCACCTAAAACCATCTCCTCCTCTACCCCTCCAATTTCAAAAATTATTCGTCCCTTTTTTACAACAGATTTCCATTTGTCTATCGGACTTTTCCCCCCACCCATTCTGCTAGTAGGTTTAGCCGTAACTGGTAAATCAGGAAATACCCTTATCCAAACTTTACCTCGTCTCTTAATGTATTTACTTATTGCCATTCTTACAGCCTCTACTTGATTCGATGTAATATATCCGTTTTCAAGGGACTTGATACCGTACTCACCAAAAGCAATATTAACCGCCTTGCTTGAAACACCTTTCGGTAATCTCGTAAAAACCTTTGTATACCTCACTCTTTTTGGTTGTAACATGCCCAGCTATTGTACAGTAAAATAATATAATTTACAATTACCTGTTTATCCAAACTTTTACACCTAATAAACCAACCCTTAGATAATGTGCAACCTCTAACGAATAATCCACATCTGCTCTTAGTGTCTGCGTTGGAACTGATCCCTCCACAAATTTCAATCTTCTTGCATCTTTATGACCGTTAATTCTCCCAGAAATCCAAATTACTATACCCTTAGCCCCCGCTTGCATTGCTTTGTTCATGTAATTTCTTGCTAAGGGTTTAGGTGATTGTCTCTTTTCAATACCGTTTGCAATTGATCTCGCTACTATACGTGCATTTAAATCGGGAGACTGGACCTCCATAATTCGCAAATCAATCGCCGTTCCAACAAGCTTGTTTAACTCACCTTTCATTCTCTCTATTCCAGAGCCTTGCCTCCCAATTACAACACCAGGCCTCGCAACATTTATTGTTACAATCAACTTACCAGCTGGCCTTCGAATATCAACCTTACCCAACCCAGCGTTTTTAAGTTTTTCACTTATATAGTCTCTAATTGCCAAGTCTTCATGTAAATATTTAACATATTTTTTCCCAGATGCATACCAAGTTGAATCCCATGACTGAGTAATTCCTAATCTCATTGCTTTAGAATTCGTTCTATTTCCCATTAACCTTTTCCGATAAAGTTACATACAAATTACTATGCCTTCTAACCATCACAGACATTCTGCCCTTTGCTCCAAAATTGGGTCTTCTCCCTTTCATACCATCACTTACTATCACTGCCCCAAGATATAAATCGTCAGCCTTCACTGACTTGTATTTTTCATCCACTTGTGCTTTGGCAGATTTTATACACTTCAGGAAATCCACAGCTACATTCTTATCCAACACCGACAACTTATTCATTGCAACGTTCACATTCATACCCTTAATGTATTTAGCAACAACCCTTGCCTTTTGTGGTGAACATGCTACATTTTTTCTTAGACATTTTCCAAGTACTTTTCGTTCAACCATCTCTATTAATATTTTTATAAATAATGTTATTCGAACCTCCCCGTACTACCATAAGCCTTAGCAATCTTTCCTTTTTTACTGTGTCCCTTAAAGGTTGTGGTCAACACAAATTCACCAAATTTATATCCAACCATATATTCATTTATCGACAAAGCTATAAACCTTCTGCCATCATAAATTTCTGCATTTATTCCAACCATTTCTGGCGTGATAGTACACGCTTTGTCCCACACTTTCAACGGACCACTCTTACCCTCAGCCTTAAATTTTTTAATCTTTTCCAAAATTCTTGGGTTTACGTATATTCCCTTTTTTAATGATCTAGACATAATTTCTAATAATAACTAAGCTATTCCTGGTGCGTTTCTTTTTGAAACCCTGTGTTTAATAATAAATCTTTCTGTTTTTTTATTGTTTCTTGTTTTCTTTCCAAGTCTGTGTCCCCAGATATCTTTTGCCATATGAATACCATTTCTTGCCTCACCACCTCCATGCGGATGCTCCTCTGCATGCATCGCAACCCCTCTAACTTCTGGCCTTCTTCCTAACCACCTCTTTCTACCAGCCTTCCCCAAGCGAACATTAAAATGATCAGAGTTACTTACGGTACCAATAGTGGCATAGCAATTCTCATTAACCATCCTAATCTCTCCCGACGCCATTTTCAAAATAATATAACCCGCCCCCGTAGATCCTCTTACCACCACAAAACTACCAGCAGATTTCGCAAGTTTACCCCCTGCTCCTGGCAACAACTCAACGTTATGCACCAAGGTATTATTGGGCACCCTTTTTAGTGGCATTGCATTACCTATCTTAATCTCCACCTCTTCACCAGAGACAATCATATCACCGATAGTTGCCCCCTCAAACGCTATAATATATCTTCTTTCGCCATCTGTATATATCACTCTTGCAATATTAGATGTCCTATTGGGATCATACTCTATAGCTTCAATTTTTCCAACAATATTGTATTTGTTTCTTTTGAAATCAACAATTCTATAATTTCTTTTTACCCCACCCCCTCTATGTCTTACAGTGATTCTACCTTGGTTATTTCTACCAGCCATACTCTTTTTCCCCACGGTAAGCTTCTTTACGGATCTAAGTTTGGACAAACCTTTTCGAGAAACAATAACTGTGTGCCTTTGTGACGAAGTTGTTGGTTTATAATACTTTAATGCCATAGTTATTTCTGACTAAAAAAATCAATTTTATCACCCTCTTTAAGCTTCACATAAAACTTTTTATACACTTTCCCATCTGTATACAATCTTTGCCTCCGATTAAATCGCCTTTCTGACATTAATCTTGCCACCCTGACATCAGTAACGCTTACCGAAAAGAGCTCTTCAATTTTTCGTGCCATACTACACTTGTTTTCGTCTTTACTTGCTTTAAACATATATACATTCTCATCGGAAGCAAGTTTCATACTTTTTTCAGATAGTATTAGTTTAATCATTTTTATCATATCTTGCTAGCTTAGTATTGATCTCATTCAATGAATTCTCACTTATAAGGATCCTGTCGGACTTCATTAAATTAAACCAATCAATATTATCTACTTCAGAATATCTAAATCTCTTGTTATTTCTTAAGGATTTACTAAAATCACGACTCGCAATATTTATTATAACATAATTAAGTGATTTTGATAAGTTCTTAAAACTTTTGTCTATTTTCTTTGTGATTCCCTTACTTTTTTTAGTAATGCCTAACGCCAGTTTTTCCACATCCTTTTGACATATCACGATTAAGTCCCCTCGTTTTAAATACCTACTCATTACCACTCTAAAAAACAAGTTCTTTTCCTTTTTGTTCATTTTCAAAAATGTTTTTATCCCAATCGGTCCGTGAGCCACACCTCCTCCAACCCATATTGGAGATCTTCTGGAACCATGCCTTGCCCTACCTGTACCTTTTTGTGACCACGGTTTTCGACCACCACCACGAACCTCAGACCTGTCTTTTGTTTTTGCAGAACACTTCCTCGTATTATTAAGGTATACCCTAATGTATCTTTGTATTACATCATCCCTAAATTTGACATCAAAAACATAACTACTAACCTCAATGTCAGATTTTTTCTTTCCATGTAAATCTACACTACTAATTTTCATACTACCTTATTGTGATATATAAAACCGTTCCTTTGTGTCCTGGTAAACCACCCTTCAGTGACAAGCTACCATTCTTACACTCAATTACTTGGACATTTTTTTGATAACACATATTTCCACCCATTCTTCCAGCCATCCTTTTTCCCTTCCAAACTCTACCAGGAGTCTGGGAACCAATAGACCCCTGATGCCTCTGAGTAATACCCTGCCCACGAGTTCTAGAACCACCTTTCATACCCCACCTTTTGACAACACCAGAAAACCCTTTGCCTTTGGAAACCCCCTGCACAACTACCTCTGTTATATTTTTGAGTACATCGTCAACATCCACCACATCAGCCTCGCCCATTCCTTCCAACTCTCTTTTATTGACAAGAACATCACGAGTATACTTAGGACTATATCCTAACTTCTTATACATACCCGCAAGTTGCTTACCCACATTTTTTTTCACACCTTTACCCACAGTTACAACAAATTGACCATCTGCTTGTTTTCGAATCCTCGCAATCACATTGTTAGTCACATCTACCCTCGTTATTGGATAAACCTTTTCCCCTTTGTAAGTCTGAGTCATTTCACCTTTTACTCCAATAATAATCATACTTTACTTTCCAGTATTGATTTAACTGTTATATCAACCCCAGCTGGTAATTCAAGATGCTGTAACGCATCCACAGTCTGTACTGTGGGTTCAAACACATCGACTAATCGCACATGAACAACCTTTTCAAAGTGTTCCATTGATCTTTTCTTATTAGTAGGTGCACTAAGCACACAATAAGTCGACCTCTTGTTGGGTAAAAACACCGGCCCCATCACCTGAGACCCTGTGTTATACGCTGACTGCAAAATCATCTTCGCACTTTTGTCCACTACTTTCGAATCAAATCCCACAATTCGCACCCTTACTTTCTTGATCTTCGCTGACATGTTTTTTCTTACAATGATTTATTTTAAATAACTTTGGTAACAACACCAGATCCAACAGTTCGCCCACCTTCCCTAATTGCAAACCTCATACCTTTTTCTATTACAGCAGGACATATTAACTTAATCGTAAGTTCCACATTATCACCTGGCATAACCATTTCAACACCTTTAGGCAAGGTTACTTCACCCGTAATATCGGCAGTCTTGATAAAAAATTGTGGCTTATAACCAGTAATAAACGGTTTATGTCTTCCACCCTCATCCTTAGACAATACGTAAACTTGCCCCATAAACTCAGTATGGACACCAACACTCCCTGGCTTTACCAAAACTTGACCATGAGTTACGTCGTCCTTTTTCAAACCCCTTAGAAGAATTCCAACATTATCGCCAGCCATACCATGATCTAACGTCTTCTTAAACATTTCAACACCAGTACAAACAGTTTTTACTGACTTTTTACTAAGACCTAGCAACTCCATTTCCTCACCAACCTTAATTTGACCTCTTTCGATTCTTCCTGTCGCAACAGTTCCACGCCCCTCAATTGAGAAAACATCTTCAACTGGTAGCAAGAAGTCTTTATCTATTGGTCTCTTTGGCAATGGGAAATACTCATCAACCGCCTTTAACAATTCTTTTATCCCTTCCACTGCCTCAGGATCACCCTCTTCTGCTTTCAAAGCATTAGCAGCAACAAAAGGACAATTCTCATCATATCCGTATTTCTTGAGTAATTCCTTTGTCTCTTCTTTGATAAGTTCCAACATTTCCTCATCTTTTTTACCAAACACATTAATAAACACCAATATCTTAGGAACCCCAACTTGCTTAGCAAGAAGAACATGCTCCCTAGTTTGAGGCATTGGTCCATCACGAGAACTAATTACAAGAATTGCACCATCCATTTGTGCGGCACCAGTAATCATATTTTTAATATAATCCTTATGTCCTGGACAATCAACATGGGCATAATGTCTATTCTCAGTCTCATATTCAACATGTGCTATAGAAATAGTGATACTCTTAGACCTTGATGCTGGATCCTTATCAAGCTTATCTGCCCGTACTTCCCAGTCATCAGGTGCAAGTAGTTTGAGAATAGCTCTAACAAGCGTAGTCTTACCGTGATCAATGTGACCAATCGTACCAATATTAAGGTGTGGCTTAGTTCGATTAAACACAGGAGTTGCCATAGTTATATTAAGTAATAAAATTAACTAATTTTGCAGTGCAAGTTTATCACACTAGATATTCTAAATCAAGCATTTCGTTTTATTTCAATTTGGACACTACTTGAATTTTTTCTGCAACCTGAACTGGAACCTTTTCATAACGGTAAAATTCCATACTGAACGAACCCCTTCCAGAACTTATAGCCCGTAATACATTCGAAAACCCAAACAACTCACTTAAAGGAGCAGAACCTTTAACTACATACAGACCACCCTTCATTTCTGTACCATCAATTCTTCCCCTCTTACTGCTCAACATCCCTGTAACATCCCCAACATTAGCCTCAGGTACATATACCTCTAATTTCATAAATGGTTCAAGTAAAAGAGGTTTAGCCTTTTTCATCGCATCCCTAAATGCCATTGAACCTGCGATCTGAAATGCAACGTCAGATGAGTCGACTTCATGATAAGACCCATCCCTCAACCTAACCTTCACGTCCACAACAGGATAACCAGCCAAAACACCACTTAATAAGGCTTGCTTTACTCCCTTTTCAACTGAGGGTATATACTCCCGCGGGATAGCCCCACCTTTTACTTCATTTACAAATTCATATCCATCCCCCGACTTCATCGGCTCAACGGTTAATACACAATGTCCATATTGCCCACGTCCACCCGACTGTCTGATAAATTTCGCCTCTGAATCAGCAGGAATACTTATTGTTTCTTTGTAAGCTACCTGAGGAGCACCAGTGTTTGCCTCTACATTAAATTCTCTTCTCATTCTATCCACAATAATCTCCAAGTGTAATTCTCCCATACCAGAAATAATTGTCTCCTTGGTTTCTGAGTCAGTATGCACAAATAGAGTAGGATCTTCCTTGACAAGATGACCAAATGCTTCTCCCATTTTGTCTCTGTCCGCCTTGGTTTTAGGCTCTATCGCCATTGACAATACTGGCTCAGGAAAAACAATCTTCTCCAACACTATCGAAGTTTTTTCATCACACAAGGTATCTCCAGTTGAACTATGCTTTAACCCAACTACAGCCGCAATATCTCCAGTTCTTACTACGTCTACCTCTTCTCGATGATTTGCATGCATAAGAATCAACCTACCAAGTCGCTCTTTTTTACCTTTAGTGGCATTTCTCACATAAGTTCCTTTCTCCAGCTCACCACTATAAACTCTAAAAAAGGAAAGGCTACCCACATGAGGATCATTTAGAATTTTAAACACCAAGGCCGTAAACGGCTGGTCATCCGAAGGTGTCACCACAATTTCGGCCTCCGTTTTTGAATCAAAACCAACCTGTGGATCAATTTCCAAAGGCGATGGTAACACATCAATAACAGTGTCAAGTATCTTGGTAGATAAAATTGTTCTGGAATCCCCCCCCATAACTGGAAAGATCTTTGTTTTTATAACACCCAACCTTAGAGCTTTTCTCAAATCTTCTATACTGATTTCCTCACCTTCAAGATACTTCTCCATCAAGTCGTCGTCCATTTCAACAATCCTTTCAATTAGTTTCAAGCGATATTCCTTGGAAATTTTCTGCATATCCTCTGGTATGTCACAAATTTTTATTTCCCTATCATCAATGTCATCATATGTGTACGCTTTCATTTCGATTAAATCCACCATGCCTTTCAAGGCATATTCTTTGCCGATAGGCAATGACAATGCAACAGCATTCTTACTTAGCCTTTCTTTAATACTATCCAAGCTCATATAGAAGTCACCCCCAACAAGGTTGAGTTTATTCACAAAGCAAAATCTAGGCACGTTGTATTTGTCAGCTTGTCGCCAGACTGTTTCCGACTGAGGTTCAACCCCCATTTTACCATCAAAAATAACAACCGCCCCATCTAACACCCGTAGCGACCTCTCAACTTCAGCAGTAAAGTCAACGTGCCCAGGCGTATCAATAATATTGATTCTATAATTAACACCAAATCGCTCCCAGAAACAAGTCGTTGCAGCAGAGGAAATGGTAATACCCCTTTCCTTCTCCTGTTCCATATAGTCCATTGTTGCAGCACCATCATGAACTTCCCCAATTTTATGGGTTTTCCCAGAAAAAAAAAGAAGTCGTTCCGTTGTAGTGGTTTTCCCTGCATCTATATGTGCAATAATACCAATATTCCTAAGATTCATAAGATCTACTTTAATATTTTGTCCCTTGGCCATGTATCAATTTTTTAAATATTTTCCGACATTGAAATAAATATCACAACGGCGATTATAACACATATATTTCTGGTTGTACACATATAATGTTAAATCTCGGGGTAAGCGTCCCTATTATGAAAAGCCATGGTTAATATTTATAGTGTTATCTACTTTAATAGATTGAGATATTTCTTTGATCTTTCAGTTAAAAAACCATCACAATCCATGTCCAAAATCACATTAAACTTTACCCTTGCATTATCATAATCAGACTTAACATAAGACAGAATCGCCTCGCAATAGATCTGATATAGGTTGTCAAAAAAAACACCGCTTGAAACAATTCCACGAGCTTCCTCAAAATTCTCCTGATAAATATTTAGCTCAAACAAAAGCATATAATAATCATCATTCTTTTGAGATGCTCTTATATAATCTTCATCAATTTCAGATAGCTTGTTAAGCTCCGTTTCTACCTCATCATATTTTTGCAAACCAAGACAAAGATCTGCCTTATTAAGAACCGTAGTAACATAATCAATATAACTACCAGTTTCGAGCAACTTGTTTTGTAATTGATCGTATACAGATAAAGCCAGCGAATGTTGACTGTCTTTCACTAGCATATTGATATATGCAGTAGTTACACTATATGCATCATCCCCAGCAAGAGTAATCGCTTTCACAAACTCTTCATATGCATCCGCATTGTTTCCTTGCAACTCATATATCTCTGCACTCAACCAAGGAATATGATAATCAAATCTGTTCAAAGAGTTTGCTACGTTTAGATAGGCCTCGGCCTTATCCATATTTCCACTATGGAAATATGCCGAGGACAATATCCAGTTGGGTTCCCAGTATGTATCGTATTTGTCAATATTAGGCTCAAGCATATTGATAACCACCTTATATAAACCCAACTCCAAAGCTATATTTGCCTTTTCAACTTCAACTCTAAGGTCAGATTCACTAGAACCCATATCCTTCAGCAGGTTCATTAAACTCAACATTTCATCAAGATCTGGGGCATTTTTACACTCACCATTTAGATGGTCCACAAAGCTTATAAACTGATCAGTATTCTGCTGTAATACAACAAACCTACGAATAATCAAATCAGTGTCAATATCAGAATCACATTTGACACAAGCATTTAGATAGGGTAATGCCATATCTATATTTCCATCTTTTAACAAACTATCAATGTAATACAGCTCCTCCATTTGAGGGTTATCGAAGTTTACAAAGTCTTTACCTATTCTTTCTACCTCGCCATAATTTTCTAGTGAATAGTTTACTCGAACATAGCGTCTTTTTATTGATTCTTCATTTCTGATACTCCCTTCAATGGAGTTTAAAAAATCGTACTCGATATCATATCTCGATTTTTTTTCATAAACATCACAGATTAACAAGTAATATTCCGTTTCCGCAGGATTTAGCCGAAGTGCTTTTTTAGCATTGTCTAATGCACTCGTAAACAATCTACCTTTATAGTCAGAAACCGCAAGTGAGTAATACACCTCTGCACTCTCTTTGTCTTCCGTTGTAATCCGATTTGAAATGAAGTATACATACGCAGTATATGCTGACACCACAACTATACACATTATCGATACCACCACTGCTATCTGTAAAAATTTCTGTTTGTTTTTCACACTACTTGTTATTTAAATAAGCCATCAGTCTTGCAATTACCTCCGTTCTCCCCATTATCACAAGACTCTCATATAATGGCGGAGAATATTGTGACCTACAAACCATTAATCGCAAAACCATAAACACATCTCCAGCCTTCCAGTCGTGTTTATCAGCCAGCCTTCTCATTTCCACAACCCATTTTTCTTGTGAGTAATTATCTTCTCTTAAAACACTCTGAAAAACAGTTATCAAGTCCTTTACAACTTCCGAAATTTCATCTAGTGTTTTATCTTTTAAGCCTTTTACTTCAGACATCCAAGGGAAGGGTACAGCCTCGTAAAAAAATTTTATTGATTGGTAGATATCACTTAATAGACTCACCCGATCTTTAACTAGAGCAACTTTTTTGTCTAGGGTCTTATCCTTCAATATGATTTCTGTAAGACCGCTCTTCCCTTTGTAGACTTTACACCAGCTTTTAAATTTACGTATCAACTCTAGTAATTCAGTTTTCCTAATATATTGACCATTAAACCATTTAAGTTTTTTTCTGTCAAACACTGGACTTGCCTTATTTATATCCTTCATGTCGAAAAGATCAACAAATTCATCAAGCGTAAAGATTTCTTTTTCCTTCTCACCAAGTTTTCTATCCAAACACGGTGACCAGCCAAGAAGCATAATAAAATTCAAAATTGCCTCTGGTAGATATCCTTCTCTTAAAAACTCTTCCGTCGAAACTGCCCCCTTTCTTTTAGACAATTTACCACCACTTGGATCAAGAATTAATGGCATATGTGCTACCTTGGGAAATATATAATTCAAGCCTTCATAAATAATCACATGCTTGGGAACACTTGGCAACCACTCAATACCCCTTGTGATATGGGTAATCTCCATTAACGCATCGTCAACAACAACTCCAAGATGGTAGGTTGGAAACCCGTCAGCCTTTAGCAAAACTGTGTCATCAACATCATCGCTATTCCAAGAAACCTTCCCCAAAATTTCATCATAAATTTCTATCGTGCGATTAACTGGCATTTTTAACCTTATAACATATGTTTGTCTATCTTCCAGTCGCTTCTTTACTTCACTTGATGACAAGTCTCTATATGGCGAACGAAAGGCTATTTTCTTATTAAGCTTCAAATTTACTAATTCTTCCTTGGTAAGGAAACAATAGTAAGCATACCCCCCTTTTACTAACTCCAGTGCCTTCTGTTTATAAAGTGCAAGCCTTTGGGACTGAACGTATGGTCCAAACTTCCCGCCCTTTACTGGCCCCTCATCATAATCAATACCAAAAAGGTGCAAAATCTTTATTAAATTCTCAACAGAACCCTTGACATATCTCTTTTTATCCGTATCCTCAATTCTTAAAACAAAAGTCCCTTTGTTCCTTTTTGCTAACGCATAACTATACAATGCTGTTCTCACACTTCCAATATGTAGAAATCCTGTTGGACTCGGTGCAAAACGAGTTCTTACTTTCTTTTCCATTTATAGCATCTTTAACTTTACTGTAAAAATAGTAGCATAATATATTTTCTAATACAATATACTCCTTACATCTGTTCGTGATTTATTTCTTAAACATCTTTAACTATTAGTAGTTATAAACATACCCTAGGAATCTTCCAGCCAGACCAAAAAAACTCTCACAAAGCATATTAATGATTTGTGAGATAAAAAAGAAACTGATAGAATATTTTAGTAATAAAATCTGCATACAAACATAATGACATTAACCGAAGCGTCTTACTGGACAAGAAAAGGAGGCGTCCTTGGCGGAGCGGGAATAATCGGTATAGTTCTTTTGTGGCAGGCAATTAACCTGATAAGTCCTGGTCCCAAAATACCCGAAAAATATTTAGTACCAAACAATGAATGTGGCATTCTACCAGCGATAACTTTATCATCTCTAGATATTCCAGCCGATTTCTCAAATATTGAAATTGAAACAGAAACAGGTCAATATCCAGATTTACCAAAAATAGTAAACGTGTATCAATTTGAACCAACAGCTGGACAACTCGATGCAAGGACGTCCGCAATTACCATTGCAGAGGCTTTCGGCTTTAGTCCAGATACAATTACACGACCCAGTTACTCTGAATACAGTTTTCAGAACCAAACACTTGGACGAACTCTTATCGTCGAGACTAGTAACAACAATTTCACAATTACAACCGATTTGTCCCTTATCCGTACTACTTCAGAAGTACCAGATCCAGACTTAGCCAAACAGATAGCGATGCGATATTTGAGCCAGTTCAATGTTGACTCTAGTATAATCGACGAGACTTTGTCCCAAGTTACGTACTTTACAATAGGTGCAGGCAACGTTCCAACACCTACAAACTCAAGAATCGAAGCGAAGTTTGTCCGCATCGATTTGTATAAAAAGATAGAACTTGTCAGTGTAGAGGAACAATATATTAAAAGCAAAGAGTTAGGACAATATCTAAATGATATCCTACCTGAAAGTCCAACCAAAAGGGTGACTTCGGAAAGCGGTCAAGTTATACTACACTACTTCAGCGTACCAATTATCTCTGACAAACCGTATACAAGTAATATCAATCTGGCCATAAAAGGAAATAAAATGTACGGCGGGAATGTTGACGATTTAATATCCGCACGAAACATTAATTGGCCACTCATCCAAACACCTTGTGGTACCCATAGTCTCATCGGTGAAGATATGGCAATTGAAAGAGTTAAAAATGAAGGTGGTTACCTAGTAGATTTGACTTTTGCAGGTGCGGAACATAATTCCCCTTTACCTAACGATATATCTATTACAAGTTTTAGAGTATTCGATATTTCATTGGCGTATCTGGATACTGTTGCAAAGCAAGATTATCTACAACCAATATATGTTGTCGAAGGGGAAGCCCAAACCAATCAGGGCACAGCGAATTTTATTATTTATGTGCCCGCAATTGATTATTCTCTCGGGTAACAGTACAATATCATTGTCAGATTTCAAGAACAAATAATAGTGAAAGACATATCCATTGTCTTTAATAACATACAAGTTGCGTTAGCATATAAGAGTGATATGGTCTTTTCAATTTTATCCCACTTAGCAAATATACTATTTAACCTAGTATTTTGGAAAATATTTGCCACCTACACCACAAATGTTGATTTTAATAAAATGTTTGCATACTCCATGATGACTGAAGGAATAACTAGTATCATAATGATTCAAGGTGGCTCCCCAACAAGAGTTGGACGAATAGTCAGAAGAGCTGTACAGGATGGTTCTTTTTCAAGTTACATCCTACTTCCCTACAACACTATACGACATACATATTTAAAGGGTCTAGGCCTATCAATCTTCAACATTACCTTTGGTATACTTGAAATTATCATTGCTATCATCATTAATTTTGCTAGCATTTCGCCATTAAGTGTTTTTTATTTCATACTGTCTCTAATCCTAGCAATATGGATGTCCTTGATCTTGAATATGTTTGAAGGAGCACTATCCATTGTTTACACAGAGGCAAGTGGAATAAAAAATGCACTTGCCCATATTCAAAGACTTCTTTCTGGCAGAATGATCCCTATATCTCTTTTCCCCATTCTCTTGAGAATGATCGCACAGTACTCTCCATTCAGCATCACAGCGTACATTCCTGCTCAGCTTATATTTAATCAAATAGAAGAAGGAAATATTACCAGTTACTTACTAATCGGTTTATTATGGTGTATATTTCTATACCTCCTCGTACACCTCTTCTGGAAATCATCTCTTAAAAAATACGAAGCCTATGGACTTTAAAGAAAAATTTAAAACGACATTGCGAATAATTGTACCTGGTATTAAGTACTCCATCCAAAAGGAAACTGCCTATGTGGCAAACAACATCGGTAATACTTTTTCTACTTTCTTTTACACTCTCGCATTAGTCCTATTTATAGATATAATATATACAAACACTGACAACTTTGCAAACTACAGCAAAGACGAAATGTTAATTTTTACAGTCGTTGGGCAGGCTGGATTTTATGCACTATTCATTTTTTACAATTTATATTCAAACTTCGACAACATAGTAAGAAGAGGGCAGTTGGACATGATTTTAGTAAAACCAATCCCAATTGTACCGTATCTATATGTAACCCAAATGAATCTCATTCAATCCCTAAGAGACGGTGTTATACCAATCCTGCTAATTTGTACAAAGATTGAATTTACTCATGTCAATATCACAATAGGATCGTTCATTTGGTTCTTGATAATTTTTTTAGCTGGATTAATTATAGCAAATTGTATACATTTTCTCGGAGCTTCATCTTCACTTATTACCAAGGCAAGTAACAAATTATTTTGGACCATTCACCTTGTTTTTTTCAAGTCGTCAAACAAAATTCCCTTTGAAGGATATAAAAAGATTTTTGGAAAGGTAATCCATTTGTTCTTCCCAGTATTTCTTTTGACAGGTATCTCTTCGTCTGTCCTGTTAAACAAAGTCAATGGATGTGTTTATACATTTCTTTCGATTATTATTTGTATAGCCACAGTAATTGTTTCAAATATTGTATTTAATACTTGGCTTAAAAAATATAGCTCAGCATCATCATAAATTTATAGTCAAACCGTATGAATGTAATTAGTGTAAAGAACCTTACTAAAGCATTTAAAGTCCTCCAAAAGAAAAGTTTACTAAAAGATATCTTTTTCCCAAAATATCAAAATATTGTTGCAGTAAATGGAATATCCTTCAAAGTTGAACGCGGAGAATCTGTTGCACTCCTAGGGCCCAATGGAGCTGGTAAGACAACAATAATTAAAATGTTGACAGGGCTAATTTACCCCTCATCTGGCAAAATCATAATTAATGGACATATCCCAAGTGAGCGAAAAACAATATTTCTAAAGGAAATTGGACTTGTAATGGGAAACAAAGGAGGAATGAACTGGGACTTAACTCCAATACAAAGCCTTGATCTCTTGCAAAAAATCTACGATATAGACCGGGCACAGTTTGAGAAAGACATTTCTAACTTGGGGAAGTTATTAGATGTAACAGAGAAGTTTAATACACCAGTCAGAAAATTATCGCTGGGTGAAAGAATGAAAATGGAAATTGTTGCATCGATAATTCACAGACCCAACATCCTGTTCCTGGACGAACCGACAATCGGTCTTGATATTCTCTCAAAACATAATATCAGAGAACTTCTTAGAAACTTACCAAAGCTTTATAAAACTACTCTCATTCTCACAAGTCATGACATAGACAACGTAGAGAAAATTTGTGACAGAATCATAATTATTTCTAAAGGAACGATTATTTTTAATGGAACTATAAAAGAATTAAAACATACATTTAGTCAAAGCAAGATATTAACAATTACCTCACAAAACAAGCTCTCTAATGTGCCCAGTAAATATCGTGTTGTAGAAAAAGATACCAAACAAATTAAAATTGAAACCCCATCTGAGAAATTGTCATCGGCTATTAAATATTTCGTTGACAACTATCAAGTTCTGGATATCGATATTAGCTCCATACCTTTGGAGGAAATGGTTAAAAGGTACTTCACAAGTTAACCGTCGTGACTGTGCAAAAATTTTGATAAATTTACTGCATGAAATATTCCTTAATCAGACACTTAGTAGCTAAAAACCTATCATCAGCTCCAAGAATAACAAACACAATGGCATTTCCGTTATCTTCAATATATGATACTAAACATTGTCCCGCTTCATCAGTAAACCCAGTCTTTCCACCTCTCACAATGTTTTCAAGCAATAAATCATCTCGGTTTGTTAAAGAAACTTCACGAATAAACTCAGCCTTCTCTGTGTATACTGGTAAAGAAATATTATCAAGTGCCAATATGTTTCTTGTTTTCTTATTCCTCAAAGCTACAGAGAAAATTATTGCGACCTCTTCCGCTGTAGATAAATGTCCTAAGTCATCCAGTCCAACTGGATTTACAAACCTTGTGTAAGTTAAACCAAGATTAGAAGCAAAAATGTTCATTTTCTTCACAAACTCTTCCTGCCCTCCAGGGTAATTGTCCGAAAGGATGTAAGCTGCATCATTGGCCGAATATACCAATAAAGCTTTTACTAAATCATCAGCTCTCATATACTCCCCGGAACCCAAACCTATCTCACTATAGAAATATTGTCTGTCTTTTTTTATTGAAAGTAGTTCATCCCCCACATAGTAATCCATTGATACAAAAGCAGTAACAAGCTTAGTGATACTTGCTATTGCCACTGGGGTCGTAGCGTTATATGAATACATTACTTTACCAGTATCAATATTAACAACATATGCAGAACGATAATCCGCCTCACATTCCACCCTAAGTTCATTATCAACATTTCCCAGCGAGATTCTGCCGAGACTCAGTATTGTGTTTTGTCTTGTTGTATTCGCCCAAACGGCTTCATTCTCATCAATTTGAAAAGCCCCCACTATCGCAGAAATAATCCATACCGCAAATGGCAACGATACAACAACAATAGCAATCATAAATGGCATTTTTCTTAGTTGTTTGGGTTCAAGTGTTTCCCATCCGTTTTCATTTTTAAGTTTATTCCCATTGTAGAGTTTCACTTCTCTGCTTGGTGATACATCTTTTTTGTCAATAATTTCCTCCGCATTTTCCACCCAGGAATCTATTACTGGTGCCCGCTTTACTAGCCCAAGATATTGTTTTATTGAGCAGAGGAACTTCGATAAAAAGCTCTCCCTCATCCCAACTCCTCTTTTCACAAAAGTATTACTGTCACTAACTGAATCAGTCTGGTAAGTAATATCAATAAGTTGTTTATTATTTCTATTCCTAAGACTTTTTACATAATCCATTATATGCTTGTTCTAATCTCCTTTACGTTAAATTGTAGATTTTCGTTATCGTTCCACTTATTTACTTCTAGATTACCAATAATGTCATAACTACCATTCTCCCTCAATTTACTATATAGATACCCCAACCCAAATGCTATACATCGAGTTTCATTGTAAATTCCCCTTGCGACAAAAGACAAATGAGTTTTCCCAACCACCTTCATATTGCAAATATTTACCCCTTGGAGCATTATTAACGGGACTTCATTTAGATATCCAAACGGTCGCAACAAATTAATCGTTAGGTAAGTTTTCCAGTGTAAATCGTCCACTGACAAAACCAAATCTATTACATAAGTAGGCAGTCTGGAAAGCTTGTGCAATTCTTTTTTAACGATCTCGTTGAAATGTTTGACAAATGGGTCTATTTGGTCATTTTTTATTGTAAAGCCTGCTGCCTGATCATATCCTCCATATCGTACTAAATATCCCGACAACCTATTTAGGGTCTCGATAATACTTATACCATCAATACCCCTTATTGATCCAACACTCTCAGTTTCACTCTTACTTAGAACCAATGCCAACTTATGAAACTTCAAATTTATTTTCCCAGCAACTATTCCAATAACGCCAGCAGCCCAGTTATTACCCGCACTAGCGAAAACACTGTCATCAACTATTTTGTTCGAATCTAGCAAGCATTCTTTATATACCTCTTCAGTTATTGTTTTTCTACGGTTGTTTACTTCGTCGAGTCTGGACACGTATTTCTGTGCAGTTTGTGAATTGGAAGTAATCAGGAGTCGCACGGAATCTAATGGGTCACCTATTCTCCCCGTAGAATTTATTTTTGGTATTATTCCAAATTGTAAATCTCTGGAAGTCAATTCAAGTTTGTCAACTTTTGAGTGCTTCATCAGTAAATTGAGTCCAACTCTTTTAGTTGTTCTTAAAGTTGCAATTCCATGAAACAAAAGGATTCTATTTATTCCAACGGCAGGCATTGAGTCCGACAGTATGGTAAGTGCAACTAGATCAATACCTGGAACACTTAAATAGCTAAAGTTTTCTTTGTCCTTGTAATATATGAAACCTGAAATTAAAAACCACGCAACGCCGGCCCCAGACAATCCAGAAAATTCGTCGCAATTATTTAAGTCCTGGTGCAAAAGTAAACATTTGGGTAAATCTTTTTTTTGTGGCAGTTTGTGATGATCGGTTACAATAACTTCAATCCCCTTCTTTTGGGCATATTCAATTGCTTCCTTGTCCCTAATCCCACAATCAACAGTAATTATCAAATCAATCTCACGTTTACTTAACCGCTTTATAGCAGTTTTCGTCACACCATATCCCTCATTCAACCGATCTGGAATAAAGGGCAATACATTGGCTTGCTTTTCATTATATAAATATTCCCAAAGAATTGAGGTCGCACAAATTCCGTCAGCATCATAGTCTCCCCAAATATATATCTTTTTCTTCTCGTCAATCGCTTTGTTTATTTTACCAACAACTTTTTCCAAGTTTTTCCATTTTGTTATGCTGGGAAGTTTGGAAAGCAACGGATGCAAAAAATTTTCTATATCAGTTTTACTTTTAATACCACGATTGAACAACAGCTGAATCAGGAGTTTGTTGTACTCCTTGAGTTCGTCCTTTACACCTCCATCAATTATACTCTGGTCCCTTATCTTCCAATCAGACATTTTTTTGTTTATTATGTTATTATTACAAACTATCTAAATATTCTGTATTACCCTTCCTCGGACTAGTAAATATTAATAAAGTTTTTACTATTATATTTTTGCTCTAACTCGCTTCTCGATTTCTTTACTTAACTTGCCATTTTCCCTAAGCATTTTTACAAGATTTTGTCGTCCTTGGGAAAGATTCTTACCATCCATAGAAATCCAAGATCCCTTCTTTTCCAACACTCCATATCTAATACCAGCATCAACAATACTACTTTCCTTATCTATCCCCGTCGGATAGATAATATCAAAAAGAGCTTTTCTGAAAGGAGGTGCAACTTTATTTTTGACCACTTTAACTTCCCTCGTATGACCAATGACTGTTTCGCCCTCCATTATTTTTTGCCTTTGTCTTATATCCATTCTTATAGACGAATAAAACTTTAGAGCTTTCCCACCTGTAGTCGTTTCTGGATTGCCAATAAACATCCCAATTCTTAATCTAATCTGGTTTAAAAATATCACAGTCGTACCGCTTTTCGCTGTAACAGCCGTTAGCTTTCTAAGTGCTTGCGACATTAGTCTTGCTAAAAGACCAATGTGTGTATCACCCATATTCCCTTCAATTTCTGCTTTGGGGGTTAATGCAGCAACTGAATCAATAACTATCACATCCATACCACCGGACCTCACAAGCATTTCAAGTATTTCCAATGCTTGTT
>Ga0190315_1000464_pt1 | contig 20408 bp, 13 predicted proteins | sample 48701101_MG_FD_161673 | JGI IMG/M metagenome (GOLD analysis project Ga0190315, IMG submission 161673) | Hydrothermal vent sediment bacterial communities from Southern Trench, Guaymas Basin, Mexico - 4870-11-0-1_MG | ecosystem: Environmental > Aquatic > Marine > Hydrothermal vents > Sediment ...
CCACTAGAAATCAACTCTCCGTCATTCAGACGTTTTGGGGCACTACGGATAAAAAACAAGGGCCAGGGCATAGACTTGATTTGATTCAATCAATCCTTACATGTAAGACCAAAATCACACAAAAAGCTTTTGAACACGTTTGTCCCTATTTTTGACCACTAGAAATCAACTCTCCGTCATTCAGACGTTTTGGGGCACTACGGATAAAAAACAAGGGCCAGGGCATAGACTTGATTTGATTCAATCAATCCTTACATGTAAGACCAAAATCACACAAAAAGCGTTAAACCAAATGAACCTGGAAAAATTAACCACCAAATTTCAACAAGCCTTAACCCAAGCACAAAGTCTCGCCGTCGGACGTGATCACCGTTTTATTGAGCCCGCGCATGTACTTTTAGCCATGCTCAATCAAACAGATAGCGGTGTCAGTCAATTACTGGCGCGTGCCGGTGCCAATGTCAATCAAATCCGCCCCGGCTTGACTGAGGCCTTAGAACAAATGCCTAAAATCAGCGGCCATCACGGTGAAGTGCATGTCTCTAATGACTTAAACCGCTTGTTAAATATCAGTGACAAACTGGCACAGCAACACAATGACCAATATATTCCCAGTGAATTATTTATCTTGGCGGCCGTAGAAGATAAAGGCACCATTGGTAACTTACTGCGTCAAGCCGGCGCTAACAAAGCCTCGCTGGAACAAGCCATCAAGCAAATGCGCGGTGGACAACAAGTCAATGATCCCAACGCCGAAAATTTACGCCAAGCCCTTGAAAAATATACCATTGATTTAACGGAACTGGCCCTACAAGGTAAATTAGATCCGGTGATTGGGCGCGACGATGAAATTCGCCGCGTTGTGCAAGTGTTGCAACGCCGCACTAAAAACAATCCGGTGTTAATTGGTGAGCCTGGCACTGGCAAGACTTCGATTGTGGAAGGCTTAGCTCAACGCATCGTCAATAGCGAAGTGCCAGAAGGCATAAAAAACAAACGCTTACTGGCCCTAGACATGGGCGCGTTAATTGCAGGTGCCAAGTATCGCGGTGAATTTGAAGAACGCCTAAAGGCGGTACTGAAGGACTTAGCCAAACAAGAAGGGCAAATCATCTTATTTATAGATGAACTGCACACCATGGTAGGCGCGGGCAAAGCCGAAGGTGCGATGGATGCTGGCAATATGCTGAAACCGGCCCTAGCACGCGGCGAATTGCACTGTGTCGGCGCAACCACGTTGGACGAATACCGCAAATACCTTGAAAAAGACGGCGCCCTAGAGCGACGCTTCCAAAAAGTCTTAGTGGATGAACCCAATGTTGAAGACACTATCGCCATTTTGCGCGGCCTCAAAAAACGCTATGAAGTCCATCATGGCGTAGACATTACCGATCCGGCTATTGTGGCAGCGGCCACGCTTTCGCACCGCTATATTACTGATAGGCAATTGCCCGACAAAGCCATTGACTTAGTTGACGAAGCGGCCAGTCGCATTCGCATGGAGATTGACTCCAAACCAGAACACATCGACAAACTAGATCGTCGTTTGATTCAACTCAAAATCGAGCGCGAGGCGATGAAAAAAGAAAAGGATAAAGCCTCAAAACAGCGTCTCGAAAAACTTGCCAGTGAAATCAATACGTTAGAACACGAACTGGCCGACTTGAATGAACTCTGGCGGGCCGAAAAGGCCAGTGTCCAAGATACCAGCAAGATTAAAGAAGAACTGGAACAAGCCAGTTTAGCACTAGAAACCGCCACTCGTGCCAATGATTTAGAGCAGATGGCAAAACTGCAATATGAACGTATTCCCACCTTGGAAAAACAACTGGCATCTGCGGCCCAAGTTGAACAACAAAACCTGCAATTGTTACGCAATGCTGTCACTGATGAAGAAATTGCCGACGTGGTCTCAAAATGGACCGGCATTCCCGTCAGCAAAATGCTGGAAGGAGAACGCGACAAACTGCTCCGCATGGAAGAGGCTATCCATCAGCGCGTGGTTGGACAAGAAGAAGCGGTACACTCGGTTGCCAATGCCATCCGTCGCTCTCGCGCCGGGTTAGCGGATCCTAAACGGCCCAATGGTTCCTTCTTATTCTTAGGGCCGACGGGCGTAGGTAAAACGGAGCTGTGCAAAGCTTTGGCTGACTTCCTATTCGATACCGATGAGGCGATGGTACGGCTTGACATGTCCGAGTTTATGGAAAAACACTCGGTTGCCCGTCTCATTGGTGCGCCGCCCGGCTATGTGGGCTACGAAGAAGGCGGCTACTTAACGGAAGCAATACGGCGCCGGCCTTATTCGGTGATTCTACTGGATGAAGTGGAAAAAGCGCACCCCGATGTTTTCGGCGTGTTGCTGCAAGTGCTAGACGATGGACGTTTAACGGATGGACAAGGCCGGACGGTCGATTTTCGCAACACTGTGATTGTGATGACTTCCAATCTGGGTTCCCAATTAATCCAAGAGATGACGGAAAAAAAATTCCCAGAAATCTCCGAAGAACAAAACTACTACAAAATGAAAGATGCCGTCATGGAAATTGTTGGGCAAAAATTCCGCCCCGAATTTATCAACCGGATTGATGACGTCGTCGTATTTCACCCGCTGGGCAAAGCTCAGATTCGTGCCATTGCCTGCTTGCAACTTGATTACTTGCGTAAACGCTTACAAACGCAAAATATCGGCTTGGTTGTCAGCGAGACTGCTTTAGACAGCCTTGGAGAAGCGGGTTATGATCCGGTTTATGGCGCACGCCCACTCAAACGCGCCATTCAACACGGCTTAGAAAACCCGTTAGCCCAAGAAATTTTAAGGGGCAAATTTGGGCCGGGAGACACTATCGATATCGATTGGCGACATGAGATAATGCAGTTTAGTAAGATTATTGAAGCTCAGGCGGCTTAGGGAGCGATAGTTTTTCAGACAGATAAATGGCTGGCGCGGGAAAACTTCCAAGGTTTGTCCTGTTTGTAGTAGTCGCTTCAGCGACTATTACAGCTCGTTATGTGCCCTAATGCTGGAAAGCGGAAGTCCCAGTACCACTCAGCCAACAGCTATTCAGGCTAAAGTTTTTCGGAGAAAAACTTTAGCCTGAACAATTGTCTGAAAGCTTAAGTACCCTGAAGGGCACTGCAAGAGAAGAGAGTACTTAGTAGGCTTTAGCCTACTTGAGCTTTTTGGCTGGTACTGCCAAACTAAAGTTGAAGAATTTGAATTGTGGGCCATGACTTAATTTAAAAACCTTCAAAACGTTTTATGGCCCCCAAATCAGAACATGACTACATGGAATGCGAATATCGATATAAATAAACCTAACGTCGAAATGACAAAAGCGCAATTGGTGCAAAGTATATCTATAAAATTTTCAAGTTCACTGTCCGTGTCTCTGTGTTGAAGAATTTCAATTGTGGGCCATGACTTAATTTAAAAACATTCAAAACGTTTTATGGCCCCCAAATCAGAACCTAACTACATGGAATGCGAATATCGATAGAATAAAATGACTTTCATTATAAGTTATTGATTTTATCAGATTCAATTTAACCTTTGATTCGCATTAGGTGAGTATAAATATAAAAATCACTCTACTTGATAAGGACATAAGATATGAAAGAATGGGATATGACTCCGCCGCCTCCTTCTGATTTAGGCGATCATGATGTTTTTCGTTTAGGAAATCATTTAGTTGGAAAACGAGTCGCACTTATGGTGACTGGAGGGATTGCGGCCATGAAAGCACCACTTGTCGCACGTTCTCTTCGACAACAAGGCGCTGAGGTAGTGGCTTACGTTTCTTCAGAAGCACTTCGGTACACCACCACTGATGCTCTGGAATGGAGTACAACCAATCCGGTTGTGACTCGCCTGAGTGCTTATTCGGAACATCTCAGCGATTCCACTCCTTTTGATCTCTTTTTGGTGGCACCTGCGACTTATAATACTATTAACAAGATGGCGACTGGCATTGCCGATGGTGTGATTACCACAACCCTTGGTTCAGCTATCGGGCGGATGGAGCAGGGAAAGTCAAAGGTACTGGTTGCGCCGACGATGCATAATTCTCTTCACAATGTCATTCTCACTGAGTCGCTGAAAAAGCTGAAGGCGATGGGCGTGCGAATTATCCCGCCTAGAGAAGCTAATGGTAAACATAATCTTCCCGATGAGAAGACACTTACAGCGGAAGTCTGCCGAGCGGGCAGTTCTTCGGCTCTTAAAGGGTGTCCTATTTTAGTCACCGGCGGGCCGACACCTGTTCCTATTGACAATGTACGGAGAATTGTCAATCGTTTCCGCGGCAAACTGGGTGTTAAAATGATGGAAGAATTCTATTTGCGTGGCGCCGATGTGCTTCTTATTCACGGTGACGGTGGCTATCTTCCTCCAAAACATTTGCCTTACGTGGTGGCAAAAACTTACGATGATTATTATTATAAGGTAATGGCTGAACTTGAGCAGAAAGAGTATGGCATTGGCATATTTTCTGCGGGTGTCGCCGATTATAAACCTGAAAAAACTTTACCTGGTAAGACACCCAGTGGAAAAAAATTGTCTCTGAACCTTATACCGACGGTGAAGGTGATTGATGAAGTCAAAAAACGATTTCCTCATCTTTTTATGTTGACGTTCAAGTATCAAGAAAATATCTCTCATAACGAGCTGATGGAAATTGCATATCATCGGCTCAATTCAGGATATCCGGCGATTGTGGCGAATCGAGGCGAGGAAGTTGGAGCAAATGGCGAACAAATTGCTCATCTTGTCACGGGTATTGGAGAATCGAGAAAGCTTATTGGCAAACAAGCAATCGCCGTTGGAATTGCTGATTATTTTGAAGAGGTGTGGCGCTCAAGGTAATTTTGTTCTCTAGGTTTCGCCCTCATCGTTATACATAAGTATCTAAAAGTTTCCATACCTCCAAAAGTCTAGTACAACGGATTAGGGGAATAAACGGATTGTTGAGTGGCTGTTTTAAAAATTTCTGCTCCCTAACTTGAAGTGTAATAACTTCACAAAGGGTAAACACGTAGGTTTGGCCCATTTTATGTGACATAAATAGATGAACAAAGGGACTCTGGAAGTGTTTGCCGTTATTAACAATCCGTTTATTCCTGCCAAACTAAAGTTTGGACTCCAAAGTTTGGACTTCTGAGAGTGGTTTTCCGATCAATTCTGCAAACCAGCAGGCTATTTTTTCCGGTGAATAGTGATAAATGTCCTCGGCATTGTTGGTTCCGAGTAGATTAGAAATCATTGGACTTTTCGCGTCAATGGCCCCCATTTGTTCTTCGAGTATTTCTACGTCACCGGTTTCCCAATAACGCCCTTCATCTACTATTTTTAAATCCGGTAGATGGAATATCTGGAGATATTTGAGCAGCCCAACAATCCAAAAATGTGTTTCGGCCCCAGCATAGTGGGTTTTGACGAACCCTCCCATATCTTCTGGTTTTAAGTGGCCTTCTGAAATTAAGCTCATAATCATTGGATGACAAAGGTTGCCATGTTGATCGAAATACAAGATGAGGGTTTCACAGTCCGGATGTACCTCCAATGTGATACCGGTTAAGGCAAAGTCTTCTTTGGGCGGTGTCTCATGCTCTGGTGTCACCACAGTGGCATCGGTGAATTCAGAATCTTCATCAAGCGAGGCAAATGAAGCCCAATTCATTTTGAAAGCAATAGCCGTTAGCTCTTTACAAACGGCCTTTACCTCTTTAGGTTCGGCTAATTTTCCACTGTAATGTACTGTAATTCCCATAATTTCTTTCTCCAGTGATTTTTATAAAATAACTACAAGGATTCTAACTACAAGAAATTTTTATAATAAAGGATTTTATTCTAGTGAGAGTACAATTTATTTTAAGAATGAACGGTTTGGTTCGCTCTCTAGCACCGGCGGCAAGCTCTAATAACTACAAGGATTCGTTATAATAAAGGATTTTCTAGTGAGAGTATATCTTATTTTGGGAATGAACGGTTTGGTTCGCTCCCTAGTACCGGCGGCAAGCTCTAATAACTACAAGGATTCGTTATAATAAAGGATTTTATTCTAGTGAGAGTACAACTTTTTTTAGGAATGAACGGATTTGTTTTGCTCGCTCCCTAGCACCGGCGGCAAGCCACGAATTAATCCGTTATTATAACGAATCCTTGTAGTTGTTAGTTAGACAGACACGGCGATGAAATAGAAATAAAGCCACGAATTAATCCGTTCTTATAACGAATCCTTGTAGTTGTTAGTTAGACAGACACGGCTATGAAATAGAAATAACGCCACGAATTAATCCGTTCTTATAACGAATCCTTGTAGTTGTTAGTACTAAACTATTACTGCTGCCCCGACTTTCTTTTTAGGTGTACCAACAACAACGAAATCGCTGCCGGTGTTATGCCAGGAGTCCGTGAGGCTTGTCCGACAGTCGTGGGGCGGTGTTCCATCAATTTTTGGCAGACTTCGGTGGAGAAGCCTTTAACTTGGGTGTAATCCATGTCGGCCGGCAATGAAGCTTTTTCGTAGCGGCGCAAACGCTCAATTTCAGTTTGTTGGCGTTCAATGTAGCCGCCGTATTTTTGTTGTATTTCAATCTGTTGTTGCACTTCGGCCGTGACAGTGTTTGAGGCCACTTGTGGCAAACGTAGCAAGTCTTGATAAGTCACTTCTGGGCGGCGCAGTAGTTCTAAGCAATTGATTTCTTTGCGTATTTTTGTTATATTGAGTGCTATTGCTGCGGCTTCGTCCGGCGGCCGAATCCTTATGTTACGAAGGCGCTTTTTTTCCGCTTCAATCGCTTCTCTTTTGGTTTCAAAAGCTTGCCAGTGTGCGTCACCCACTAGGCCTAATTCTCGTCCTTTTTCGGTTAAGCGTAAATCGGCATTATCTTCGCGCAAGAGTAAACGATATTCGGCGCGACTGGTAAACATACGATAAGGTTCATTGGTGCCTCGCGTGATTAAGTCGTCAATGAGTACACCAATATAGGCCTCATCACGGCGCGGTGTCCAAGCTTCTTTGCCTTGCACTTGCAAGGCTGCGTTCATGCCGGCAATCAAACCTTGGGCGCCGGCCTCTTCATAGCCTGTCGTACCGTTGATTTGTCCAGCGAAGAAGATGCCCCCAATCACTTTAGTTTCTAAACTAGGCTGCAAATCACGCGGATCAAAAAAGTCGTATTCAATCGCATAGCCGGCGCGTGTAATATGGGCCTTTTCAAAGCCTTTGATGGAGCGCACCAGTGCTAATTGAATATCAAATGGCAAGCTTGTCGAAATGCCATTAGGATAAACTTCAAAAGTTTCCAAGCCTTCTGGCTCCACAAAAATTTGGTGTGAGTCTTTGTCGGCAAAGCGAACTATTTTGTCTTCGATTGAAGGACAATAACGGGGGCCGATACTTTCAATCACGCCGGTGTACATCGGAGAACGATCTAGCCCGGAGCGAATAATGTCATGAGTGCTACCATTGGTGTGCGTGATATGACAGCGGATTTGGCGCGGATGCTGGCTGGCATCGCCTAGAAAGGAAAACACCGGCACTGGCACATCGCCCGGTTGTGGCTCCATCACCGAATAATCCAAGCTGCGACTATCTAAACGCGGCGGTGTGCCGGTTTTCAAGCGTTCAACGCGCAGCGGTAATTCGCGTAAACGCTGCGCCAAAGCATTCGCCGGTGGATCGCCAGCACGTCCGCCTTGATAATTAGATAAACCAATATGAATGAGTCCTGCTAAAAAAGTACCGGTGGTGAGTACGACTGTTGGCGCCAAAAAGCGGATACCGGCTTGCGTGACGGCACCGATAACTCGGTCATTTTCAACGATTAAATCATCAACGGCCTGTTGAAACAATTGTAAATTGTCTTGTGTTTCAATGGCTTTCCGCACCACGGCTTTGTACAAAACGCGATCCATTTGGGCGCGAGTAGCGCGAACTGCTGGGCCTTTGCTGCCGTTGAGAATACGAAATTGGATACCGGCCCGATCAGCGGCACGCGCCATTAATCCGCCTAGCGCGTCGATTTCTTTGACCAAATGGCCTTTGCCGATGCCACCAATGGCGGGATTGCAAGACATTTGCCCCAAGGTTTCGACATTATGAGTTAACAACAGGGTACGCACACCAATTCGGGCCGCAGCGAGGGCCGCCTCAGTGCCAGCATGTCCACCACCAACGACAATGACATCAAAATTTTCGGGATAATCCATTGGATGAAAGGATGAAAGGATGAAAGGATGAAAGGATGAATGGATGAATGGATGAATGGATGAAAGGATGAATGATAAAATTTTAACTCAAAAATAGACGGAACGTGCTTGAAAAAGGTGAAAATGAAATAAGAGATTGAATTATGAACAGGATTTTGGAAAATGTGTCGTCGCTTGGAAAAACTTCTCATCTCCTCTATAGACTTTCAGATAAACTTTCTTTTGTAAGTGATAATGCCAAAAAACCACTCTAAAAAAAAGACTTTTTTCATCAAGCGTCGGAATCAATGCTCAACAATTGGGTGTAGTTTGAATTACCAATCAGTCAGCTAACTGTGTTGATAAAGTGTAAAATATCGATCAATCCAAAGAATGTGAAAAATAGCGTCTGTTCTATAGCCTACCATTGGTGCTTTAGCATAAAATCGGAAGGCAATAAAAACAATATCATCTTTGATATGTCTAGGAATAGTGGCACGAATACTATTTCTCGCAATTTTCTCGTAACCCAAGCCATGTCGGGATGATTTTGAAATTTCAGCCCAAGTGAGTTGACTTAATCGATCCAGTGTATCAGCAAAAGCCGCTTTTTCTTCTTTAGTACAGGCTCCTAGAGAATAATCGTTTCTATCCAAATACTTGAGGCAAAAAATGGGATGCTCATGTTGGGTTGAAAAAATCTTGCTGCTAGTAGGTTTATTGGGTGTAATGTTTCTAACTTTACCCATTTTAAGCCATCCATTGTATTTTAAAATAGTCGCGTAAGGCTTCGGACGAAATTTTATCCCCAACCGGGGTATTCTTCCAAGGCGGCTCTTCATGGGTCATATGGGATAACATCCAAGCTGAAAATTGACCAAAAACGGCATAGACTTCATCTAATAATTCGCGTGTTTGTGAATCATAGATAGAAAAATCCATATCGCGTGGCGGTGGAATTGCGCCGGTTCCATAACGTTTGTAGGTATAGAATAATTCCGGAACAACCGGCCCATAAGTCCAGGCCTCAAGCGATTCAGGAAATAATGGACGATTATGTAAAGCTAAACTAACTCCCTGAGCGTAATAGACTAATTTTTGCAATTTCATATTTGAAATGAGATCGCCAGCTTCTTCGTCTATTTGGGCCAGAAAATATCTGGCTATGTCATAACAACTTAATCCATTAGAATTCATCGTCATTTTCCGATTGTGTTAGTACAACTCATTAATAACGTGAGTTCGGCTTTATTTTTCAATAAGTTATATAAATATTATGTGAATCAATTAGTTGATTGCAATTAATTGATTAAAAAAATTTTTTATTAGATGAGATACCCTTAGCATTAATACGTGAATAACCCTTATTTGTGGGCCATCAACTGGAATGAACCAGTACAGCTTATGTGTGTGTGTTTTAACTGATTGATAATTAAGTCATTATCACTAAATAATTGATATAACTAATAATTTTATAACCGGCCTTGATATTTAAAGTCGAACTCACGTTAATAAATAAAGCTAGTGCAGGATCGCTCCAATTCCCGTACCACCCAGAAATCCGATTTTTTGGAAAAATCGGATTTCTTTGACCATTTAGGTTGGTATTTTAAAAGTTCACAGAGTACCACAGAGTCACACAGAGCCACAAGGGAAATCTCTGTGAAACGCCGTATCGCTCCGTGTTCTCTGTGTTGAGGATTTGAAAACTGATAGGTGGATCGGTGATATGATTCAATCACCGGTTCGCCTTTTCATTTTCACGGCTTTAAAGTACGTTCCGTCTAATGAAAAGCGACTTGGAAAGGTTTGAACTCTCTGCTGGCTGGGAACACGTATTTCAATTCCAATTCTTCCAAGTATTGTAGGGGGCAGATTAAGCGTATCACCGAAACACGGGAAAACGGTAAAATGTCACCAATTTGCTTGAAGCGTAGATTATGTTATTGAATCTTTTCAAAAGAGCCACGAACTTGCTCTTGTGTAAAATTGCAATCGCGCAAAATTAGGCCGTATCCGTCCCTAACTTATTGATTTATTTAGTCGTGCGACTTGGCAGAGTCGCTTTTTTGCCCCCTGCTGCCTAATTTTGCGTGCGTAAAATTTTATCTGTGGACACGCCACACTGACAGGCCTTTTTCATGAATTATTAGTTCTATGCTAGGATTTTCCATTATCTCCTTGTTTATCGACCCAATCTGATACCAATCGACGACATATTGTATGTCTGTTTTCAGAATATATTCATCAAGTTCATGTTTTTTCCTAGCCTCCAACGCTTGGGGATTGACTTTCCCATCAAGATTAATCGTTCGATCATGGAAATAGCCTAGCATACCGCTTTGCACTCCACCTACCCATACCTCTTCAGACACATTTTTTTCTACCCACTTAGTGAATTTAAAATGTGCATGATGTATCCCCATATAAAATAAAGGGCGTTGATACGCGAACACGTAGGATGCTACAATTATACCTATAAACAGCACGACAAACATTGGCATGATGGGGCGCAGCTTAGTCAAAACGAGGCGTTGCCAGATGAATACGGCAATGGCAGCCCATAATAGGATAAAGAAAGGTGTGAGAGGGAACAAATAACGACCAACAAAATGCGACGCACCAAAATAGAGTCCGTAATAACTGGCAATACCCACGGTGTAGATACTTACTAACATCACCAAACGACGTTGTGCTGTGTGAAAACGTGACCATAATACGATAAGCAATCCACCTACTGCCAATGTTATCACCGTACATACCACTATTACCCATATCTGTTCTTGTAGGCTGCGAGGCATAGGAGCAAAAGCTAATAAGTTTTCCACTAAAGTTGTGGGTATTAAATACCAATTTCCACCCCATAATCCCTCTAACGATTGTGAATGCCCACTGATAGGTATGATAGAACCAAATTTAATTTGATTGTTAATGAGCCAAGGTAAAGCAATGACGACCGAAGTTGTACCCATGACGAGCACTTGCCATAAACGTTGCTTGATATGGTTTAAATCAAATGGTCCTAACAATAAATGAGTGACACAAGCGGCGAAAATGAAAAACACAGCGTCATTACGTGCCCAAAAGGTTATGCCTAGTAAGACTCCCAATCCGATACAACGGCGTATCGACCAAGTGTGTATGGTTAGACTAAACATCATTGCTACTCCAATAACACACAAGGTGTACAACCCAGTTTCCAAACCATTTGTCGTATGAATACCCGTAAGAAGACATGCATACCAAGTCGCAGCGGCTAAAGCAGCCACAGTCCCAGCTGTGGCATATTGTTGTAAAATCCGCTTACTTCCGTGCCAAAGTAGGACTGCGGCTAAGGCAGTAATAATGAACTGCATGACAACGACCCACACAATACCTTGAATTTTATCGCCATTCACTAGCCAATAGCCAACTGCCCATATTGCAGCCATTAAAGGTTGTGTGCCATTAGTAGGAATAGTACCCTCCGCTGTACTCATGCCAAGCCCTAATGCCATATTGCGGGCAATCGTTAACATTAGGTAGCCATCTTCAGAGATGGATTTAACCATAAACTCTCCTCCCACAACAAGAGGAGCCAGATGCACAATACCTCCTATGGCTATTAGTAGGACAATTAGCAAAACAAAACCACGATGTTGAACATTAGACATTGGTGAATCCTTACATTGTTAAGTATTTTCAGTAAATAGCTTATGGCATTGATCTAAGGAGGAGTACACTCAGGCCAAGCAATACTTTTTATCTCACGGTAATCTGAGGGCGTTTCCATTTGGGCAGTTATCTCACAAGTTTGCACATCTATCACACCAAATGTCAGATTATCCTTGCCGCGAAAGCTAAGTAGCAATCTATCGTCTGGTTGCGTTTCCATGGCGACAACTTCTGTTCCCAACGAATTAATGAGATTATTACACACCGTGCTGACAGCATTTTCAGCCTCTTCATCTGGTTTATAGGCCCATACTATAGCGATTTTATCTAAATTGGCAACAGCATAGAGTATAGTACCTGCAATATTCCACGTTAAATCTTCAATTTCAAGTTTCTCACTGTAGGGTAAAACGACTTCCACCTTCTTGAGGTTTGGTTCATCCTTATTGTTATTCTGGATTTGGAACAGTCCCTCCTTAGGTACCCAGCCCCAGAGTGTGCCATCGGGATGAAAGCTGATGTCATCAACTTTTTTAAAGCCAATCTTACCAAATTCAGTCTGAACATGCGTTTTATGATCTATTTTGTGAAGTTCTCCTTTTGAGGTAATGGCATAAAGTTGGTTAGTCAACGGATGGAAGTCCATGGCATGGAGGTTGAGTTTTTTGTAAGGTTGACCGAATGGGCTGACTTCAAAAGTGTCGGAATCAATGGTCAACAATTGGGTGTTGCCTGAATAACCATATTGATCGACATAATTTTGGACTCCATAAAGAAAACACACGCTTGCGGGGACAGATGACTTTGCAATAAAACCATTTGCCGCGAATCGATTATCAGAGTTGGTACCCCAACATGCCACGCTGTTATTAATCCGAACCCCGCACGTTGCAAATATACCGGCCGTGACAGAAGAAAATGTGCTGCTTGGAGGTGTCGCTTGACCATCACTATCACTGCCCCAACAAGCTATGGTATTATCGGTACGGAGTCCACAAGAGTGCCACTTGCCGGTACTGACTTGAGAAAAGGTACCACTCGGCGGCGTGGCTTGACCATGGTTATTGCTGCCCCAACAGGCCACCGTGTTATCGGTTTGGACACCGCAAGTATGCCACCCACCCATAGCGGCACTCACTTGCAAAAAAGTACCACTTGGGGGAGTTGCTTGACGCTCACTGCCCTTCGCGTAGGGGTTTGTATTGCTGCCCCAACAGGCCACGGTGTTGTCGGTTCGGATGCCGCAACTATGCCACCTGCCGGCACTGACTTGGGAAAAAGTGCCGTCTGGGGGCGTAGCTTGACCATAATCGTTGGCTGTATTTTTACCCCAGCATTTGATGCTATTGTCGGTAGTAACTCCGCAAGTGTGATAATAGCCAACACTGACTTGGTAAAAAGTATCCGTTGGGGGCGTAAGTTGACCATAATCACTCCACGGGGGTGCCCAGCATGTTAAGGTGCTGTCGTCTCTAATTCCGCAACTATGAAAACCGCCCACACTGAATTGGGAAAAGGTGCCATCAGGGACAATGTTTTTATTGTCACCCCAGCATACCATTGTGTTATCTGTCTGGATTCCGCAGATTCCAGGCCCGCCGGCATCCAAAATAGTAGCCGAGACTGCAGCTCCACCTGCCATGAGCATAAAGGACAATATTAAGCGACTAAACGCCCAAATACTTCGCAAAGATTCAGGAATAGGGTAATTCATAAGTTGTCTCCTACAAAAATCTGACAATAATAACTACAAGGATTGTATATAATAAGGGATTTTATTCGCTAAGCTTCAATCAAATCACGTCAGTCAGCAATGATAACGGAATAGCTAATTAATGTTCAATTTGAACGATTTTATCGAATTCGTTCATTGCGATTCCCCAACGCAAAGAACCCCATCCTTTTTTAGATACAATCCTTGTAGTTATTTCTGATTTCTAAAATCCATCCACATAAGGATGAGTGCAATCAGGACGGGCTAACCCTTTGATATCATGGTAAGCGGTGGTAATCTCCTCTTTTTTAATGATTTTACAAGTTTGCACATCTATATTCCAAAAGGTCAATTTATCATTCTTTGTAAAGCCTAATAGCAACGTGTCGTCTGGTAGCGTTTCCAGTGCTTCAACGTTATCTAAAGAATCCATGATGTTGTCGCATACCGTGCTGACAGTCCCTTCATTCGCATGATAGGCCCACAATCTGTCCACCGGGCCGGGGGTGTTGTCTGGGGCTTGGTTCTTGTATAAGACTCTTCCAACACCATAAAGTATAGTACCTGCCCGGTTCCAAGTGAGGTCATTCACTTTAAATTCAACAACGCCAACTTCCCTATCGTAGGGTAAAACCACTTTGATCTCATCGGGGTTTGGTTCATTATTCTCGCCATTCTTGATTTGGAACAATCCGGCATCTTGTGCCCATCCCCAGAGCGTACCATCAGGGTGAAAGGCCAGGCCCTCAACTTCAAACAAGCGTATTTCCCCAACCTCCTCCAGACTCTGAGCACCATTACGAACTTCGTGAAGGAGGGAACCGTTGTTTTTGGAGTTGCCACTACGACTAGAGGCGGCATAAACTTTGTTGGTTCGCGGCTGGCTATCTAAGGCGGTGATGTTATAGTTTTTATCAAGTTTGCTACGGACATGGACTTTGGAAGTGCCTGAATTAATGATAAAAAATTGGGTGTCATTGCCGTCGTCGTGGACACCATAGAGAAGGCACGCATCAGGATCGGATGACTTCACAATCAAACCCGCCGGGGGTACCGTTTCACCGTTGTTACCGTGGCCCCAGCATAGCACCGTATTGTCGGGCCGAACTCCGCAGACGTTATTATTGCCAGCACTGATTTTTGTAAAAAGGCCGCTTGGAGATTCACAGAGACAACCGGGCCGTAGTGGTTTACAAATACAAGTGCTGTTTGGGGGTCTCAGGGCCTCACTCGGAGGAAATTCATTAGTACCTGAACATAACACGGCGTTGTCGGTACGTAGCCAGCAGGTGAACCACGCTATTCCCGCACTGACTTGGGAAAATGTGCCGTTAGGGGGTACGTCTCGACCATCACTTTTTTCGTAATTACCGCCAGTGGCACCCCAACAGGCTGCGGTGTTGTCAGTACGGACTCCGCAGGTATAGAACGTGCCGCCAGAATTGACTTGGGAAAAAGTGCCGCTCGGCGGCGTGGTTTGTCCATGGCTATTGTTGCCCCAGCATGCGACTGTGCTGTCGGTACGGACTCCGCAAGTGTGGTCTTTGGCTGCACTGACTTGGGAAAAAGTGCCGCTCGGTGGTGTGGCTTGACCATGGCTATTGTTGCCCCAGCATACCACCGTGTTGTCAGTCAGAACCCCGCAGCTGTATTGATTACCGGCACTGGCTTGGGAAAAACTACCACTAGGGGGCGTAGCTTGACCCTTAGTGTCGCGCCCCCAGCATGCCAAGGTGTTGTCAGTACGAACCCCACAAGCATGCCCACTGCCCACACTGATTTTGGAAAAAGTGCCGCTCGGAGGTGTACTACCATCACCCCAGCAGACGACGGTGTTATCAGCTTGGATTCCGCAGATGAAACTGCCAGCATCCAAAACAGCCGCTGAGACAGCATCACTCGCCATAAGTGGATAGAACAATATTGAGGTGCTAAACACCAAGCAAATTCGCCAAGAGAAGTTGGGAATAAAGTCATTCATAAGTTGTTCTCATCTTTAAATAAGCCTGAGTTGAACACATTAGCCTCTGTTATCAACACCGACTTGAAATTTGACGATAACGAACAGCACACCGACTTGAAATTGATTAGTCTGCACCGACTCGTCTCGCAATATCGTTAGATATTTCGCCTTTTTGGACGGCAAGGATTTCGTGTCCATGTTTGTTTAGGGGTATTGACGAGTCTATACGGTAAAGTCGCATTTTAAGTACTGATTTTTGGATATTGAAGAACTGATAACCAAGCTCTGAAAGCCTATTAACGACTGGTTGCTGGAAGAATAGTGGTCTGCTATGACCAGAGTAGAGCCTAAAGAGGATCGAATCAGGACGATTAGTCTCAAAAAATTCCGATGCTCCTTTAATAATTTCAGTTTCATAACCTTCGTTGACATCAATCCTCACAAGTCGAAGAGAAGGTAGATCTAGATGCGTGAGATATGCAGTGGCATTCTCGACTAAAACCGAAATATTATTGCTTAGGGTAAGTTTTCCTGTTAAGGAAGCCGCTCCAGCGTGGCCTACGGGAATAAAGAAGTCCTTGGATTCTTTTTGTTCGCCAAGTGCAATATTGTGAACCACAACATTTGAATAACCATTTTTTTCCAAAGAATCGCGCATGAGTTCTACCAAGAACGACTGTGGTTCAAAAGCATGGACTTGACCCATTGCCCCTACAATTTGTCGTGAAACGATGCTGATGGTTCCTACATTAGCACCGATATCAAGCACGGTATCTCCCGGTCGAAGAATCTTCTTACAAACCCAAGTGATTTTTGGATCCAGATCGCCAAAATAATACAGGGTACGTCCTAGCCAATCATCAATGGGTACAAGTATCCACGCCCCGCCCCGCAAACGAGTCCATACCACCCCCGATCTCTTGCCCAAGGCGGCCCAGCGAAAGAACTTGGAGTTTGCTAATCTTAGGCAACCACTATAAAATGGGTAAAAACGACCCAACGTGCTAAGAAGTTTTGCTAATGGTGACATAAAAGTTTTTGTAATCCTCAGCTAAATAATGAGATAAAAATATTTTTTCTATTTCTACACAAGTTGTGATAAGTCATTTCTTGAAAAGCACCATGCGAGGCTTTCAGAGTTTATTTGACTTCCTTTTGGATAGACTGCATGCGGCCACAAGTTAGACTTTTAAAAGACACACCCCTAACCTCTATCGAGGGGGAATAACGCCCATTAATTGATGGGTATTTATGTGTAAAAATCCAAAATTATCCCAGTGCTAAGTATAACTACTACCAACATTCTCATAATAAGTCATTGTCTGTTTTGATCAAACAAAGTCTGCTGAAATTGTGGATACCAAGCGCGTAATTCTTCTGGAGTCATTGAGAAAATTTTCTCATAATGCCGATAGGCGAATAAAAAGCCCCGTGTAGAGGGTAGTGACCAATAAAGAGTCAATATATCCTTAATCGTTCTGTTGACTAATATGCGCCAAAACAATTTGGTAATAAGTGTCTTAGAACGCGCAATATCCGTACTGTGGAGACGATGCAATACAGGCAAATTAAGTCCCATCACAACCGTTCTAGTAAATCTTGACACCACACTATGTGATGCGGCCGTATGCCAAATTCGCGCTTTTAAAGCATGTAATATCATTCCGAAACGAGAAGCGCGACAACAGACATCAAAGTCTTCAAAGATTGCATAGCGAATTAAAATATCCTCAAAACGAGTCTTTTCGATAACTTCACGACGAACACTCATATATGCACATGGCATCCAAGGCAAAGGGCAGGCAGCCATGTTCTTAAGTTCATCTGGTAATGTTTGCTTTTTCAGTACAAAATTGTAGGGAATAAAATTTTCTTTAGTATTCGTCAATCGTTCCAATAGCCGAACAACCAAATTACGCAAAGTGCGTAAAATGTTCTTTGTTTTGTCAGATAAATTTGACTTTCGCTTTTCATCCGTTTGAGCTTGTCTATCGGGTGGTAAGTGTGCCGGCGTACCCCTGATGCCTATAATCTTGTGTGCCGTATCATGGGCGTAAATATGCATCACTTCTTGTGCACAATCAGGATACATGAGCGAATCATCATCAATCAAAAATAAAATATCCGCCGTAGCTAGATCAATGCCTTGATTGCGTTGTATCGCAGAAGAAGCACGATTAGCTTGCACATATTTCCAGTCAATAGCAGGGTATTTCGTGGCTAATTCCTGCATTATTTTAGTATGTGTCTTTTCCCAATCTGGGCTGGCATCTACGACGATGATCTCTTTTGGGGCAACTGTTTGTTGAGCGGCAAGACGTAAACAACGCGGCAATATTGCTTCACGTTTGTAAGTCGCGATGACTAACCCCCAGTCAAGTTTTTCAGTAGTGGATTGAGACATTTAGTAAACTCTAATTGTTAGAAAAATAAGATAATCCAGAAGATAGACTTGGTGGAACACGTTCATCTTGCTGAATGCGCCAGTAGTTGACTGATCGTCGCAAATTTGAAACCACGCTTCTTCAACTCTCGAATAATAATGTCTGTTGCTTTGACAGTGCCAAAACGCGAACCTTTGCCACCATCATGCAGTAAAATAATTGCTCCCGGTTTTATTTGGTTTATAACTCTCTGAGTTATGATATCTGCATCTTGAGTGTGCCAATCTCCTGCTACTATATTAAATAAGATGTTTTTCTTTTTTTTATCCAATAAAACCCATGGAACTGAAAAGAGTTGTGCACCAAACGGTGAGCGAAAGTATATCTCTCCCCTTACACCTATATTTTGCAAAAGTAAATCCGTCTTTTCGATCTCTGCTCGGACAAAGGATGGAGACTTGAAGACTAAGCTTGTATGGGAATATGAGTGATTACCCACCTCGTGTTTTTGGGCCAAAACCGCTTTCGCAATGTCGGGATACTCCTCAATATTTTTTCCAATCATAAAGAATGTGGCTTTCACCTGGTGCCGTTCTAGAACCTCAAGTAGATTGTTTGTATAAGGCTCACTGGGGCCATCATCAAAAGTGAGAGCGACTAACTGTTCGGTTGTATTGATTCGACGGTAGGATTCGCCAAACAGGTGAGAATGGGAAATTTTTCTCAAAAATTTTCTTAGAAATGTTATCCCGTGATTAGGCTTTTTTCTAAAAAATTTCATAAACCCTCGGTTAGGCCCATTAAATAGAATGGCCACCTGTTATTTTTGTCATCCGACACAAAGTAAAAAGTGAGAGAAAGTGATTTTAGGTGGCTAGTGCAGGATAGCGGAAATTCCCGTACATCCAGCCTCAGAATAAATTCTGAGGCTAAAAGCGGGGGCAGGCTAAAGCCAGCTAAATTCAAATAGTTAGCTAAGCTGACTCAAAATATCCTTCATTCCTTAGTGCCCTTTAGGGTACTTTGGCTTTTAGCCTTGAAATTTATTTCAAGGCGGGATATTTTCGCTATCCTGCACTAGTAAATTAACATAATAGTGAGTGATGGATAAAACAGTGGCACCCTAATTTTATGAGCATTCACCACAACAACTTGGGAGACTCCACTTTTTTCGCTGCATTAATCGATTCTGTGCGCCAGTGAAATCACTCCCTTGATGAGCCTGTGGCGTTTCTGACCTAATTGTCACCTTAAAAATTAAAACCTTTCACATCGGAAAAGTATTCATCCATTAATTCTTTGCAGTGAGCCTCAGCCTTTTCTTCTAAAAAGCGCTTGTCTATCTTCGAAAGGAGATTAAACTTTTTTTTCCCCACATTGACACGAACCTGAGTAGGAAGACTACCGGGCATAATTCCTAAAAACGTCTCAATTCTATTGATATTCTGATTAATTTGTGATGTTTTCACAACAAGCAGCCTCTCTGGCGGCACTGTGGCAAGTACTTTACTGTTATGTTCCTTCCAATATGAAAAATAGCCTTCTAGTGTGTACAGCCCATTGTCAGCCAGAACCTGTTCCTCTTTTGCATGTTTAAATTTGTTAGAACGAAAATGTAGTTCCTCCAATTTTACATTATGATGTCTGAACCAAGTGTTGTATATTTGAGGATAAGTTAAAGAGTGGTTTATGAACGAATCAAGCCATGAATAGCAATCTCGAAGGGTAAAAATAAATTTAGCCTCACTAAATTCACTGACAAGAATATCTATTAGGTGATAGTTTAATGGAGATGAATCCATTTCTAAACCTAACCGCCTATCTCGATGTTTAACATACCTCGTAAATTCTGTTTGGTTGATTTTGCCATTAGAAAATGCCAGAATCCTGTTAATTACAAACCTATCTTCAGCGTAATGCGCCGATCTATATTGATTGCTAAAGGTTACATGCAGGGACGATGTTCCCGTCTTTCCCATACCCACACAGTAAGCCTTAAACCTCAAGTGACGTTCAGGAAAACACCAAGAAGGAAGAATATCATAGAAAGGGATAGCCGTCTTTTTTAAGTCTGCTGTCCGTGCTATTGAGACTAACTTTTTAGCTTCTTTACTGAAGTTTTTGAGTTTCATAATGGTCTTTTTTTTTAACTCAAGCGTACTTTCTGATATTTTGTTTAGCAAACGTGAAATAAGACGGGAGACTATTCCCCGTCTGTCAAGCTATTGAAATTGAGTTGCCCCCAATGGTGTAAAAGCCTAATCCCCTCATTTATTTGGTCAGAGTGCCTTTACCGCTTCAATCCACTCCCTTTGCACGTCGGTAAAATCACCCACCCATATTTGCTCCGCTGGCGTTTTGCAAGCCTTATAAAGTGCCGTCCCGTAATCAATCAGTTCTTTGAAAGGTTTCATGCCCAGCCCAATCAGTGCTTGAATCATCAGCTTCAACATAAAATCGACCGCTTTGGTGTTTAGCTGATAAAAATTCATTATAACACCA
>Ga0190315_1000465_pt1 | contig 20393 bp, 15 predicted proteins | sample 48701101_MG_FD_161673 | JGI IMG/M metagenome (GOLD analysis project Ga0190315, IMG submission 161673) | Hydrothermal vent sediment bacterial communities from Southern Trench, Guaymas Basin, Mexico - 4870-11-0-1_MG | ecosystem: Environmental > Aquatic > Marine > Hydrothermal vents > Sediment ...
TCAGGATCTTGATGAGTATTGGAATTATCACCTCCATCAAGAGTATCAAAGAAATCATTTGGCCAAATTTTCTAACTTACCAGAAATATTACGATCTTTGTCGTAGTAAAGTGACTGCACCCAAATTTATCTATACGGCACCCCAGGACAAGAACGTTTTGATTTTATGTGGGATATTATTACAGAAGGCGGACTTGGGCTCGTTTTACTGATAGATAATGCGCGCACTGATCCTTTAGAAGATATGCGTTTTTTTCTCAAAGCCTTTGCCGACTTCATTCAAAAAACAAAAATCGTCATTGGTGTCACCCGCAGGGATATCAGTTCGACTCCCAAGATTGCCGACTACCATCAAGCCTTACGTGCTTACAATCTTAATCCGCCCATATTTGATGTTGATGCCCGTCGTAAAAAAGAGGTTTCATTACTCTTGCAAGCCTTACTATACTCTCTCGATCCAAGCTTGAATTAAATGCCCACTTACCCCTACTAACCCTGAAGGGATAAAATTAAGGGCAAACACGCAGGTATGCCCCTACAAAACCCTAGTATTTAGGGGCTGTAGGGACGAACCTGCTTGTTCGCCCAGGCTTTCGAGATTCAAGTCGCGCAAAAACTTGAACCTCGAAAACGAAGGTGGCATTGAGGTGAAACCAGGGCCTATTCACATTTTCAGGGTTGATAACTGATAACTGATAACTGATAACTGATAACTGATAAAAGGATGAACTATGGCAGCGAAAGCATTTTTTCTGATGCGTCTCAACGATCATGTTCAATATTTGAAAAAAATGGAATCGACTCTCGGCGGAAAAGGACTTTTTCAAGGTTCCACTCATTTTGAGTGTAAACTAGGCCAATGGCTTCATGGAGACGGTGCTAACGAAGTGGGTACTCTGACAGATACTCATGCGAAGGACGTTTTTGATAGCCTATTTGAACCGCATGAACGCTTTCATATAACCAGCAAACAAGCACTGGACAAAAAACAGGCGGGAGACGATGAAGGGGCCAAACTGGCCATGACCGAGATGTATAGATTATCGCATCTTATCACGCAAAAATTACTCGCGCTTGATACACTCCTTTAAACTGAAAAAAGGTCAATTACGCATGTCAATGATTAACTTATCTGAAAAAAAGTATTCTCAACAACTCAAACTCCGCTACGAAGAAAGCAGCGCCCTATACGCTTCCCAATTTGTCATCACAGCGAATGGGGATGAAGTGATTGTTAATTTTTCCTCTGGTAGTTTGCCCGATTCCGCAAGCGGAGACAGCATTTTACCCATACACACACGGATTGCCTTATCCACAAAGGGGGCACAAAAACTGGCCAATTTAATCAATCAAGCCTTATCAGCCAGCATAAGCACACAAGCCATGAATGAAGCCAAATCACATACACTCAACTGATTAGAAATGCTTGTATTAAAGAAGGGAAATGGGGAAATGAGAATGAAGAATGTGAGTCGATAGAACGCAGATTCGGCTTCTTTCAATCTGTGAGGTTTTTTTATCTCACGCAAAGGCGCAAAGGTGCCAAGTCATTATGGTTAGCGTCTTAGCGACTTTGCGTGAGCAAATAATTATCTGGATATCTAATATACGGGTTGAATTTTTCTCACTTCTTATATTTTCTATGACAGCCTTTACAAAGAGCAGTGTTCTTAAACTGAGGCACAACCTCTTTCAACGTCGTCGCCGTTTTCGCAATGCCAGCCAATTGAGCCGCTTCTTGCTCAAATCGATCCATTTTCGCCTTGAAATCTGCCCAGTTTGTCCAGATACTGGCTTTCGCATCCGTGTCGCCCTCATCGGAACCTAGAATATAGCCTTCTAAGGCCATTTTACTCAGCACCGCCACATTTTCTGCCCGTTCAGCAAACGCTGCCGCATTATAAGGCATTTTGCCCTTCACCATCGCAGCCATCCGTCCAAAATTCCAGGCTATCATCTCCATCCCCGCCTGGCGATACTCAATCGCCTCTTCAATCTCATCGTCATCAGCACTCGCTGCTATACTGATACCAAAAGATAAAATACCCGCGAAACTCACTTGAAGTAATTTGTTCATTGATTCACTGTTCTCCAAAATTAATAAAGAGTCTTTATGAGCCTCTTGCAAAACTCATTCTAAATGGAGAATGGTTCATTAAGAAGGATTTATTAACTTATGGTTTTAATTTATCATGTTTAATTCCCAATCTTTGCCCCAGTTGGAGTCTCGCTGTCAACTTTTACGTAGCTCCCAATTCGAGGCAAAAGTTTTTGCGCGCAAAAACGGATTCCGAGAACCCAATTCCCTTTTTGGAGTTTTGCAAGTACCTCATTCTATTTTCAAAGTTAACGGATACTATCCCATCGAGGTATAGCATCCGTGAAGTGTTTTGTTTTTCAGGGGATTAACAGGATAAAAAAAGCTTGTATTCTGTTATTGATTATGTTCTAATTTTTATTCTTTAATCATTATAGTTTATACCGATTTAATGTAACCCATTCATTTATTTGTGTGCTATTTTTGTAAATGTAATAAAATAAAGCACTTAAGATTAAATTGCCAAGGTTCAGTACTGGTCACACACATAAGAAAGGAAAAAATATGATTTATGATGAAATTGCTCTCGTGTGCGAGCAGCTTGGATATCGGGACAAACTGCGTCTTGCCCAATTATTGATACAGCAAGCTAGAAAAGAGGAAGAGGAGCAAAACCCTCAAAAGCGTGTTGAAAAAAAAGTGGACGCTTCGTTACGAACTCAAGAGACGCTTCCGAGTAACGTTGATACAATTGCATATATAGCAGAAAGAATTTTAAAACTGAAACCTAGCAAAAGAAAATCGCTAGCTAAATCAGTCGGTGCAATGTTTCAGTTTCAAGGAGGAGTTTCCGATTCTGATAAAGAAAAAATCATATCTGAACTTCAGAGACTCAATTATATCGATATTGACTCGAATAATAGAGTGACTTATAAACAACAAATGCCTAACAAGCCAAAAACAAAAAGGGTTAACTGATGAAATCCTTGGGAACTGGGAAATTAATAAATAATTAATGAACTATTCCCTATTCTTAATGAACCATTCCCTATTTAGTGCTTGAACGAAAACCCTCTTTGTCATTTCGGTTTCGACGACAGGAGAAATATTGAGAAATTTTTTTGTTATCAATATGTTAATATTTCTCCTAGCGTCGAAATGACACTTTCCGTTCAGACACTATTTAAAATGAGTTTTGCAAGAAGCTCTTTATGCTAAATAAAAAGAGATGAAAATGCAAATTAATGATTAATGGTGAATGGTTAATGGTTAATGGTGAACTATCCCCCGTTAAACATTAATTCTGTCAGATTCATTTAGGGTGTCCCAAAAAAATAATTATCCGAGCTTGCCATTTCACATTTCATGCTAAAGTTTGCGAAGCGAAACTTTAGCGTGATTTTTGCGCGCAAAAACTTGAACATCGAAAGGGCTTTCGCCATGGATTGCCCAAAATACCCATCATGTCATGTCTAATCTTTACCCACAAGTCAATTTCGTTTTGATGGCTTTTGAAATTCAACCTGTTTCTCGTTTTCAACGGCCGTGAAGAAATACATTTCTACGAAGCCCGATATCGTGTACCTTTTGTGTTTATCAGTTTAACAGCTTCTTTTTTCTTACTCATCCATGATCATTTATCCCTGATAATTCGCTTTCCGTTGATAACTCAAAAACCAAGTTGCAACTGGAATCCTGGATGGGCTGTCTCATCCGAACGGCCACTTGTATCCAAGCGACTTAATGGGGGATGCTCGTCAAAAGTCCCTAGACTCAAGGCCTAATAAAATTCACACCCAGATTAACCTAATCTTGATGCGAATTTGCAACCTCTGATTTGCAGAGCCCCTCATATCCATGACACCGTCATGGTGTCATCCAAACAGATGACATTTTTATTAAAATATTTGATATAATTTAAAAAGTCAAGTATTAAAATAGATTAGTCTTAAACGGCACTTAAATAAGTAACTTTGATTAGGTTTGAGTAAGAAATCAAGTGCTAGCATATGCACCCGTTTGAAATCAAATCGCCGTTTTCCTCACTCATTAAAGTCAAAAAATAGCGAGCAACATCATGGCCATTCAACATAGTGAGTTCTTGTTATCAGTTATCAGTCGATGATAATATGCGTAACGCTAAGAACATGCGCGCCAGTTAATCTTGAAAATTGAAGTACGAAAGCGCCTTTGCTTTGAAAGCGTGAGATAAGTTAAATGTGACAAAGTCGAATTATATTCAAACAATGTAAAGGGAATCTTATATACTCAATGTTCTATTTTTTTTTTAACGCATTGATTTATAGCACTTTTTAGAATAACAGGTCAAAATAAAGTGTATTCATTTTATTAAATAAAAACAAACACTTAATTTTATAGCCCTATTTATAGCAAAGTTTTGTTACCCGCGTTTTTACTAAAAACGAGAACATCGAGTATATAATTCTCCACCCTACTCTAAACTTTTATCTTTACCCACAAGTAGATTGTAAATTTCAACTTCAGTTTGTTTCTTTGGAGTACAAATCATTAATTAAGGAATATCAAAAAAATAAATTATCCCGCAGGGCTACTCTATGCACACAAATCTTATGTAACAAACTGTCGGCTCCCGCAGAGCCGCAGAGAATGAGAGAAATTAAACAAACCGGCTTGAATTGCCTTTTGGGATAATTATTTTTTTGGAACTTCCTAAAGCGACTGATTTTCAAAAAATTGAATATAGTTTCTAAAAATATAGTGAAATGTTCACTATATAGAAATATTTCTATATTATGGTCTGCCATGAAAGCAGGTTTTAAAACTAACCAATATTACTAGAAGACACCTATCAAGCCTGATTAAACAAGGGCAAATTAGGATCGTTGTTAAACCTAATGGGCAATATGATTACAATCCTGAGGACGTTTATAAGTACATTGGCAAAGAACGTCGCTCTCTTCATATTATTTATGCTCGTGTTTCGACTCCTAAACAAAAAGCGGATTTAACACGCCAAATTGAAACACTAGAAGCATTTTGTTTGGCACAAGGCATAAAAATTGATCATGTTTTCTCTGATGTTGCCAGTGGCATAAACGAAAGAAAAACGACAGAATTTTTTTTCCCGACTTGATTTAGTGCTTGATGGACAGGTTGAAAAAGTTTTCATAAGCTACAAAGATCGCTTAAGTCGAGTCGGGTTTAGCTTATTTAAACAACTCTTTCTCAAATTTGGAACAGAAATCATTGTGGCCAATGGGCATTCTAATGAAAAATGAGATAGCGAAGAAATCATGACTGAAATTATGACGTTAATTCATTGTTTTTCAATGAAACACGACTCAAAAAGGCGCGTAAAACGGGCAATCGAGGTGTTAAATGAGAGCACTGAAAACGAAAATTAGAGGTTTAAACAAGAGTCAATTTAAGCGACTTAGAGAATTGACAGCTCATGCAAAAAACCTTTATAACCAATCCTTATGGATTTTGAGAGAAGCATTTGATGCAACTGGAAAATACTTTAGCTATCCTCAAATGGATAGAGCCATGAAGCAAGTCGCGAATCTTGAAGGTGAGATTAACTACAAATTATTGAAAGCCAAAGTGGCTCAACAAACCTTGAGGCGTGTTGACCAAAATTTTAAGTCGTTTTTTCAAGCGAGTAAAGATTTTAAAAAGAACCAGAGTAAGTATAAGGGACAACCACGCCCACCTCGCTTCAAGCAAAAACTCTATGATAATCTAATTTTTGATTACCAAGCATTTAAAGTTAAAGGTACCATTGTTCTTTTGGAAAAAGGACTAGAGATTAAGCTTCCTCCTTCCTTAGTTGGGAAAACGATTAAACAAATAGAAATTATTCCAAAACATCACCTTTTCCAAGCTGTTTTTGTTTATGAAGAAGAGGTTCAAAATTTTAAACTCATTGAACCAAACGATCAAATTATGTCTATTGATTTGGGTTTAAATAATTTGGCAACCTGTGTTACAAATGGTCTGATAAAGCCGTTTATTATTGATGGTAGGCGAATTAAGTCGCTTAATGCTTATTATAATAAGCGAAAGGCTAAAATTCAATCGGAATTAGAAAAAAGTCGAGGTAAAAAAGGGTCATATAAACTCCAAAGTTTGACAGATAAGCGTAATGCAAGAATCAATGACTATCTACATAAAGCAACAGCAGATGTCATAAAAACCTGTTTAACTCATAATATTTCAAAAGTGGTTATCGGTGATGTGGCAAAATCTCTTGATCATATTAATTTAGGCAAGAAGACCAATCAGAACTTCGTGAATCTATCTCTAGGCCAGTTTGTTGATAAATTATCTTACAAACTTGGGCAACATGGAATTAAATTAATTGTTGCAAATGAGAGTTATACTTCAAAAGCAAGTTTTCTTGATGGTGACAAGATGCCAAAAAAATATGATAAAGAAGCAAAACCTATCTATAGTGGGAAACGAATAAAACGAGGTTTATATCGAAGCAAAGATGGAACTTTAATTAATGCAGATGTCAATGGTGCATACAACATTTTGAGAAAAGGTGATTCAAAATTTTCATTTTCGTCTTTTCTTAAAAGGGTGGGTAACAATGTTAAAGAATGGTTACATCCAACGGAACGAATATTTATTAGTTAAGTAACCCTAAGCGTTAGCGAGGGGATAATGGGTTGATCGTTCCCGTGTACGGATATATAGAAATATTTCTATATTATTCTATATTTCACTACAAAATTGCGATCTGGACTTTATTTAGAGTTTAGTTTGAATTGGACTACAAACTTTAATTTGTTTTCCGTACAAAAACTCTATCACGGTGATGGCCTTTTTTAAGCCGGATTACAACACCACTTAAATCGAAAACTATAGATATGACAGAATGGGATTTGACACCTCCGCCTTTATCTGATTTAGGCGATCATGACGTTTATCGTTTAGGAAACCACTTGGGTGGAAAACGGGTAGCCCTTTTAGTAACGGGCAGTATTGCCGCAATGAAAGCCCCCCTGATTGCACGTTCTCTTCGACAACAAGGTGCAGAAGTCGTTGCTTATGTTTCCTCAGAGGCCTTGAGATATACAACAGCCGATGCGCTGGAATGGAGTACCACTAACTCCGTTGTGACTCAGCTCAGTGCTCATTCAGAACATTTAAGCGATACAACCCCTTTTGATATCTTTTTGGTAGCCCCCGCGACTTATAACACCATTAATAAGATGGCCAATGGGATTGCCGATGGTGTGATTACCACAACACTGGGTTCAGCGCTTGGCAGAATGGAACAGGGAAAATCAAAGGTATTGATTGCCCCGACTATGCACAACTCATTGCACAATAGCATTCTCACAGAATCGCTGAAAAAGCTAAAGGGCATGGGCGTACAAATTATTCCGCCCAGAGAAGGCAATGGTAAACATAATATTCCCGATGAACAAACACTGACGGCCTCAGTCTGTCGAGCGGCCAGTGCTTCGCCTCTAAAAAAGGTACCTATTTTAGTCACTGGGGGCCCAACTCCGGTTCCCATTGACAATGTACGACGGATTATTAACCGTTTCAGGGGAAAATTGGGTATAAACATACTGGAAGAATTATATCTACGTGGCGCGGATGTGCTGCTGATTCACGGTGATAGTGGCTCTCTTCCGCCAAAGCATTTGCCTTATGTTGTGGCAAAAACGTATGACGATTATTATGATAAGGTGATGAATGAACTGAAACAGAAAGAGTATGCTATGGGCTTATTTTCTGCTGGTGTTGCCGATTATCGACCCGAAAAAACCTTACCCGGTAAAACGCCAAGTGGCCAAAATTTGTCCTTGAATTTGGTACCCACCGTGAAAGTGATTGATGAAGTGAAAAAACAATTTCCCACTCTTTTTATGTTAACCTTCAAATATCAAGAAGGGTTATCCCATAACGAACTGATGGAAATTGCATATCATCGCCTCAAGTCTGGCTATCCCGCTATTGTCGCGAATCGAGGTGAAGAAGTGGGCCCAAATGGCGAACAAATTGCCCATCTCGTTACTGGTGTTGGACAAACGAAAAAATTCATCGGTAAACAGGAAATTGCTATTGGCATTGCCAATTACCTTGAAGAGATAAAGCATCAGCAAAAAACAGCATAATATTGAGTCAGCAAAATAATTTTTGCACGGAAAGATCAGCAAAATAAATTTGGAACGAAAAGCGGGCCTTCAAGATTTATCTTGATGGCCCTTTTTTTAGAAATGCGCCCGTTTGCAAGATTCGTTTTTTTCATCCCGATGAAAATAGAAATGCGCCCCTTCCATTCAACTTCTTAGATTGCCAAAATATTCTATTGAATTCAAACCCAAAAAGGATAAAAAATGCGAGTAAATAATGTGTTAAGTCTATTGTTTTCTTTGGCTATATTAATAACGATTGTGTTATTGTTATTCTTTTTATTCCCCATTTTGACACTTGATGAGAGAATCGTTGAAGGCGCAGAAGGGGTATTTGAGACGGCTGAGAGATACGAGCAAAAAGGCAATGCGCTTCAAGCGGTCAATGAATATCGTAAGGCCGCTGAACAAGGATTAGCGAAAGCGCAATTTAAATTAGCGATGTTGTATCACGAGGGGCAAAGTGTTTCTCAGAATCTGACGTTATCTGTGTACTGGTTGGATAAAGCCGCAAAACAAGGCATGGTTGAGGCTCAATTGCAATTAGCGGATATGTATTATCAAGGCGCTGATATCAATCAAAATTTGAATAAAGCATTGGGACTGTATATTCAAGCCGCTATGATGGGAGCTACTGTCGCTCAATTCAAACTGGGGCAAATGTATTCTACAGGGCAAGGCGTGAATCAGGATTGGGCACGAGCCGCTCAATGGTATCACAAGGCCGCTGAGCAGGGAGAGGTTGAGGCGCAATTTGAACTCGGCATGATGTATCAAGCCGGTAAAGGGGTTTCTGAGGATTTACCGGAAGCGGTACGGTGGTTCAAAAAAGCGGCTGAGCGGGAACATGTTGAAGCAAAGCAGTGGTTAGCCCGTTTACAAGCCCAGGTGCCGGTGATGGAAGCCGGTCAATTCAAAGCCACTTCTGAAGTGGCTGCAGCATTTGATAACCCTGAATTACAGACGTTAACGGCACAAGCTCACCATAAAATGAAGGTGGCTTTAGCTGAGTTACAATTGTTGTATGCGAAAGGCGATTATGAGGGCGTGATTACACAAGGTTCTGCTCAAATCAATTATGGTGATGATATCAAAAAATGGGTTGATCAGGCTAAAAAAGTACAGGCAGCTCTGGCAGAGGTGTCTGAATTGAGGGCAGCGACAAAATTACAAGAGGCTTATGACGTAGCGGTGGCGTTTAAAGTACCCGAATTACAGATGATCGCGGCCGATGCGAAAAGTCAAGTGGATATCGCGCTGGCAGAATTACAGTATTTATACGTGAAAGGTGATTATGCTGCGGTTGTGAATCAAGGTAGCCCTAAAATGCTATTCAGTGAGGCGATTCAAAAATTAGTTAAAGAGGCTAATACAGCTTATGTTGAACTTAAACGAGAACAGATTAAGACAACACTTCAGGCTGCGTTGGATGACAAGGCTGCCAATCTCACTATTGCCATCATTGGTGATTCTCTGGCTGATGGTATTTGGGCTGCGATTTACCGTGAATTGCGTCCTAAGAAAGATTTTACGGTCATTCGAGAAACGAGAACAGCCAGTGGTTTAGCCGCTTTGGATTGGCGAGACAAGGTAAAAGGGTTGCTTGATAAACAGCGTGTTCATATTGCGCTGATTGTTATGGGGGCTAATGATGGGCAAGTGTTGATTAGAAAAGGCAAACCGCGCTTAGCCTATAAATCTCCATCTTGGAAAACCGCTTATGTGCAGCGCGTCAAGAATTTGATGGGTTTGCTAGAAGATCGTAATATACTGACTTTTTGGATCGGTTTACCGGCGGTTCGCCGGGAAAGTATGAAAGAACAAGTGACTATGCTCAATGGTTTTTATGAGAAAACGGCTGCCTCATTTGCGGCGGTGCGTTTTTTACCGATTTGGCATTTAACGGTTAATGAGGGTGGCAAGTATTCGGCTTATGGATTAGATGTTACTGGTAGGAAAAGATTGCTACGCGCTAACGACGGCGTACATTTTACAACAAAGGGGTATGATGTGCTAACACGCTATATTTTAGAAAGCCTCTATCAGGATTTTCCTTTCATCAAAAGTGAGGGTCAAAATGGTTAGATATCAATTGAAACCCCTTTTTCAAATCGTGCGATTCATTTTCGGTGTTTTTGTGTTATTCAGTTGTACTGCTTCGCAACCCCCGACAATGATTTCTGAGACAGAACCGCGCGTTGTTCAAAAAATCCGTTCTCAACAGGCACTTTTAAAGACGATTCTTCCTAAAACAGCGGACGTTGCCTACCCGATAACGCTAAACCCTCTCACATCGTTTTATCGCTCACTTGATCGCTTTCCGGGCCGTTATACTCAAGTGAATATTCTTCATCTTGGCGATAGCCATACAGCGGGTGATCAATTCAGTGGTCGGCTTCGTCAGTTATTTCAAGATCGCTTTGGTTCAGCAGGGCGGGGCATGTTGCCAGTAGGCAAACCGTTTCCCTATTTTAGGCCTAGCAATGTGAGCCTTTGGCAGAGCCAAGGCTGGCAGGTGAGTAATAGCCGCAAAACCTCGACTAAAGGCCCTTATGGCCTATCAGGTTTTCGCATTCAAAGCGCCGATCCGAAACAGGCTATCAGATTAAAAATGACAGATGGAACCCGTTTTGATGAAATTGATATTGAGTTTCAGCGCCATCCAGAGGGAGGCACAATGGTTGTCGAAGTGGATAAGCGGCAATTTTTTGAAATCAGAACAGAATCAAGTAGTGACTATGTTGATCGTCATAGACTAACGATTCCAGGCGGGGGTAGTCGAGTCAAGATTTCGCCGAAGGGCGATGGGCCTATTAAACTGTTATCTTGGACATTTAGGCGTAATCAATTCGGCATCATTTACCACAGTCATGGTATTGTCAGCGCGACGATCAATGTGATTAATCAATGGAGTCGCAATGTTGTCTCATGGGAAATGGTATGGCTAGAACCTTCGCTTATCATTGTTGCTTATGGGACTAATGAAGGCTTTCACGATGATTTGAATTGGGATGAATATAAACAAGATTTTCAAGCCAGACTCGCTTTATTACATCGCAGCGCACCGCAAGCCTCAATCGTCGTCGTTGGGCCACCTGATGCCAACCGATTGCCCCCCTATTGTCAAAAACGTCAAGAAGTCGATTGCGAGCCATTAACACCGTATGAAATAGAGCATTATATTGCATTACGGCAAGAAAAAAACGAGCAATTGTGTCGTTGGCATCCACCGCCTAAATTAAATGTGGTGCGTGAAATACAACGAGAGGTAGCGACAGAAGCGGGGTATTTTTTTTGGGATTGGTCAACAGTCATGGGCGGTGCTTGTGGTACACATACTTGGAGTCAAGAAAAGCCCAGACTTGCGGGTAAGGATCATGTTCATTTTAGCCAACGTGGTTATAAACTCACGGCTGATGCTTTGTTTAAAGCATTAATGGCAGACTATTCTGGGTAGAGACGCGATCGCGAAGCGTCTCAGTTCGCACGCGATCGCGAAGCATCTCAGTTCGCACGCGATGCTTCGCATCTCAGTTCGCACGCGATACTTCGTGTATCAGAGACGCGAAGCATCGCGTCTCTACGAACCCATCAAAACACCTTACAAGAACTGAGATGCAGATTGAGACGCGAAGCATCGCGTCTCTACGATTCCATCAAAACACCTTACAAGAACTGAGAGGCAGACAGAGACGCGAAGCATCGCGTCTCTACGATTCCATCAAAACACATCACAATATTAATAAAAAATGCTATTTCCTACTCTCAACTTTGGCCTATTTTTCTTAGTCGTATTTTTTGTGAGTTGGTTTTTGTATCGTCAACCTAATGCTCGCAAATTATTTTTACTCTTAGCCAGTTATTTTTTCTATGGCTTTTGGGATTGGCGTTTTGTTTTGCTGTTGTTTGTCAGTTCAAGTTTAAATTTTCTGGCAGGACGCCTGATTGAAAATTCAGTCATCGCTCAGCAACGCAAATTCATACTGATCATTGCCATCATCATTAATTTAGGATTACTAGGCTTTTTTAAATATTACGGCTTTTTTCTGGACTCGTTAGCTGATTTAGTGTTCGCATTGGGGATAGAGAAAGATTTACCTTTCCTTGAAATCATTCTGCCAGTAGGCATTTCATTTTTTACCTTTCAAGGCATTTCTTATATTGTCGATGTTTACCGTGGCAAGGTTAAAGGGCATTATGGGATGCTAGATGTCATGCTGTACATCTCATTTTTTCCACAATTAGTCGCAGGGCCGATTGTAAGAGCATCGGACTTTCTGCCACAACTTCAAGCGAAACCGGAACCTCATCATTTACTGGCCGCGATGGGTATCTTGCTCATTCTATGGGGGCTTTTCAAAAAAGCGATTATCGCAAATTATTTATCAGTCGAATTAGTTGACCCCGTTTTTTTTGAACCAACAGCTTACAGCACTTATGACTTATTGTTAGCCTGTTATGGCTATGCGGTTCAAATCTATTGTGATTTTAGTGCTTACAGCGATATTGCTATTGGCGTAGCGGCCTTGCTCGGCTATCATTTCCCTAAAAATTTTGATCAACCTTATCGAGCCGAAAGTTTGCGCGAATTTTGGCAACGTTGGCATATTTCCTTATCGACTTGGCTACGCGATTATCTTTATATTCCTTTAGGGGGTAATCGACAAACCACTGTGAAAACGTATCGTAATATTTTCATTACTCTATTTCTTGGCGGCCTTTGGCATGGCGCTGCCTGGCATTTTTTATTCTGGGGGAGTCTACATGGATTAGGCTTGATGACAGAACGCTTTATGCAACAATTTCGGACAATCTCAAAACCTTCAAGACTGCACCGCTACGTTAAGATTTTCTTAATATTTCATTTTATTTGTTTGACTTGGATTTTTTTCAGAGCCGAAGATTTCAATGCCGCTATCCGCTTTATAAATGCCTTCAGCAATTGGGATACCCCAGCAACGCTAATGACACCCTTTCTGATCACGCTAGTTGTATTAGGTATGAGTATTCATTTTATACCCTCTCAAACCTGCCGAATAGAACGCTTTTTCAATCGCCAACCCGTCATCATACAAGGGTTAATCGTTGGAATAGCCATTGTGACAATAGAAGCATTTGGGATGGAAGGTGTCGCCCCTTTTATCTATTTTCAATTTTGAGTTTGTAATAGGTGATTTATAGCCTTTTTCTGTTAGTGCATCACTTGTAGGGGCTGCCCTTGCGTGTTTTCCCTGTATTTAACCAAAGCGAGAATGGCTATATCACCTTTAAGAGTTGTAGTAGGCGCGGGATGTTAAACGGAAAATCAGTATTGTTCAGGAAACTCTAAAAAAAAATAGAACGCAGATGACGCTGATTTATCCTAATTGTTCGCTGTTTAATTCAAATGATTTCAACATCTTAAATAAAAAGTAATGATGAAAAATGATAAGATTTGCTTTGACAAGCAAAAATCGAAAACCTTATGTTTTACAAGAACGGGAAAATAGCCATGCAGCTACCATCATTGATGTTTGCTCAAACACAAACAACGTTGCCAATCATGGGCAGACATCAGCATACGATGACTTTCTATAAGTTGTCATGTATTGTGATTATCGCTGTGCTTGTGACTCTGCTTTTAAATACTGAGGCTTTAGTCACTTGGACTCAGAATTTGCCGGTTAACCCAGTTAGCGATAAATTATTTGAGGCGGCCCAAAAATGGCATGATTTGATGGATGAATTAGGGCTAACAATAGTCTATGATAAATTGCGTGAAGCGTTTCGTTTTTTTCAGGGGTTGTAATGATTAGCGGTTAAACGTAAAACTTTGACAAGTGATAATCCCTTTTTTTCCGTTTTTTTAACCTATTTTGTCACGGTTTTCATAATTGAAACGAAAAATTGAGGACAGAATTGTTTTTATTTTATCTCATGTAAGCTGGCATCTACCCCGGCCCGTAATTCAATCAAGCGCCCTAATAACCACAATAAATCAGACAAGCGGTTAAAATAAGGCAAAATGTTTGAATTGATTTTTTCGCCGGATTCTATCAAACGGACAATATGACGTTCAGTGCGGCGGCAAACGGTACGCGCCATATCAAAGGCTGCTGAAACCGTGTTTTCACCTGGCAGCGCCCAGTCAAAAAATAGACTTTCACTCTCTTCAAGACGACGAACATGCGCCGTGAGCGCATCAACCTTATCGCTAGTGATACTGGGTGGCTGTTTTTGACTATCAGCTGGTGTCGCCAGTGATGAGCAGACAACAAACAATTCTCGTTGAATGCTTTTAACAAGCTCACAGACTTCTGTATCTTGACAGATTGAACGGGCAAAACCCATTACAGAATTGAGTTCATCAATTGTCCCATAAGCTTCAACACGCAGGCTGGTTTTAGAAACACGGACACCATCAGCAAGACTGGTTTGCCCTTCGTCACCGCGCTTGGTTGAAATGCTTGCCATAATTTTTTCTCCTTGGATCATTTCTAATTTGTCAGCAAAATACACGAATAATAACGGAAAAACCGACAAGATAAGGAATTATAACGAGTAATCAAAGTGATAATCATCGATAGGTTTATTAATTAATTTTTTCTGATTATAACTCTTGAAAACTCTAACGAGATGAATTTTAAGATATTCTATAAATAAATATCATTCACATTCAACCCACTAAAGGGGTTGAGGCCTTTTTGATCTTGATAATCCCCTGTAGAGACGCACTGCCGTGCGTCTCTAAGGCCGTGCGTCTCTAAGGCCGTGCGTCTCTAAGCCCGTGCGTCTCTATCAACTAGGGTAGTCGTTCTACCCATTTTGCTATTTCTTCATCGTTTTCAATGTCAGGTTTTTGATCGCCTACAATGACTTTGTCATCGGTTTGAGGGACTGACTTAACCACCAATTCATTTGGTAATTCATTGGGTTTGGACTGATAAGGGATAGGTATTGGTAATTTTTCCCATAAAGCACGTTCTTGTTCTCCGGCAACAGAAATATGTTCTGCTTCAATACGAAGTACTTTTCCGCTGGTCGTAAAATACCCAATACCAGAAACTAATACTTCTTTATTTAAAAGTCCTTGCGCTTCTTTCTGATTAATCGGTTGCGTTATCCCTTTGATAACATGTTCATTTGGCGTTGTGATCAGTTTGAAAGTCCTATCATGGATTCGGATCACTTCCAACACACCGACCACTTTCACTTGACCTGGGGAGGGTAGACTCCCTTCTAGTCCTTTGAAAACACTGAGGGTTTCAGGTGTGATTGGCTTGCCATTCCCATTGAGTAAAATAATTTGATTGGCTCCTTGATTGAAGACATGGCGAAACCCCTGGAAAATATGTAACAAAGGTTTATCGTAGAGCGAATCTGCCATTTCTTTGTTCAGGGTTGCTGTTAGACTTTCTTGAAAATAGTCAAGACTTGTCCACTCAGAATTGAGTTCAGGGAACCAATCACTTTTTTGAAACAATTCGGGTGTTGCTTCACTGAGGGTAGGTGAGTCAACACGCAGTTGATTGCCTTGGAGTTCAAGTGCAAATTGTGTTGCGGCCTTTATCCATTTGGGCGGGGTACCTCGTATGGTGCTTCGTCCTTCAGTACGCAATCTGAGTGCGCCTTTGCTGCCTTCAACGAGGACTCTTAGTAATGATTGTAGTAATGTGACTGAAACCATGCGACTTTTCGCATTTTGTCTATCAATTTCGATTTGATAGGTTTGCATAAAGAGACCTATTTAATATAATTGTGAATTGTGAATTGTGTTCTTTGCCCCCGTTTTTGCACGCAAAAACGGGGGCAAAGAATTGTGAATGTTAATTATTAATTATTAATTGTTAACGGTTATGTCTAAGGCCAACAGATTATCGAACAAACTATAGAGATTATATGTTCAAGAATTTAGGTGTTCAGAAATTATGAGTCTGTTTAGTGGGAATGATTATATATACCTCGCTGATTTACGAACCCTTATCTCAGTTAAAATCGTGAACAAAATTTGTCTTGATGACTTTTCATTGTAAATTGAATATTAACAATTTGCTATTATGTTGACAATTTAAACTATAAAAATATTATGGATTATTCTACTTCATCCCCCCTTTGGCAATTTTGGATAGATCGAGGTGGCACTTTTACTGATATTGTTGCAAAACAGCCTAATGGAGATTTATTAACGCATAAATTGTTATCTGATAATCCACAACACTATCAAGATGCTGCGGTGCAAGGCATTCGTGATATTTTAGGGTTAGCGCCAGATGAGCCTTTACCTATTCATCAAATTGCGGCGATTAAAATGGGAACGACAGTGGCAACGAATGCATTGCTTGAACGCAAAGGTGAACGCACGGTTTTACTCATTACGAAGGGTTTTGGGGATGCTTTGCGAATCGGTTATCAAAATCGCCCCGATTTATTTGCCCTTAATATTGTTTTGCCTGAATTGTTGTATGAACAAGTCATTGAAGTTGATGAACGTTATAATGCAGAGGGTTTGGTGTTAAAACCGCTTTCACTTGAGAGGGTTCGCACAGATTTAGAAACCGTAAAAAACCAAGGCATTTTGTCTGTCGCGATTGTTTTTATGCATGGTTATCGTTATCCCAAGCATGAGCAACAAGTGGCGGCTTTGGCGCGTGATTTAGGCTTTACTCAAATTTCTATTTCACACCAAGTCAGTCCACTGATTAAATTCGTCAGTCGCGGTGATACAACGGTTGTTGATGCTTATTTGTCTCCGATTTTGCGTCGTTATATCAATCGTATTGCTCAAAAAGTTAATCAGGTTAAATTGCTTTTTATGCAATCGAATGGCGGATTGACTGATGCTAACCGATTTCAAGGTAAAGATGCCATTCTTTCAGGGCCGGCCGGTGGATATGTTGGGGCTGTTAAAACCAGTGCTTTAGCTGGCTTTGATAAAATTATTAATTTTGATATGGGTGGCACTTCTACGGATGTTTCACATTACGCGGGGGAGGGGGAATATGAACGAGACTTTGAAACTTTGGTAGCTGGTGTACGGATGCGTACTCCTATTATGCGGATTCATACCGTTGCCGCTGGCGGTGGTTCAATTGTACATTTTGATGGCTTACGTTTTCGGGTTGGCCCCGAATCGGCAGGTGCGAATCCTGGCCCGGCGTGTTACCGGCAAGGTGGCCCCCTGACGCTGACTGATTGCAATGTCATGTTAGGCAAAATACAGGGGCGTTTTTTTCCAAAGGTTTTTGGTGCGTCTGGTCAAGAGCCTATCGATGAGAATATTGTTAAAGAAAAATTGAACGCTTTGACGGCAGAAATCAATCAAGCTTTGGTGGTAAGTAGCAGTGCTTTTGAAATTGCTGAAGGCTTTTTAAAAATTGCCATTGATAATATGGCCAATGCGATCAAAAAAATCTCGGTGCAACGCGGTTATGATGTAACTGAATATACGCTATGTAGTTTTGGCGCGGCTGCGGGGCAACATGCTTGTTTGGTTGCTGATGCCTTAGGCATTAAAACTATCTTAATTCATCCTAAAGCGGGGGTACTCTCTGCGTTGGGCATGGGCCTGGCGGACATTCGTACCCTACACGAAAAAGCTATCACGGCACAATTGAATGAGACGTTGATCACTGAACTTGAAAGGGTATTTAAACCGCTAGAAAAACAAGGCAGTAACGAATTACATGAACAAAATATTGATGATAAAAATATCACTATACAATATAAAGTGCATTTACGTTATACGGGGACAGATACGACGTTATTAATTGATTTTGCCTCTTGTGCTGATATGAAAGCGGCTTATGACAAGCTTCATCTGCAACATTTTGGATTTGTGCGTCACAAAACGCCGTTGTTTGTAGAAGCGGTTTCGGTTGAAGTTATTGGCGTTGCGCCTTATGCGATGAATGATCAGGCTTGCGTTTCGATGAAGTCGATTGAAACAATGCCAGCCAGTCCTATTGATACTGTCAGGATGATCTGCGATGGTAGAATAATTGACACAACGCCTGTTTATTTGCGTGATGAGCTCGCTATTGGTCAAAAAATCACGGGGCCCGCCATTATTGTTGAAAAAACGGGTACAACTATCATTGAACCTCAATGGCAGGCAGAAATAACGCCACGTTACGATATGATTTTAACGGCAGGTGTCAGGCGTTCAGGTGTCATAAGTTCAGATGTTCATAAACCAAGAATTCAGGCGTTTAATCATTTAGACGTGACTCAACCTAGCACGGTTGCAGATCCCATTTTGCTAGAAATTTTTAATAATCTTTTCATGTCAATAGCGGAGCAAATGGGGGCAACTCTAGCGAATACGGCCTATTCTGTGAACATTAAGGAACGATTAGACTTCTCCTGTGCCCTATTTGATCTGACGGGACAACTCATCGCTAACGCTCCACACATGCCCATCCATTTGGGTTCAATGAGTGACAGCGTACAAACGGTTATACAAGAACAGGGTGATACCCTGCAACCTGGCGATATCGTCATCTTAAATAATCCCTATCACGGTGGAACCCATTTACCTGATATCACGGTTATCAGCCCGGTATTTGAAGAGGTTATTTGTGAACAGTTGGGTGTCATTCGTAATGGCGTTCAAGCCTTTAGCAATCGACCATCAAAAGTCCTTTTTTACGTTGCTTCACGCGGACATCATGCTGATATTGGTGGCATCACACCGGGTTCAATGCCATCCCATAGTCGTACATTGCATGAAGAAGGCGTGGTGATTGATGTTTTCAAATTAGTCGATAAGGGACAGTTGCGTGAAACTGAAATCCGGGAATTGCTGTCTAGCGGCAGATATCCTGCCCGAAATATTGAACAAAACTTGGCTGATTTACGCGCTCAAATGGCTGCTAACGCTACTGGCATCCAAGCACTGCATAACATGGTGCAACATTTTGGTTTAGAAAGGGTACAAGCTTACATGCAGCATGTCCAAGACAATGCAGAAGCGGCTGTGCGTCAATTATTAAGTGTATTAAAAGAAGGAACTTTTCGTTATGAACTGGATAATGGTGCAGCGATTCAAGTTAAAATAACCATTAATAAACAACAACGTGATGCCACAATTGATTTTAGCGGTACTTCAAAGCAACAAGACGATAATTTCAACGCGCCTCCTTCTGTGTGCGTCGCGGCAGTGTTATATGTATTTCGTACCTTAGTACAAAAGGATATTCCTTTAAATGCAGGATGCTTAAAACCATTACGCTTGATTATTCCAAAGGGCAGTTTACTTAACCCTAGTTTTCCCAAAGCGGTTGTCGCGGGTAATGTAGAAACCTCGCAGTATATTACCGACGCATTGTATGGTGCATTAGGCATCATGGCAGCCTCGCAAGGCACCATGAATAACTTAACTTATGGCAATGACAAACACCAATATTATGAAACCCTTTGCGGCGGATCAGGCGCAGGACCAGATTTTCATGGGACAAGTGCTGTGCATACACACATGACTAATTCGCGCCTCACCGATCCTGAAATCTTAGAATGGCGTTTTCCTGTTTTATTGGAATCGTTTACGATTCGTAAAAACAGTGGTGGCACAGGACGTTATCAGGGCGGTGATGGGGTAGTGCGGCGGATACGTTTTCAAAAAGCGATGACCGCTTCAATCTTATCAGGGCACCGCCATGTACCCCCATTTGGCATGGCAGGTGGACAAGCTGGACAAACAGGAAAAAATTGGGTAGAACGTGCTTCGGGAAGACGAGAAATTTTAGGTGGAACAGCGACAGTTGAAATGCAAGCGGGGGATGTCTTTGTGATTGAAACGCCAGGCGGCGGCGGATATGGTTGAATCAGTTATCAGTTTCAGGCAAAAGTTTCGCTCCGCGAAACTTTTGCCTGAAAATCAGTTCCACGCTAAAGTTTTTGCGTGGAACTGATTTTCAGCGAAGCTAAATCAGTTATCATGAGAGTACAACAGATTTGCGAGCTGTTGGTCTGCTTCGTTCATTCCGGTTGTGAATCGTGAACCTTCGGGAAGGTTCGGCGTGTGTGAATTAGTAATGTGGATTGTATTCAATATTATCAATAAAAACAATGATTTAATCAATATTATGCCCTCGCATTCCTAATAAAGCATTCTCCACTGTTCCTATAAATCTACTCAAAACTATTCATAGGTAATTCGCTCTCTGTTGATAGTTCTTGAGAACGGCAACTAGAGTCCTGGTTGAGCAGTCCCAACCATTGGTACGCAATCCGACAAAAGTCGT
>Ga0190315_1000466_pt1 | contig 20372 bp, 17 predicted proteins | sample 48701101_MG_FD_161673 | JGI IMG/M metagenome (GOLD analysis project Ga0190315, IMG submission 161673) | Hydrothermal vent sediment bacterial communities from Southern Trench, Guaymas Basin, Mexico - 4870-11-0-1_MG | ecosystem: Environmental > Aquatic > Marine > Hydrothermal vents > Sediment ...
CTTAGTGTTCCTGTACCGGCAAAAAATGCTCTTTGTGGATAATGGCAAATTACACATAATCAACCTGTCTGATAGTGATTTTGACAGTGAATTCAAACGACTGACAGAAAGAGACTATAACGAGGTTGAAGAACAGATATACAGTTACCACTCGTTTGATGATGATAAACCTTTGGACAAAGAGCAGCAAGACGAGTTGTTGAAAGGGCATCAATACATTATTGTGTCCAAAGAGTTTGTGGTTGAAATAACAAAAGGCAATGATTGCCGTGCGTTATTTGATACTGGCACTATGTTGGAACGCATTCAAAACAGAACAGAGCCAAAGTCGATTAAGGATTTTATGGTAACAACTGAGAGTGATGATCCAAGCGTCGCTACATGGAACAACTTTCTGAATAAAGTCAGGCGCGATGGTACAACTTCAGCTTCTTATGAAAACTTGGTAAAAGCAAAGTCTAAGACTCAAGCAGCGTCAAGCTGCACTGAGAAATTGGGCGGATATACTGAACTCGGTAAAACACATCCGAAATCAAAATCAGAATGGGATAATGACTTGTCTGATTATCTGGGTATTGATCTCAGATCAACCAAGAAAACTGTCACAGATTGGTCAAAAGGCATTATGTTTGATCCTGAAAACCTGCAATACATGGTGGGGCAGAAAAATGCTTTTAAGGATGAGCAAACGCGAAGTAATTTAATTCGTGGCATTATTTTGATTGATGGCGAATTCAATCCAGATAAGTTTTTCCCGTTGCTGGATGTCTCTTTTGTGCGTTACAACCAATATACAGTCTTACCATTTCCATTTCACTTAATAAAGAAGTTTATTCAATTGGAGGAAAGTGGGTATAAGAGGTAGCCAGACAGAGTGGGCAACGTTGTTGCCCACCAGAGTCAGATGAAAAATCTGTGGTTGGACTGACAATAGGAAAACCAACCTATTTGAGAGTTTGGCAGTATTAAGAACAATAGAATTCACCAATTAAAGTCACACATCAATGACTAAATTCTCAATAACCTGAAAAATGACCAATGATTGAACGCTATGCTTGCTCACGGGATCATCCAGTGGCGCTTCTTTATTATTGCCACGTTGGTGTTGGTGGATATCATCTTCAGCGGGTTTCCGTTACGGTTTTATAATGTTAAGGGAAAGGCAGATTTTTAGTAGGCTTGTAATCGCCTCACGCAAACAACCAGTCGTCCAAACGTTAGTTTGGCAAAGAAGTGAGACGCGGGCCGGTCATTTAGATATATTTTTTATGGTTATTTGGACGGTCTTGTTTGGGGGCCATAAAAGACTTTGGATGCTTTAAAATTAAGTGATGGCCCCCTGTTGCGCTTACAATTCAATCCCTTAATTTTTATAATATTACAAACCGTTTGTCGGCCGCGGCGGTGCCCAAGCCGATTACGAGGGTGATGGCAAGATGGATATCGCCGTTATGGCACATCCCGCAAGTACCATGCTTGCTCCACAAGACCTCAAACAGTGACGGCCATTGGCTTGCTCTGCGCCTACGTCAGCGCGGCGGCAATACCTACGCTATCGGGGCCCGCGTCACGGTACAGGTGAATAACGAGTGAATTGGTACAAACCGCTCAAGTGGGTGCCGACGGCGCGTACCTTTCTCAGCACCACTCTGAGCGACATTTTGGTTTGGGGCCAGCAACTCAGATTGATGAACTAACAATTTATTGGCCCGACGGTGCAGTAAAAAAACATCAGGATATCGAATCGGATCGACTGGTGACGTTTAAGCATGTTGCTGACTATAGACATTAACGAAGCAATAACTACAGAGATTGTTTAACAGTGAATTAAATGTCGGAAAGTGCACAAGCATGAGTTATCGGATATTTAGAAACCCTGTTTCTTTTCGAGCCTTGGTTTCTCACCTCAAACAACATGCCATAAAATTCAGGCTTCAGTTAGTCCCGAATCATGACTTTTCTGCTACAATTTCCCAATCAGAATTTCTAAAATTAAATTTGAGAATGAACCGAATAAACATAAGAGATAAAAAGGTTTATTCTGAAAATTATCAAATTCTGAAAATTCTGATTCAGACCCTTTTAGAATGAACCGAATAAACATAAGAGATAAAAAGGTTTATTCTGAAAATTCTCAAATTCTGAAAATTCTGATTCAGACAATTGAGGTAAATAATGGCCGAAACCGATAATCCACTTAAAAGACTTTTTAGTGACTTTAGTACCTATTTTGCGATTTGGTTGCTAGGAGATCAAGTCTCATCTGTACGTCCAACCAATATTGCATTATTACCCAGTGAAGAAGAAATCCGTGCTGATGAAATATTTGATGTGACTTTAACCGACGGACGTATTTTGAACTTACACATTGATTGGAAAGGGATTCGTAGCCACCGCCCGATGCGTTGGCGCGTGTTAGATTACATTAGCCGCATTGCGGAAACCTATCACCGAGACGTGTTTCGTTAAGTAATTTATGTTGGAAATGGCGCTGGAAATGATGATAAGGGGCGACACCAAATTAAATGTTCTGATGGTAAAGTCATACTCTCATGGCGTTACCGAGTCATCCATTTGTGGAAAATGAAAGCCGAAAAACGGCTAAAATTTAAATCGTCCGGCTTTACTATAGATTTTCAGATAATTAATTATTTAGTCCCCTTTAGGGGACTTGAGCTTTCAGACAACTGTTGGCTGTTTTGAAATTAATTTTCTGAACATCTATAGCACTGATTGGGTAAACATGTGATAATCCCAAAAAAGTGTTGCCTCAAGTGGTTAAACGATTACGCGCCGTGGCATATGATGAAATGCGAGGGCGATTATTTACAGCACTCCTCGCGTTAACAAATGACAAGGAGATGATAAAAACGGGATTCAACATTTTGCCCAATTGATAAATCGCACAGCGCCTCAATCTGACACGCAAAAAGTAGAAAACGCGGATTATTTTCCCCATAAACATAGCTTAGATACCACCAATACGCCAATGGTATTTGCTTGTGAATGGCAAAATGCGTTGGGAAAAGTGGATTACCAGATAGCACTTTATGCCTTGGACTTCGAGACAGTGGGTTGTCGCTAAAATTAGGTGGTTTTGTTAATAATTTTATTGACAAAGCTGCTAAAAAAACAGCCATGATTTGTTTGGTGAACAAGCAACAGACTTGAAAAAACAAGTGGTTAATTCATTAATCAACACCTTGAAAATGTTGCAAAAAAAGAATATTGTACTTGACAATCGTGATTTGGTGATCATCAGTTCCGACTCGGAAAAACCATTAGGCCATCGAAATAACTATTTTCAAAAATGGGCCTATTCGGTTGAAGCCATTTTAGGGTTAGTCATAGATGAATTTTACCAGAAACTGGTTGAACAAGGTTATAGCGACCAATATTTACCGCTGGTTGTGCCACTAATTTGTTTTCCAAGCATAGAGATTTTAGTAGCAGCCTGCACCGAAGATATCTTTGATAATCAATGCCGTTCTTTGCGAGCAAAACCTTATTTAAAACAAAAGATTTGGGGAACGGATACTATTGATGAGGCACGTCGAAATGGAATGCTTTATGGCGTATTAGAGGCCTATATGACACATGACGCTTTAGATAAGATTTACAAAAATATTCATGAAGTACGGAAAATAATACAGGTGTTGAGTTTTGCTGTGAAATAGATTTTCTGATTGTCACGGATTTTGGGGAGAGTCTTGGGAATGGTTCATAGGCGCATTCCCATTTTTACTGACAGTTGTACTATAGATGATTGTTTACCTTGACAATGTCACATTATCAGGAGTACAAGGCGAACCTTGTACGAGAAGCCGTGCGGTGATTGGTGATTGAAATGTGACATTGTCAAGTTAATTCTTCTTCAACTGGTTTGTAATAGGCGTACATCTTTTTCGTGTCATGGTTAAATTCTGCCGATATTTCATACCGAATCTGTCGGTTTCCCTCATCGTCTCCAATCAGATTGAGTGATGTTGTGAGAATGGTGATTGCGGACAGTATAAATAAGATGAGCGTTGAAGAAGTCAAAAAGAGGGATTAGTACTCAATTAAACTTGAAAATAAGTTGCTTTAACTATCGGTTAAAGAATTTAGCTGAAGATGTTTTTAACCAAAGGTTCACTGCCAGCAAAAATGATGCTGAGCGTCATGGAAAACGTTCCCAAACAGAGTTTGGGAACGATTCACTGCCAGCAAAAATAGGTCAATGTCGCATCTCAGAAATAGGTATTCAAGCCTTCCCAAAAATCCGCAACAGACAACAACCTGTTATTCTTACCACTTTAATCTTTCAGTGAGCGTAATATTCATTACCTGCCATTTGGCATTAAATGAGTGTAGCTCTTCATACAATGTTCTTGTACTCTTACCAAGTTCTTGGGCTTCGATAGCAAGTTCTCTTTGCATGGGTTCGTATTCAAAAGCGATTACTGACAATTCTTGACTCTTTTTGGCCTTGAGATCGAATTTATTTCCTACTAGGATGGCCTGCTTTCTCTATTTAAACCTCAATAGCCTTGAGCTTTGCTTCGTAACGCTTTTCGATGTCTTCCTTTTTCTTCATCATTAGCACGAAGTTGACGTAAGATGGTAGCCTGCCGAGTGGTACTCCTTGCAATTTTTCCTAAATGTCCTTGGAATTGCACACTCAATATAAGCAACGTAGAAGGAATTGTTTTGAGTGCTTCTACGACATTTAGGTAGGCTAATGCCATTTTTTCAAGCCTGCCGTCAGGTGACTCTTCCTTGATAGCATTCAAATTGGCATTCCAACTACTTATTTCTTTCCAGAACCTATTCCAATAGTTAAGAGTCGCTTCCGCTCTATCGGGTTCTTGTGCTACTACCGCACTGGAAAATAGGAATAGTAACAATAGGACTTGAGAAACAGCCTCAACATGATTTCCTCCTTTAAATAGTGAGTTGTACCGGGGTAAATTGTCCATCTTGTACACTAAGAATTAGAATTAGGTAAGACAGACTCTAGTCGTCCAGAAAAGTTTTGTCCCCCTAAAAATATTCGAGGGTTGCCAAACCTCGAAGGTTTGGCACAAAACGGCTTTTTCTGAAAAATGGCAGCCAGTGTAGGATACGCTTGGCTTATTGTACCTCATAGAGGTGGCAATTTACCAGGCGCAATCTGCAAATGGTGTTCAGCATAGTGCCGAATATTCTTATAAGCCTGTAATAAATCATCTGTCAACGTCTTAGCCAAATGCAGCGAGTCAACAAACTCATCCACATCATCAAGATATTCATGCACCAATTTATTACGCAATGAGCGCATATTCATCCAGTCATCCGCAGAACGTATTAATCCCCGTTGCTCTGCTTTATTATAATTGTCAATGGCGTTACCCGGCCTTTCACCCTCTAGCAAGGCAAGCCTCGGCAATAATTTATCGCCCAAGTTATCCTGCATACGTCCAAATCGGGAAACAAAGGATTCTAGCACATCGGCCCAGTAATCGTTATTTGACAACCCGTTTATCCATGCCGCATCAATATTCGCCTGACCAAATAACCGTTTTCGGGTTTCAGCTAATAATACGGCTTGTTTTGATACCATTGTCAGCATGGATAAAAAACGTTCTAGGTGTTCGGGACGATAGTTCAGAGTCATAACAAAACCCCAGTTTGTTTGGCAATTTCATGAATTCGCAATCGTTGCTGTCCGGGTGAGAATACCACAATATCAATCTTCTGTTCTCCCAAAGCAATTTGAATTTCGGCATCCATTCGACAAGTTTTGAGTACCCTATCAGAAATGGGCGTATCCACCTCGACATAGAGATCAATATCTCCCCCACGTTTATTGTCATCAACCCGAGAACCAAATAACCACACCTTAGCCTGTGGTCCAAAATGATGTTTGGCAGCTTCGCGTATCACGGTAATAGTATTTAACGGCAGTCTCATTTCAATAGTGTTATTCTTACAAATAAAAAGGTTACGCGCTACGAGCAACCCGCTCCAAAAACAGGACAGTCATTATAAATCAAAATTTCAAGCCGAGCAATATATGGTTGTCCAGAAAAATTTTCTTCTTGGAAGTACTTGCAAAACGCCAAAATCTTGGGAATTGGGAATTGGGAATTAAACATGAACAATAATTCGACTTTGTCAGATTTAACGTAAATCATTGATTTATAAATAACAAAATTAGTAAACCTCATAAAATAACTAAATTATCTGTAATGTGACAAAGTAGATTAAAAAGTCCAATTTAAATTGAAGGCAAAGGCCATGTTAGTAAGAAATGGCACGGGCGGTTTATTGTTGTTTCAAGCGGGGCGGGGCTCCGAACCCCGCCCGCAAGTTTGGCTTCCTTCTAAGGTTTTTCGGTAGTCCCTACAAACCAATAGAGGTGTTCATGGGAATTGGGATCGCGCCTAAAGTATACTGGAAGTACAACTTCTTTCTGGATTTGACGGATTGATTTTTTTTTAGGATGTGGCGCTATTGTTAACGTTTGTTAGTATTCGTTAGTATTTGTTAGCATAAATGAATCGGATTGAGTCTATTCCCGGGTACACAACGCAGTGTGTCAATACCATAAAGGAAAAGGCCCGTTTGTAGTAGGCGATTTATCGCCTCACGCGCAGCCGTCCGACTGAAGTTTGGCAGGAGTCCAAACTTTAGTTTGGCAGAGAAGTGACACGCGGGCCGATTATTGACATATATTTTTTATGGTTATTTGGACGGTCTTGTTTGGGGGCCATAAAAGACTTTGGATGCTTTAAAATTAAGTGATGGCCCTCAGTTGCGCTTACAATCCAATCTTTTAAGAATATTGCGCTTTCAGAACCATTATTGGTTAACCGATTGATTTCACCAACCGCGCATGTCACTGGCATTAATGTGCAGAGATAACACCCGTATCAAGCCGCAACCGATACACTTGTTCCGCCAAGCGCCGTGTAAAGGTTTGAAATCAGCCAACAAGCCGCACCCGTTCTCGCCAAACCGTTTGTCGGCCGCGGCAGTGCCCAAGCCGATTATTTTAAAGGATAAATTTTTAAACACGTCAATTGGGTATTTTAATTATTAAGGACAATAAATGGATAAGATGAGCAAAAATTATTTTCAAGATGATTCCAGAGAACATCAAATGATCGAGTTATTTGAACTCGTTCGAGATACATCAGAAGGTAGGTCTGGTGTTGATGCCTTCCTTGAATTAGGGGAAAATAAAATCCCATTTGAGTTAAAAACAACGTCAAAAGGTTCCGTGACAACAGTAAGGGACTTTGGCTTGGATCATATTAAGAAATGGCAAGGAAAACATTGGCTATTTGGTTTTTATCAAGAAAAAGACGTTTATTATAAATATGGCAGTCCAAGTATGATTGCCCCATGGATTGAGGAAAAAGCCGAATATAGACACTTTGACTTTAAGCTGGCTGATATCGTTTCTAAAAAGCTCACTCTATATGATTTATATAAAATTTGTGGTAAGAAAAAGGTCTATTCATATCACGATGCGAGACGAATCCAAAAAAAGCAATATAAAAAGGATAAGTATTTAGCTCTACAAGATGTGAAAGACGGTTATAGTAGCTATAGGATGCTAGAGATTTTAAGTGACCGGGTTAATTACCTCATTGAAAGGGGAAGCACATTAAATAATCCTCATATACCGGCTAGTTACTTTTCTGGTTGGGAAGAAATAACTGACAATCATGCTATACGCCTAAGGAATTTGGTCAAGCAATCCTTAAATCTATAGATGACAGTTTGCTTATAAGCCTAATGACAGGGCAAGAGCCACCGCTTTTGCGACTTGATAGGCAACCGGAGGTGCCACTGAATTACCTATTTGGCCTAGCACCTGATAGACAGCACCCGCAAAATACCAATCTTCTGGAAATCCTTGCAATAACGCACAATCTTGTACTGATAGTCGGAAATGTTCGTTTTTTGCCGGAAAAGCAGAGGCTTTGTCACGATTAGCTTGTACGCCGTTGGGCCATATTTCTATATGGCCCCAAGCTTTCTGCCCGGCGGTACTATTCAACACAGAAGTTGTATTTCTTTTACCAGTGAACGCGCTTCTTAAGGTAGGTGCCAAAGAGTCATAACCGATGTCAGGAAGCCCTAATGCTTTTCTAACCCCCATCGTTTTAGGTAAGGTATTTTCAAATAGGTCATATGTGCTACAAACATTATCAAAACGTGTTCTCTCTAATTCAGAGCTTATGTGAGTGGGTTGTGGAATTTTGAAATGTTTAAAATCCGCCAGAGTACGAAAACCAACAAAGAATACCCGTCGTCTTATCTGGGGAACACCAAAATTAGCGGCATTCAGTTCAAACATAAGGATATGGTAATCAGGGAGCTTATCCAATATCTGTTCTTGAACAAAGCCACGAAATTTCGGGCTGAGTAGTCCTAATACATTTTCAGCAACCAAAGATTTAGGCTTAATGATATTGACAGCCCTTATAAATTCACTCCACATATTTCGCTCATCATTTTGGCCTTCCTGTCGCCCGGCAATAGAAAAAGGCTGGCATGGAGGCCCACCGTGGATAACATCTATTGAGCCAATCTTATCGATCCATTTGATTTGAGTGACATCGCCCTTTTCAGGGCCACTATGAATTGTCCAGTTTGGACGGTTGTTTTTTAAAGTTTCACCACAAATAGGTATGATTTCATAAGAGCCTTGGTGGGTATATCCCGCTTTATCAAAGCCCAAGTCTAAACCGCCACCACCACTAAATAGACTCAAAGTTGTCAGGTTATTAGATTTTAACGGTGGCATTAAGTCATTTGGATCAAGTTGTGGCGTGTTGATTGAATGAACACGAGACAAAAGCCCTTGCTCGGCACATTTTTTGAGCCAAAAGGATTCTTGAGATATCTTCCGGTAAATGTCGCGTTGCTCGGTGGTAAGGTTATATTCTTTCCTTGAGGTATTTTTATAGATGTTATGTTTAGTTGACATAGTTAAAATCATCAATTTCAATTGGTTTAGTGATTAATTTTAAAACACTATTTTTTATTATATACAGAATTAAGATATTTATCCAGAAAAATGTCGTAACCGGAACGCCTCAAATCCGATTCAAAACTTTTAGGGTAAAATAATGGCCGAAACCGATAATCCACTTAAAAGACTTTTTAGTGACTTTAGTACCGATGAAAGCGATTTGGTTGTTAGGAGATCAAGTCTCATCTGTACGTCCAACCAATATCGCATTATTACCCAGTGAAGAAGAAATCCGTGCTGATGAAATATTTGATGTGACTTTAACCGACGGCCGGATTTTGAACTGACACATTGATTTTAAAGGAATTCGTAGTCATCGCCCGATGCGTTGGCGCGTGTTGGATTACATTAGCCGCATTGCGGAAACTAACAAAACCCTTAGTTTCATACCGTTTCGCATTTCGCGGGATTGAATGGGGCAATAGTGTCTTGATGAGAAGAATTAGTCTCATCATAACAACCCTAAAACCCGTCTTCAAACCCCAGCATTCGGTGTTGTTGGTTTAAAAATAAACCGCTCAGCACCACACACAACGCCCGTTCACTGAGTTCCTACCTCAAAAAGTCGTTGGTTAACTCAGATGATAGCGTTGCTGTTCCTTAACACTTTAGTCAAGGCACGTCTTTGAACTTCGAGGCTCGCTTTTAACAAAGCCTCATCAGCTTCAAAGATATCTTGGGTGTAGTACAACCAATCAGACAGGACTCCCAAAAAGTCACGTAAGTCACGTAATTCACCTTCATATAATAATTGGTAAGTTAAGCCTAAAGTCCTCATTTCTTGATCGGGAGGTGTTGTTTCCAATAGAACGGCTATCAGTTCCGAATTAGATAACTTTGAAGCCCCTTCTTTTAATAATTGATGATACAGCTTACTTGAAGTCAGCTCCTGAGCCATTATGTCGCATCCTCTTTATGTCTGAGTCAATAAAGTCAGTCTTTGTGAGAAGTTCTTTTAAGTAGTACTTCAAAAGACCTGGATTGTGAGGAAGCTACTTTAAAATATTTATGAGTCGAGGTCAAGAATTAATATTCATCAAACGCCAATTGATACTAAACCGGAATAAGTGACAAATTAATCAGAGAGGGTGCATTTCGGTTTGAACGCTCTCAAAAACAAAGAACTACAAGGATTGTCTATCAAAAAGGATTTATAAACGGGTTTTTGACGAGATAAGCTGATATTGGAAGCCGGCATTCATGAGTTTTTTCGGCAATGAAGATTTCAATGAGAAATAATGAATAGAATTGTCCGAATCCCTCCTTCCCTCTTCTAGGTAGATACACTGGCTATATTAATGTCGCCCCGTTGGGGCTTTTCTAGCCCCTTCGGTATGTGTTATTAAAGCCAAGGCTTAGCCCTTGGCTTTCTTATTTATTGACGGACAAGTCTAATGTTTGTTTTTTGAGAGCGAAAAATTTAAACGGTGATTGCCTTCTTGACAATGAAGAATATTTATGCTTTTTCTTATAAAAAAAGTCGATACGACACGAAATAGAAATAGTGCGAATAACGGATGTCAAAAGCGTTTTTAAATGTTGGATTAGTACAAGGATTGTATAGAATAAAGGATTACGTTTTTTGGAATCCAAAGCTTTAGCTTTGGGCGTCTCCAACCACGCGTTTTTTTTATCATTCCAAGGGCGTATTCCCATTTTCCGGGTACTTTGTTAATAACGATGGCGATTATGCTTAATATAAGGATTGATAAAAGTCAATTTTTATCGATAGTACGTTTATCCGCGTTTTTAATTCGTTTAGTAGCAATATAGGCGTTCCTTAACGAAGTTTGGCGTTCGCTAAACGCAAGTTTCGTTGTACTAAATTCGTTTATCCGCGTAATTCGTTGTACTAGCCGCATTGAGGGCCATAAAATCATTTGGATGCTTTCAAATTAAGTGATGGCCCTCAAAACGCGTCATTATCCATATTTTTTGTAGGTGTTTTGTGACTTAACTTAATGACCGTAACGCAGGAAGAAGTGCGGCAACGTTATGAGGATTTAGCGCAGGAGTTTAACTTGAAGTTGGCGTGGCAATCTCAATAGAGTACAAATACAACAGAGTGGAGTACAGCGAATTGCGTGGATAAACGAATAAAGATCATGGTTCGAGTAATTTTAATTCGTTTATCCGCTTCATAGGCGTTCCGCCACTGCGTTTCGTTGTACTCATTCATTTAATTCGTTTATCGGCCCGTAATTCGTTGTACTCATTATCTAATTCGTTTATCCGCGTAATTCGTTGTACTCAGTTAGTTAATTAATTCGTTTATCCGCGTAATTCGTTGTACTCAGTTAGTTAATTAATTCGTTTATCCGCGTAATTCGTTGTACTCAGTTAGTTAATTAATTCGTTTATCCGCGTAATTCGTTGTACTCATTATGTATAGATCACTACAAAAACGCACAATCAAAAAACTCTTTCGGGAACACTTCAAAGGCGAAGAGCCTATTGTTGTAAAATACGACACTGAAAAGAAAAAGCTGATTTCAGAGATCAAACAGAAATTAAGCACACTGACTGGCTTCGCCCTCCCAGACAGCTATTACTCAAGATATACACAACCTGAAGACATTTGCGATTTTAAAGTGCTGTCCCAATCAAAAAAGTATTCTTATCAATACTTTACACTGAGATTTAATGAACAACATGAATTGCTCATCGAAAAAAAGTCTGAACTTTCTCAGGTTTATCATCTTGAGCAAATCTATACGCTTTTTGATAAACTGACACTCGAATTGAAAAGACTTGATGCCAATAAGCCAAAAAGTCAATCAAACTCGGATCAACTCAAACGAGAAAAGATTAAGGGACTAAAACATCAGGCAATCATTGGCAAAATCCACCAGATCGCCAAAGAACAACAATTGGAGTTTTATGTCAAAGAACTCGTAACCAAAGTCAAACTCGCGATTCGTCTGGCTGAATCGGAAAAGCTGGTGATTGATATTCCGTACAGTCATTTTCAACAGATACTGCAAAAATTACCGGCTATGATTCAAACGCTTCAGGAATTTCATGAGTTAGGAACCACTTTGAAGATGCGAAAAATCGGTTATCGTGATCCAAAGTGGATTTCTTACAAAGATGAACAAAAGTCCCCCTAAATTTCAGGTTCATCACAAACCTGACAGGTTTTTAAAACCTGTCAGGTTTAGTTTCGTTCCTTAGTACAAGGATTGTATATAATAAAGAATTACGTTTTTTGGAATCCAAAGCTTTAGCTTTGGACTCCAAACCAAGCGGTTTTTTTATCAAACCAACGCAGTGCGTCAATGCCATAAAGTTAATGCACCCTGAAGGGCACTACAAGAGAGTTAGTAGGCTTTAGCCTACTTTAGCTTTCAGACAACTGCTTTAGCTGTTGGCACCCAGAAATCCTATTTTTCCCAAAAAAATCTTGGGCAATTTGGGCACGGTTTGAGAAATCCTATTTTTCCAAAAAATCGGATTTCTTGGGCACACACAATGAAACGTAATTCAAGAAAAACCAACATTCAAAAAAAAATGGGTATTGACTAAATGACTGAAAAAACCAAAAGCCTTTTAGAACAACTCCCGTCAATTGTCGCGGCGGGTAAGCGTCAGGCTGAACAGATTTTGGATGATTTAACCGGGCAGCATCGCGTCGGTTTACAAACGCGGGAGTTAGTTTTTCCGTCAAAGGATTCTAATTGGCTCGATTTGTTTAAGCAAACCCAAAAACGTAATATTGATGTCTATCAGCCGTCTTCGATGAATCACCTTATTTATGGGGATAATCTGTTGGCAATGGCGGCTCTGATTGCTGGGGATGAGGAAACACCAAGTCTGCGCGGTAAAGTTGATCTGATTTATATTGATCCGCCGTATGATTCTAAAGCGGATTATCGGACTAAAGTGACATTGCCTAGTGCTCAATTGGAACATAAACCAACGGTGATTGAGCAGTTTGCTTATTCTGATACATGGGAAGATGGCACGGCTTCTTATCTGGCGATGATTACGCCGCGTTTGGTGTTAATGTGGGAGTTGTTGGCGGATACGGGATCGATTTATGTGCATTTAGATTGGCATGTGGGGCATTATGTCAAAATTGTGCTAGATGACATTTTTGGGAAGGAACATTGTTTGAATGAGATAGTTTGGTGTTATACTGGCCCAACCAATCAAAAGAATAATTTTCCACGTAAACATGATGAGATTTTTTTGTTTAAAAAAAGTAAGGATTATGTATTTAATGCTGATGCCATAAGAGTCGCCTATAAAAAGTCAAATAAAACGAGTGGCATTAATGCTTTGACTGGAAAAAAAACGGACAAATACCTAGAAAATTTGGATCAGAAAGGCAAAATTCCAGAAGATTTTTGGACTGACATAACTGATTTAGGTCATGCTCATGGACAAAGTGTTGGTTATGATACCCAAAAACCCGAAAAACTTCTAGAACGCATCATCAAAGCCTCATCTAACAAAGGCGATTTAGTCTTCGATTGCTTTGCCGGCTCAGGCACCGCCGCTGCCGTCGCCGAAAAACTCAACCGCCGTTGGATAGTCACCGACATCGGCAAACCGGCTTGCATGATTATACGTAAACGTTTGATTGATCAAGATGCCAAGCCCTTCCTCTATCAAGCTATCGACGATTATCAAGTGGAGCAAATGAAATCCACGCTGGGGCGCAATTATCGGATTGGAGATTTAGCCAATATTGTGTTGAGGCTGTACGGCGCACTGCCCTTGCCGCCGAAAGATAACCCGAATCACAATTTAGGGCATAAGCCTCACACCAAAACCTTGGTATTGTGCGATTCACCCAATAAACTTACTGGGCTTGCCACGCTTAAAAAAGCCATTCAACAACGGGATACATTATTAGGCAGGTGGGATAAAGTCGTCGTGTTAGGGTGGAATTTCACTACTTCTATTGGGTTTGATATTGCGGGGTTAAATGATGAACGTTTGGAAGTGTTAGTCATCCCACCCGATTTATTGGATCGCCTCAAGAAAAAAGGTAAAAAATTAACGGCGGAGGAAGTCCGTTTTTCCTCATTGCAATATCTCACCATTAAACCCGTGCAGCGTGTGGTAACTAAAGAGATGGAAACGCTCACCATTATCTTAGAAAATTATATTTTGCTTTCGCCCGATGCACTGAACCTTGATCCTGCCAACCGCAAAAAATTACAGGCAGTCATTGATAACGAGCCATTACATTTAATCGAATATTGGAGCGTCGATCCAGACTTTGACGGTGAAGTCTTTCGTTCCGTCTGGCAAGATTATCGGGGCAATACCGAAAATGCGGAGGGGCAATTTTCCGTGACTAGACGTGCCTATTTGACCGGATTACCGCACAAAAAAGGTAAACGTCAAGTTGCAGTGCGGGCGGTGGATGTCTTTGGATTTGAATCGGAAGTCGTGGTGGAAGTAAAAGAATAGTAATTAATTGTCTGAATCATAATTTTCAGAATGAGAAAATTTTCAGAATTAAACCCTTTAAAAATATCATATCTTAGTGCTACGGGGAATTTTTTTAACCTATTTATTTTTATAAATTAATATTTATTGATGCTATCGCTTTCCGCGAGAGTATCATTTTTGGGGTTATAATCATTATTTTGGGCAATGTGCAAAAATTCTTACCCCCCAAATTAACAACGATTGTCAAAACAATAACCCATTTTTTGTAGGGAGACTCTTTAAACCGGTTTGTCGATATTACCGAGGACATGTCATGCCACAAAAGTGTTACAGACTTAGATGTTTCCATACCACCCCAACGCCAACGGCTAAAGCCGTTGTCTAAAAGCTTAAGTACCCTGAAGGGCACTGCAAGAGGGTAGATGTTTCCATACCACCCCAACGCCAACGGCTGATGCTGTTGGCTGATGTGGTCTCGAAACTTCCGCTTTCCGGCACTAGTCGTTTGGCCGCCGCAGCGGGAGTTTAAGGCTATCGATTTTGAGGGCCATAAAATACTTTGGATGTTTTCAAATTAAACTATGGCCCTCTATCGCGCTTCATTATTGACACTTTTTGTAGGGAGACTCCTCAAACCGGTTTGTCGATATTACCGAGGACATGTCATGCAACAAAAGTGTTACAGACTTAGAGATTTAAATGAGACCAAAATGGACTTGATATGTACTTTGGCTTCATTTATCATGCCCACGATGACGGGGGTAGCAGGTTAGTCCTTTAGAGCCTATCCGAAAACCAGTGAGACACTTGAAAAACCTCCGATGTTTACCAAACCTCGAAGGTTTTTAATCCAAAGGAAATTCATAAATGATGTCCATATTGAAAGAAAACGCAGCACGTCTGACTGCGCTCTTAATTATAGCCGTCTTGTATGGCTTCGCACGGCTTCCAGATATATCACAAACCGAGCGACAACAACTGACAGAACGATTTAACTTTTCGCAACTCGCACTGCCGGCAGTGCCCGGCCCCGAAAAACGTCTCGTGCGAGAAGTTAATCCTAACTTGGCGCATATCTCCGGGTGGATTTCGGCCGTCGGTGCGGGTGTCGCGTTAAATGATCTTGATGGTGATGGCCTCTCTAATGATCTTTGTTATGTTGAAGTCCGTACTAATCAGGTGATTGTCGCGCCGGCACCGGGCACTGGCACACGCTATCAGCCATTGACATTGTCCGCGGCACCGTTGCCCTACGATAACACGATGGCACCTATGGGGTGTTTGCTGGCTGATTTGAATGAAGATGGCAAAATGGATTTGTTGGTGTATTATTGGGGCCGTCCGCCTATTGCTTTCTTGCGTACTGATGAGCAAGCTGAGCAAAGCTATCATCCAATGGAAATCGTCAAGCCTAGCACCGAAGGTGTAGAACGTTGGTTTACCAACGCGGCGACTGTTGCCGATATCGATGGTGATGGGCACGCCGATCTGATCATCAGCAATTATTTTCAAGATGGCGCACATATTCTTGATCCAAATGCCACTGTGCCTGACGAAATGCAGCATTCTATGTCTCGTGCCTATAACGCCGGGGGTACCTATTTCTTTCTCTGGGAAACGGCCAGCACGGGTGATAAGCCAACCGTGCATTTCCGCCAAATTAATGGTACCGAAGTGTTGGATAAGCGCAGCACTTACGCATGGACATTGGCACTGGGTGCGGCCGATTTGGATGGCGATTTGATGCCAGAGTTGTATTTTGCGAACGATTTTGGCCCAGATCGCTTATTACATAATCGCTCCACGCCTGGCCATCTCAATTTTGTCTTGTTGGAGGGTGAACGGGAATTCACGACGCCGGCCTCCAAAGTGTTGGGCAAAGATTCGTTTAAAGGAATGGGGGTTGATTTTGCTGATATCAATGGGGATGGCTGGTTGGATATATATGTTAGCAATATCGCGGCCGAGTATGCGCTGGAAGAAAGTCATTTTCTGTTTGTCAGCACTGGTGAAATTGAACACATGCAAGAGGGAGTCGCGCCTTATGTCGATCTGAGCGAACCGTTGGGCGTATCGCGTAGCGATTGGTCTTGGGATACTAAATTCGCAGATTTTGATAACGATGGGATGCCCGAAGCGATGCAAGCCACTGGTTTTCTAAAAGGCGAAATAGATCGTTGGCCTGAACTTCAGCAAATTGCCATAGGCAACGATGAACTGCTAAAATATCCCCATTATTGGCCTCGCTTAAAACCAGCCGATGCACATCATCCCAGCGATGATATCAGTGGGCACGAACCTAATCCGTTTTATGTGCAAGCTGCCAATGGACGTTATGTGAATATCGCGGCCGATCTGGGTTTGGATCAGCCACAGGTAACGAGAGGCTTTGCCATCGCTGATGTCGATGGCGACGGGGATTTGGATTTTGCGCTGGCGAATCAGTGGGAGGATTCTCACTTTTACCGAAATGATTGCCCAAGCGAGTGCGGCAAGTTTTTAGGGTTGCACGTTAGAATGCCCATTAACCGGGATGAAAACAAGCAAGTTGTTGTTTATAAAGGCCATCCGACCACTCCAAGTTATCCAGCCATCGGTGCGGCGGCTAAAGTGACTTTGCCAGATGGACGAACACTTGTGGCACAAGTTGACGGTGGAAATGGGCATTCTGGTAAACGCAGTCCTGATTTGCACTTTGGGCTTGACAACGTTTCTCCAGATACGCAAATTAAAGTAGAACTTCGTTGGCGAGATAGGCAAGGCAAGGTGCGTAATAAAACGCTTTTGCTGTCGCCGGGTTGGCAGACGGTGGAACTGGGGTGGTGAAAGTTGTGAAACTTGTGAAACGAAGCCAGGGGCGGTGCCCAGGGGCGGTGCCCCTGGCTGTATTAATAATTTACCCCGAAGGGGTAAAATGTGAATAGGCTCTGATAAGTACAACGGATACGCGAAATAAACGGATAACTCATAATAACGAAAACGGTTTTCTTAAAACAACCCCGTAGGGGTTGAATATGAATAGCTTAAGGAAAACCTGGGGAAAGGGCCGGGAGAGGCCCCAACCCCGTAGGGGTTGAATATGAATAGCCTCAGGTGCAACCTCAATGCCATTAAGTTAAGATATAACAGATTGATTTTTAATCATTTTTTGTGTGTGTTAGGGTGGGGTGCCCGATTTTTTACTTTCAATAAAAACAATGGCTTACGACCCGGTGGGATAAAAATATGGCACGACGGGGCGTTTTTTAATAAAAATATAGCAAAATCAAAGAGTTCCTTAACTTAATGGCATTGAGGTGCAACTTGGGGAAAGGGCCGGGAGAGGCCCCAACCCCGTAGGGGTTGAATATGAATAGGACTCCAATGTCCAAAGGAATTTGAAAATGACTAAACGCGATATAGGACAAGAAATTCTAGACAGTATCCGCGCAATCAAGCGTGGAGAAGGCCAAACTTACACAATGGCATTACCAGAGATAAAAATTATTCGTGAGCGTTTGAATTTAGGGCCTTCTGCTTTTGCCGCATTATTCGGTGTGAGTACAAGAACATTGCAAGAATGGGAACACGGGCGGCGTAAACCCTCTGGTGCGGCTCAATCATTATTATTGGTGGCCGCCAAACGTCCAGATGTGTTCTTGGATGTGCTTAAGGATGTGTAGGGGCCGCGATTTTGGATATCTACCTATAATGAGTATGGGTAAATGACAATTTAGCTTTGGCGTGGAGTCCAAAGCTTTAGCTTTGGATGGAAATAGGCCGTCCAAAGCTTTGGCATGGCATCCAAAATAAATTGATTTTGGACGTATAAACTAGAACAAGGATCTGATAAATGCCTTCTGTTAATTCTGAATTCGACATCATTATTATTGGCTCTGGTATGGGATGCATGACATGTGCTGCCCTGATGGCTAAGTTGTTCAAGAAAAAGGTTTTAGTCTTAGAACAACATTTTGTCGCCGGTGGCTTCACTCACGAATTTGCGAGACAAAATAAGTATCAATGGGATGTAGGCTTGCATTATGTGGGTCAAATGGAAAACGACACCCTACCAAGACAGATTTTTGATTTGATCACGGATAACCAATTGCAATGGCATAAGATGTCTGCGCATTTTGAGAAATTTGTTTATCCAGATTTCAGTTTTTTGGTCTCGGCGCAACTGGATAAGTACATTGCGGATTTAATTGCACAGTTTCCAAAGGAAGCCGCTGCCATCAAAACCTATTTTCGTGATGTGAATAAGGTAGCGAAGTGGTCTTGGCGACATCATTTAGCCAGCGTGTTTCCGCTACCATTAAGGTTGCCGGTTCAATTAATGAACTTTGTTAATAAAAACAAAGCATTACAAACAACTGAACAATATCTGTCTCAGCATTTTCAGGATGACAAGCTCAAAGCGTTGTTAGCTTCGCAATGGGGTGACTATGGGTTGCCACCTTCTCAAAGTGCTTTTGTCATTCACGCGGCTATTGTTCATCATTACTTCAAAGGTGCCTACTATCCGGTAGGCGGCGCTCAACAAATTGCTAAGAACATTAGCGCCGTGGTTGAAAAAGCGGGGGGCCAGTTTTTAACGAGACACGCAGTCACAGAGATTATTGTCAACAATAATCAAGCCATTGGCGTTAAGGTGAAGGCGAAAACAGGGGCAACCGAACAACAAGAAGAATACTTTGCGCCAGCCATCGTCTCAGGGGTAGGTGCCGTCAATACATTTTTACGGTTACTGCCCCAATCTTCAAGGCTCCCTTTTATTGAAGAAATCAAGGCCTTTCCGAAAGGAAATACGGCCTTGAGTCTGTACATTGCCTTTAAAGAAAGTCCGGAAAAACTGGGCTTTAAAGGTGAAAACCATTGGCTCTTTGAGAGTTATGACCACAATCAGGCCGTTAAGGGCGATACTTTGCTTGACAATATCAATTCTTGCTTTCTCTCGTTTCCGTCACTGAAAGACCCTGAAGCAACCGTACATACGGCTGAAATCATTAAAATTTGTGATTGCTATGGCTTTTTTGAAAAATGGCAGGCGCAAGCGTGGAAAAACCGAGCACCAGAGTATTACGACTTGAAAGAAAAAATCACCGATAATTTGTTAAATCTCGTGGAAAAACATTACCCGGGCTTTAAAGCACTCGTTGAATACACAGAACTGTCCACGCCACTCACCCTTGAACATTTTACTCATCGGCTTCACGGGGCAATGTATGGTGTGCCGGAAATACCGGCTAGATACCAACAAAAGTGGCTAACCGCCAAAACCCCTATAAAAAACTTATACTTAACGGGTTCAGATGTTTGGTCGTTAGGCATCGCTGGCGCGATGATGGGCGGCGTGGTAACAGCGAGTGTCTTAGCGGGGAGATGGGGTCTATTTAAAATTATCCGTGGTGTTAAAAAGGAACGTGTGAAGAATGAAAAATGCTGATTCTAACGGATTTTGTTGATAGCTTATCAACACGCCAACCCCGAAGGGGAGAATAATAATTAACAATTAATGATTAATGATTAATGATTAATTAGGCCTCAACCCTGTAGGGGTTGAATATGAATAGCTTAAGGAAAACCTGGGGTAAAGGTGTCGTCTACGTGCCAACCCTGAAGGGGTTGAATGTGAATAGCCCCAGGTGAAACCTGGGGTAAAGGGGCAAGCAAAACCAACCCCAAAGGGGTTGAATATGAATAGCCCCAGGTGAAACCTGGGGTAAAGGTGTCGTCTACGTGCCAACCCTGAAGGGGTTGAATGTGAATAGCCCCAGGTGAAACTTATTTTAAAAAAACCGCTTTTTGCTAAAAACAAGGCTTGTAAATGCGTTTATAGTAGTTTAAGGAAACCCTAGCCGAATTTTTTTTTCGTGGAACCTTGCGATTTCGCTTTGTGTAAGTCGGATCGGAGATATTCCATTCAGTCAATGTTGCCATAAGTTCTTGAATTGGCTTACAATGGTAAAATAATTCA
>Ga0190315_1000467_pt1 | contig 20359 bp, 19 predicted proteins | sample 48701101_MG_FD_161673 | JGI IMG/M metagenome (GOLD analysis project Ga0190315, IMG submission 161673) | Hydrothermal vent sediment bacterial communities from Southern Trench, Guaymas Basin, Mexico - 4870-11-0-1_MG | ecosystem: Environmental > Aquatic > Marine > Hydrothermal vents > Sediment ...
GCTCGATCTCTTCTCGTGATCTCTGTTCCAGTTCGGTTGACAGACGTTCATGTTCAGACCGCATCTCAGCGACCTCGTTTCGTGCAGATTCAAGCTCTACTGTCAGTTGCTCGATCTCTTCTCGTGATCTCTGTTCCAGTTCGGTTGACAGACGTTCATGTTCAGACCGCATCTCAGCGACCTCGTTTCGTGCAGATTCAAGCTCTACTGTCAGTTGCTCGATCTCTTCTCGTGACCTCTCTTCCAGTTTACGTCTCGTTGCGTCCAGCGTTTCTGCCGTTATCCGCCCCAGTTCCTCCTCTGCTGCCGCCACTTCCGACTCCTCAGCGAGCATACGTGAAATCGCCTGCGCAATCTCGTCTTCCACAATCTCCGTTTCTTCGATAGCGGATTTTAGATCGATCTCCGCGAGTTCCACTGAGTTTCTCACGTCGGCATATTCTGATCGCTTCTCTTCGAGGGCTTTCTCTTCTTCAGCTACTATCTTTCTGTGTTCATCCAGCTCCTTCATGACCTTTTCAAGATCCGTGTAGATTGAGTCTTCCCTCTCTGTCAAATCTCTTGATTCGGCTTTCAGATGACGTATCTCATCCTCCACCTCCTTCAAACGATTCTGCGACTCTTTCCTGGACGAACGCAGCTCATCGAAGATCTTTGCCTGCCCCCTCATATCTTCGACTTCTTTGAGCCGTTTCTCCTCCTCTTCCAGATTCTTGAGCAATTTTTGCTTATTATCGTCAAGCTTTCTTAGATTATTCAACTCCCAGTGTACCCAGCCAAGATCGGATCTCGCCTTATTGAACTCGCCAATCGCGCATTCGAAGTTCTGTTCGGCAACCTGGACGTTCGCATCCGCGTCGCGGAACACCTCCCTCAGTTTTTCCTCTTTTTCAATTATTCTGGCAAGTTCCTTACGTGCAGCGCTCACTCTGGAAGGTTCTCTCTTTTTAACCAGTTTTGCCGCATTGAAATTGCGTTCAGCCTTTTGCATTGCAATTTCCGACTTTTTGAGATCGCTTTCAGATATTTCAATCATTTTGTGTAGTTTTTCCCTATTCTCACCCCTCGAAAATAACAAACTGCGCTTAAGCTTTCGAATATTCGATCTTATTCTATTTCTATCAGACTTAGCCTGCTTTAAAACGTCTTTCATATTTTTGACGGCAGATTTGACATCTTTTTTTATTGCAGCCGCCTCTGCCAACCTTCTTTCATCTGCAACCACCAAAAACGACTCTTCTGCAGAACTTCTCGCTTCATTTGCGAGATCCAGCTCCTGTGATCGTCTGTCGAGCGTCTCCAGACACTGTTTGATCAACTGCTCCTGTTCCCGGACAGATGCTCTTCCGCTTTTGTGCACTGTTATATTCGACTCTATCCGGTCCAGATCTGATCTGATTCGCGTAATCTCATAAACAGCGCGCCCTTCCACAAGTTTGATCTGTTCTTCCTCTTTCACAGACGCATCGTTTATTTTCTCGTTTATCTGGTGTAAAATAGCCTCTTCATCACACCGTCTGGATTCCGCATCATTTAAACGATCTGATACCAAATCAATCTCTGATCTGATTCCTTTCAGATCGTTCTCAAATTGAGTGCACAGATCAGATTTGCGCTTGTACTCCGCCTCAGCCTCTCGAAACCGGGACTCGGCATCCGTCATCGCCACCCTGATCCCGTCAAACTCGGTCTGTTTATCAGCGAGCACGCGTCTCGACTCGTCTTCGTGTGATCTTGCATGATCTCTATGCTCGGCAGCCTGCCTGACCTCGTCTGCTGCCGACTGCCCTCTCTCGATTGCAAGATGTAATGCATTCTTTGTTGATTCCAGCGCATCCATCATGACACACCAACTCCCAATATAAAAACAACCTCAACGTATATGAATCTTACTGGCAAATACCGGCTCATGAATCCGATGAAGCTCGTTGTCATGGATGCGCCCAATACGTATGATGGATCGCAGATCGATCCGCTGTGGGCTTATGAATACACGGATGTGCGTGGCGATTCGATCCTCATATTCCGTGGTGCAATGGATGTGGCTGCAGCGAATGTGAAGGACATCGAGGACGAGAAGAACCAGAAGAAGATAAAAGGAGATTGCCTGATCCATTTCATCGTCGAGCGGTTTGATTCGCCGGTGAGCATGAGGCAGGCGTATTATCTCCAGCGGATGCTGATCGTCTGTGCGCAGGACATTTTAAGGAATTTTGGTGTGGATGCCGAGCGGGAGGGTGATGATCTCTTCGCAAACGATGGGAAGCTCACTGTGAGCATAGCTACAGCCGGAATCTCCTCTGAGAAGATTCATTGCGGTATCAATCTGACAGGCGCCGGGACGCCCCCCGAAGCGAACGCGATCGGGCTGTCCGAACTTGGAATCGATCCGGATTTGTGGAAGGATATTGGAACTGCCATTGCAGAGCGATTTATTTTAGAGATCGAGGACATCGAGTCCGATATCTGCAAAACGAGACCTTTGGGTGGGTGATGTGAATGCTTTCGCCACATATCTCAAAAAAGCGGGGCATATCTCCCGAGAATGCCAGTGGTGCCGGAAATGCGATGATTGACACCGCGATCTCTCGATTGTTCTTAACAGGACTACAGCACGCGATCACAACAGTTGCGAGCATGGGGGGCGTGCGATGAAGATTGCGATCGCAGGCAAGGGCGGCGTCGGGAAAACAACGCTCGCGGGAACTCTTGCCAGATCGTTCGCACGAGACGGCGCAAGCGTCCTTGCAATCGACGCCGACCCGGATATGAATCTGGCGTCCGCAATCGGAATCAGAAACCCGCCCGCGCCGCTCACCGAGCACAAGAAGTTAATCGAAGAGAGGGCGGGAGTGGGCATGGGCGGCATCTTCAAACTGAACCCGAAGGTGGATGACTTAATCGAGCGGTTCGGCGTGACCGAACACGGCGTTGCCATGATCACGATGGGAACTGTTGACAGGGGCGGGTCAGGATGTATGTGCCCGGCATCCTCGCTCCTGCGTGCGCTCCTGCGCCACGTGCTCCTGCGGGAGCGGAACATCGTAATAATCGACATGGAAGCCGGAATCGAGCATCTCGGGCGTGGGACTGCTCGTGGGGTCGATCTGATGATCGTCGTAGTCGAGCCGGGAAGCAGATCGATCGAGACCGCTTCGCGGATACGGAAGCTGGGAAGCGAGATCGGGATTGCGCGGCTGGTTGCCGTCGTCAACAGGGCTGGCGACCGCGGCGACGGCATTGACGATCACAACGATCCTGTCACTGATGCGATCATCGCCCGTCTGGATAAGCTTGGAATTCCGGTCATCGGTACAATCCCATACGATGAGCGGTTGGTTGCGGCAGATATCAGCGGAACTGCGCCGTACGATTTCGGTGGCGACGCTGTCACGGCGATCGAGAGATTGAGGGAGACGATCGGCGCAATCATAAAATCCGAGAGAGATGAGCCATGATTGACATATAATCGACCTATGATCGACCCATCAGGACTCCCGGAAGAACCCGGCTGCTATCTCTTCAAAGACAGCACCGGGAGGGTGATCTATGTCGGAAAAGCAAAGAATCTGAGGAAAAGAGTCAAAAGCTACTTTCAGAAGCGAGAGTTCGACCCGAAGACGGAAGTTTTGATCCGAAATATCGATTCAGTCGATTTCATCGTGACTAACAACGAAGTCGAAGCCCTGATCCTTGAAAACAATCTGATAAAAAAGAAGAGCCCAAAATATAATATTGACCTCAAGGATTCAAAGAGATATGCCTACATCAAATTAACAGACGAGGAGTTTCCGCGGCTCCTCGTCTCCCGCAGAATGGACGAGGACGGCACGTTCTTCGGACCGTTCGTTTCGGCTGCATCCCGCGATTATATCCTATCCGCCCTGAAAAAGACATTTCAGATCAGAACATGCAAAAGAATGCCGAAAAAACCGTGTTTGAGGCACCAGATCGATCTGTGTCAGGCGCCATGTGCCGGAAAGATCGGAAGCGACGAGTATTCTGAGAAGGTGCGGGCGATCGTCTCAATCCTCAAAGGCAGAACCGACGAGCTCATCAAATCCAAAAAATGCGAGATGAATTGCGCATCAGCCGAACTGGACTTTGAACGTGCTCTCAAATTACGTAACCAGATTAGGGCAATCGAACATCTCAAAGAGAAGCAGAACATGGAGATTTCAAAAAAATACGACGAAGATATAATCAATTACATCATAAAGAATGGGAGAGTCTACCTCATCCTCTTTAACATCTACAGGGGCCTCCTTGAGAACAAACAGGAGTTTGAATTCGAGTACGGGGACGATTTCCTCGAGGAGTTTCTGGTTCAGTATTATTCGGAGAACACAGTCCCGGCAGAGATCATACTCCCGCAGGAGGTCAATTCTTCGCTCATCTCCTTTCTCAGGGTAAAACGGGGGAAACAGGTATCCGTCAAGGTGCCAAAGATCGGGGACAAGAAGCAGTTGCTGGATCTCGTCACGAAGAACATAGAAGCATCGTTCTTCGGCGATATCGAGAAACTTGAGGACCTTAAAAACAAACTCCACCTCCACGAGACTCCGGTTGTGATCGAGTGCTTCGACATATCGCACCTCTCAGGAACGTCCACGGTCGGGTCGATGGTGCAGTTCAGAAATGCGCTGCCTGATAAAAGCAATTACAGGCGGTTTAAGATCAAAACGATCGATGGGATCGACGACACAAGAGCAATCGCCGAGGTCGTGAGGAGAAGGTATGTGAGGCTCGTTGAGGACGGGTCGGACCTCCCTGACCTGATCATAATCGATGGCGGCGTCGGGCAGTTGAATTCGGCTGCAGCTGTTCTCAAGAAACTTGGTCTCACAGTTCCGGTCATATCCATTGCAAAGAAGTTCGAAGAGGTGTACATGCCGGGATTGGCGTTTCCGCTGAGACTCAATCGAAAGAGCAAAGCATTACAACTGGTGCGGCGGATACGGGATGAGGCACACAGGTTTGCGATCAGTTACAACAGGCTGCTGCGCAAGAAGGAACTGCTGAGGTGAACTATCCGTATCCTGATGTCTGTACGTTGTTCGGTTCACTGACGGTCGCAGATCGCAACAACTACATCATCGAACGCCTTCCGCAGCCCGCGTGAATCAGGACCCCCTCCCTGTGCCAGATTCTTCTTTCCGCCGCCGCTCCCGCCGATCTTCTTGCAGATATCGCGAACGATCGCTCCCGCGTCAAATCCGGCTTGCTCTGCATCTTTGCCGACCGCAACAACGACCTTCCCGCCGTCGTGGTCGCTTCCGATGAGCGCGATCATGTCAGGAATCTCACGCATCTTGCTTGCGATCTTGACAAGCTCCTGCATGTCGGCGTGAGAGCTGATGTGCGAAACGATCCTTGCGCCGCTTGCGCTGCCCCCGCCGCTACCTACCGGTTGTGCAGCCGCGACCATGTTTCCCACGAGCGCGGACGCCAGTTCCTCTTTCAGGCGTTCGTTCTGCTTTGAAAGCTCCTTCCATTCGGTGAAGAACCGCTCCGCCGTGTCAGGAAGCTTTTCAGGCGGCACCCGAAGAATTGCGCACGTCCTGTCCAATATCTCATCCCGCTCCTGCGAGGCGTTAACGGCTGCTGCGCCCGCCGCAAACTCGATTCGCTCGACACCGTCCTGTATCCGCTCGGTGTGCAGCAGTTTGATCTGCCCGACCATCCCGGTGTATCTCAGGTGCGTTCCCGCACATGCTTCCACATCGTCGCCGACACGGACGACCCTGATATCCCTTCCCGGCGGGACTCCGCCCTGATACAAGCCAAAACCGTACTCTCGCTCGGCCTTTATCCGGTCCATCCACTCCGCGTGAACGCGCTGGTTCTTCACAACTTCAACGTTCGCAAGGCGTTCGATCAGCGCGAATTCTTCGGCGGTTATGCGTTTGAAGTGCGTTATGTCCAGACGAGCCTTCGTCTCCGATTTCTGTGCCCCGGTCTGCCAGACGTGGTCTCCGAGAACGACCTTTGCGCAGTGGTTCACGATGTGGGTTGCGGTGTGATGCTGGGAATGCGCAAACCTGCGCTTCGAATCGACAGTGCCACTGACGAGATCGCCTTTTTGTATCCGATAAGCCGAGTCTTCTGCAAGTCTGGAAACCTCGTGCATGATAACCCCGTTTACGGACTGCACATCGACTACGTGCACAACGAGGTCCGGCGTTGCGATCGTGCCGTGATCCGCAGGCTGCCCGCCGCCTTCAGGATAGAAGAGCGTCTGATCAAGGATCACATAGTTGTCAAATACGTCGAGCACCACCGCCTCGAACACCATTTGAACCGAATCGTCGTAGAAGAGGCGCGACGTCTCCGGGATGTGCTCTATCCTGTCACTCCACGGCACCGCACCCGCGCCCACATCCGCGGGTTCCGCAGCGGCATGGGTGCTTGCAACCATCGAGTAGAAGCTGTCCGGAAGATCGATGCCGATCCCGCTTGCGTCTGCTACCTCTTTTGTGACCTCCGGCGGAATTCCGTGCGTGTCGTACCACTCGATCAACTGCGATGTAGGAATCGTTCCCGTATCCTCAAATTTCTTGACCGAACGTTCCAGAAGCCGCCTCCCTTTCGAGACCACCTGCTGATATTTACTTTCTTCCAGATCAAGAATCTCCCGGATCGTATCCAGCCTGTGCATGTACGACTGATCGTTGATGTCGGTTAGCTGCATCTCAACCAGTTTAGAGATCGAAACATCGAGTTTCAGTGCATCCATCAGCCGCAACGTCCTTCTGATGACCAGTCTCGCAAGATAGCCAGCCTTCACATTCGATGGAACGATCCCATCGCCAAGCATGAACGCAAGGCATCTGGAGTGGTCTACGATGGCGTACACCTTCTCGACAGGCTCTATTATCGATTTTAGCTTCTCCACGTCGATTTTGATCTCTTTTGCAACCGTTGCGCGCAGTTTCTCAAGATCTGTCGTCAGATCAAGATCGAAGAGCCCGGACAACCGTGCATTCTGCGCAAGCACCGACGCATATTCAGGGTCGTGCAGCGAATGCTCGATTCCTGCCAGTTCCATGATTTTATTGACTGCCTCTGGAAATATCGCATCGTATATCGTTGGAGACCCGCGCGAAGCCCATACGAATCGCTCAAGCCCATAACCTGTGTCAACGATAGAATTATCCATTTTTACGTAATTTTTTCCCTTGATAGTGAAATCGCCGTCGTTGCTCTCACGGAGATCCATAAATACGAGTGTTGCAAGCTCAAGACCACCAGCGATGACCTCCAGACAGGGACCTGCGTTTCCGCCACCAGCCCACGGCTCTTCCTTGTACGTAACATCTCTTGTGATCCCGAGTTCGCTCAACAGGCGGTCACAGTAGCAAACGGCCTCATCCTTCCAGTAGATCGAATGATCCGGGCTATTGAAGGCGTGATGTGCCATCATCTCAAAATTCGTGAGATGTCTCCCGCTCCTGCCCACAGAATCCAGATCATCGAGCCGTATACATGGCTGGGAGATGCATAGTGGGTTTGCCGGTGGCGGGGCGACCCCCGAGGTCACGAACGGCTGGAAATCCGCGATCGACGCGATCGTCAGGTAGATGTCGTCACGCCACCGCGCAATCACAGGATACCGATCGATTCGCGTATGCTTGTTCGCCTCGAAAAATGAGAGAAACGCCTCACGCATGCCTGTAAGATTATATTCCTTTGAAAATATCGGGTCGCATATAAATGTGTACTCATCGCACGGTGCGTCGCCACAGGTCTCCTGCTCCTCGTTTCGCGTCCAGAAATGCCCACCACACGTTGGACACCGTTTGCGGATAAACCCATTCTCTCTGAAGTAGGAGAGTTCGTATTCCTGCTCGAACATGATTTATCTATTGAAGTCCTGTTCTGGCTTAAATGTGTTCCCCTGATCCCCCAGATTTACCATGACTGCCGGATTGATACTGGCGCCCGGGTCAGGTCGAACACCCGAACATTCTTTTTGTGAAGGATGTGACCGGGGCGGATAGCTGGTAGCGGGTAGCGGATTGCACTGATTCCGGAAGTCCGATCGTACCGATGTTTGCCGGGTTGGCGCCATGTTATTCACCCGACCTCGTGCACATAGACCTCGCAGTACTCATCGCCGTGGCTCAGAAGCTTCCTGACCTCAAGTTCAGCCATGCCCCGGAATGCGCAGTGCATAGCACCCCGGAAGATCCCCCGGCAGACGTGGCACGCATCGACATCATTTGCGAGTGGGCACTTGTACACGGTGTAGTGGGCTGTGCTGCCGCTGACATCCCACTTTGACTCACGCCCCGGTATCCTATCGATTCTCACGAGCGCGTCCCTGAACTTATCAGCAGTCCATATCGTGCCGTACCGCTTCTCATAATCAGAGATGACACGTCTCCCCACCCTTCGCCCGAAGACCCGGGTATGCCGGTCAGACTCAATACCCTTCTCCCTCAGAAACGCTGAGAGTTCGCGGAGCGGCTCATCAAAGATGTCCTTGACACCTACATACTCGATCAGCTCAAGGATCTTTGCCTCAACCTCAGGGCGGTGCTTCAATGCGATCACGTTGCTGGTCAGCTGGAAATCGTAATTGAGTCCTGCCGACTCGAGCATGCAGAGAATGATGTTCTTCAGCATCTCGACAGCCCGCATCGTCCGGTAGCTGTGATGAATTGTTATGTCCTCGCCATCGATGTCCATCCGGTTGACGATGCGCGAGGTCTCAGCGACCTGCTTCAGATCATAGAGCACCTCCTGCAGCGGCACATCCGGCGAGAGCTTTGCACAGAGGCATTCGGACGTCATGATCGCCCGTGGCGTCTTGCCGATCAGGAGATCCTCGTAGAACTTCCTGTGCAGCGCAATGATCTCGTAGTTTGCCGCGCTGTACTCTCTGATCAATGATCTCCAGAACGCGGGCTTTGCGTGCAGTTCCTTAACCGTCTCCTGCATACAGCCAACATTCTTCAGAAGATCGTTGTATGCTTCATTCGGGCCCCCCCTTCGTTCAAAATCGATCTTGAGCGTGTCGAGGTGCGAGCGCATCTCTGTGATTCCGAGTGAGAGGGATGTCAGGTACGACCCGATGATTCCCGCAAGAAACTGCCGCTTATCGTGATCGATCCCCTTGATCTCTGCATGGACACTCGATGGGTTCCGGTCATCGTCAGGAGTTATGCTGATAAGAGCGTCCCAGTAGAGGCCAGTGCAGAGATTTCGCATCGCTTCCTCGAATTCTGAGATGGTTGCAACCTCCGACGGATCAAAAACATGATCCAGAACCTCTTTTTCGATAACGAGGTCTTTTGTCTGGGTGAGCATGTAATCGAAGATTGGTTTGGGAACGATCGCCTGATCCTCCCTGATCTCCCGGAGCGTTGCGATCAGGAACGTGGCATCCTTGACACTGCCGTAATACTGCAGCGCGACATCGGTTAAGTCGATGGCATCCCGTATCGCAGCACTGAGGTTGCCTTTGTGTTTCTCAAGGAGCGGCTCTATCTTCTTCAGATGTTCATCCTCAAGAGCGATGTGTTTTCTGAGTACCATGCTATTGGTACGGAATGTGGCTTGAAATATAAAAAGCCTTTTGGGTAACACGATTGGTGTGACAAATAATATGGAATCGCTTGTGGGCGTAAAACCCACCATCTGGGAGGGAATGTGCAGTAGTCCTGCAATCTTCACACTTGTCTGGCACCCGGTATCAACAAGCTACATGTGATGTGCGGTTTTTGGCACCCATTGTTCGCTAAAAGACACATTTTCGATTTTTAGTATCAATTGAGTATATACGGGTGACATTACAGATGGTTGATCGAAAGATGTCGAACGCGCGAAGAGACCAAAAAAGAATGGTCGCACAAGACGGCTTTCGAGCAGAAACCGAAAACGATAGAAAACGATCACACAAGAGGTGCAAGAGAAATGACACGAAGATTCCAACTACTGGTCGACGGTGCATCTGATCTGGATGCCACCGCCGTACACGCCATAACAATGGCACAACATCTGGATGCCGAGCTTGTGGCAACCGAGATCAGGAACACACGCTGGTTTGACTCCAGCCGCAAAACCGAAGCTGCACGACGCCTGTTTCAGGACAGACTTGCAAGAATCAGCGACATGGCAGCAGACCACGGCGTCGAGATCGCTGATGTGCGACAGAAGGCGTCCGCTGACCAGCCAAAGGACATCCTGAAGATTGCGCGGGACCTCGATCCGAACATGTTGATAACAGGTACGCGCGGCGCAACAACAGGACAGGGGTTGAGCGATCGTGCAGCCGGACTCCTCAACATCTCGAAGTACAACCTGCTCATGGTAAAGGACCTTGACCATAACACTGGCGATTACAAGAAGATCCTTGTCTCGGCAGACAGCCCTGTCAACATCGCTGAATGCGCTGCAAAGGTTGCTGACGGGTACGATGCCGAACTGACTGCGGTTCAGGTCGTGGACCTCGAAGAAGGTCTCGTCACAGAGCGGGTTGTTTACCTGCCAGAGGCTGCCGCGTCATCAGGGGCTGGAAGGCAGCGCAGACGCCTTGGTGAGACCGTTAAGACCTCTGATACGCTGCTTGCCAGGATGAAGGAGAACCGGCTGGAGCGAGGGCAGGCGCTTGCAGACTCGATTGCGGATATCGCGCGTGACAGAGGAGTTGCGGCAAGCTCGCAGGTTATGGTTGGCAAGCAGAGTGATGAGCTCGCAAGACTTACCAGACAACAGCGGTACGACCTGCTGGTCATGGGCTCGAAGAATGAGAGCGTCCTCAAACGGCTCATGCACAAGACTGCACCCGAAACGATCGCAAGAAAGGTTCACAGTTCTGTTCTTGCGATCAAGAAAGTGGCGTAACTGCCTGACGATTTTTTCACAAAAAATCGAGTAAAAACTGCCCTCCGGGAGTGGGGGGTCACAACTTTTTGAATGCAAAGCATCGGCGGAGTCATCAAACTTTTGTGAGAAGTTTGTGCAAGACACCAGATGCCAAAAAATAGTAGAGCAGTGGAACCGTATTCAGGTCCCCTGCTCATGAATGATTATGCCTTCTTCCCTTCTATGTCAACGATGTATACTTCCAAGAGGTCATCAAGCATTGCACCATTGATCCCGAGATTGTCTGCCGCCTCTGCAAGTTCCCAGTAATTGGCACCATTTATCTCGCAGAACCTGGACGTATAGACATTCGAGAACGCAAGTGGCATGCAAAGTGTGTTCTGAATCCATTTCACAAGGATCCTTGACTGCGTGCCCTTATCCACCTCGGAAAACGAGACATGTGAGTCGAACTCGTTGACGATCTCATGACCGTACTTCCTGAGGAACTTCTGGATCTTGCCGTCGTAATTCTCCTGAATTGCCTGCGCTACCTTGCAGATCGCAGAAAGCGACTTTTTAATATCGCCATCAGCAACACCATTCGCTTTGAGGATGTCTGTTATGGTTTTTATACGCGAGTTATCAGGATTGACCATGTCGTCATCCATTATCGGTATTCCAGCCAGGTCTTCGACCTCCAGCAGATTCAGGTCTGCAATACCGTTTGCCAGCCTGCGCGCATCCCTATACGAATGGTGTGTAAGTTCCGCGAATATGCAGTAGACCAGTTCGGTCCAGCGGCTGCTTTCATCTTCCCATTTGTACTCTGCAGGGAGGAGATGCCTGTACTCCGCATATATCTCCTTGATCCGGTCCTCAAGTGCAGCAACCCTCTCAGGTTTCGTATCTTTCTTGGGTACTTTCTTCATCCGTGCCATTTCTAATGCCTCCAAATATAAAGTTTTGCTACATCGTAGCATCGTTCCACACGATTGTCTTACGGTGCGGCGGTGGTGTGCGGACGTGACCACTGCTGCCATAAACATCAGACGGAAGCGGTGTATCAACATCTTCGTTGGTATTTGGACTATTAAAGCTTTTTGTTTCCATCTTTGGCAATAGTGGTCATCAAAAGCCCATTAAATCCCACTCAGTGTCCCGTAGTTGGCATTTAACACAGCATCGTGGCGCGATATCCCACTTTTCAGATACTGATGTCCACCCATCAAAATTTAAGTGACAACAGAATATATATCGATGGGCATTCATAAGGTGGTGGTGCATGAACCGCTCAACATGACATCAAACAAGAATAACTGCTGGTGATCTGATATGAATATAAAACATTTCATAGCAACATACATAATCGTGTTCGCCTTCTGGCTACTGCTCTCAGCACACTTCGATTCATTCCACGTGGGTGCAGGCATCATCTGTTCACTTGTCGTGGCTTATGGAACCCACGATCTTCTCTTCACTGGCACAGGAAACCACACCCTGACAAAGACTCTGCGGTTCATCGCTTATCTCCCGTGGCTCATCTACCAGATCGTGCTCGCGAACATCGATGTCGCAAAACGGGCGCTCTCGCCCAGGATGCCGATCGACCCACGGGTGGTCAAGTTCAAGACGATCCTCCGGGGCGATGTGGCGCGTACCGCGCTTGCAAACTCGATAACGCTCACACCGGGCACCGTCACAATCGACATCGTGGACGACGTCTTCTACGTCCACGCGATAGCAAAGGAGCCTGCTGACGATCTCCTGGAGGGCGCGATGGAGCGCAGGATTGCCCACGTCTTTATGGAGGACTGATAGATGACAGGTGCATTACTCTTTGGGACGATAGGGATGGTGGATGTCTTTCTGGCTATGGCAATCTTAATCGTCATGGCAAGTTTTGTTTCACTCTATCGCGGCATCGAGGGACCCGGAATCTTCAACCGGATCATCGCTGTGAATGTGATCGGAACAAAAACAATCGTGCTTCTGGTTCTTATCGGGTTCATCTACGAACGACCTGATTTTTTCGATATCGCGCTTGTTTATGCGATTCTTAACTTTATTATGACGATAGCAGCGACGAGGTACTAAAAAAGAGGTGGAAAACGATGTCTGACACAACAATGATAACAAATATGCTCACGATCACGCTCTTGCTGGTGGGTGTATTCTTCATGATCGCTGGAACGATCGGGTTCGTACGATTTCCCGATTTCTACTCACGGATGCACGCCACAGGCAAATGCGATACGTTGGGCGAAGGCTTGATGCTCGTTGCGCTGATCGTCTATGGGGGCGCGACATTCGTCAGCGTGAAGATACTGTTTCTGATCACATTTATCCTCCTTGCGAACCCGACCTCGACTCACGCGATCGCAAAAGCCGCGTACGACGTCGGGCTCGAACCATGGAGGAGCTTTGATTCCGAAGAGGTGGCGTGGCTGAATACTGATAATACTGGCAATACTGGCAATGCCAGCAACACTGGCAATAGCGGTGAAGGCAGAGCCGGGGAAGACGGCGGTGAGGGACGATGATCTGGGTGCTCGATATCACGATGTTATTCTTCCTTGTGGTCTGTGCAATCGCTGCAATCTCGATAAAAGACCTGCTTTCGGCTGTTATAATCCTGTCAGGATACAGCCTGATAATGGCGGTCGTCTGGGTCGAGATGCACTCGGTTGATGTGGGATTCACCGAAGCTGCGGTCGGCGCGGGGATCACAACCGTCCTCTTCATCGCAACACTTGCAAGAACCGAAGGGAGGAGTGAGGATTGAATAAACTTGCACTCTTCGTGGTCGTGATCACAGGCTTGATGCTGATCTATGCAGGGCAGGATCTGCCACCGTTCGGGGACCCGGACACAGCTATGTACCAGCACAGGATGACGCAGTACTTCATCGAGAACTCTGAGTCGGAGTCTGGCGTATCAAACATCGTTACCGCTCTCCTTGCCAATTACAGGGGCTACGATACACTCGGAGAGACGACGGTGATCTTCACCGCGGGAATGGCAGTCATGCTACTCCTCCGGAGGCGTGAAAGATGAGTAGAATTCAGGAGAGCGTGATCATCAGGACGGTCGTGCGGATCATGGTCCCGTTCATCGAACTCTTCGCGCTCTATGTGATCATACACGGCGCAGGCGGACCAGGAGGTGGTTTTCAGGGTGGAGTGATCTTCGGGGCAGCAATCATCCTCTACGCGATGATATACGGCATCGCCGAAGGAAAGAAGAGGGTGTCTGATGCTCTCGACAGGATCCTTGCCAGTACGGGATTGACCATTTATGCAGGAACAGGACTCTTATGCATCCTCTTTGGCGGAATGTTCCTTCAGTATGGCGCGGTCCCGCTCATCCCGGATGATCCTGCTAAGGTTTCCAAATATCTGATCGATCTGGTTGAGATCGGGATCGGTACCACAGTAGCAGCGGTCATGATCTCGCTATTCTTTGATGTCTCACCACCCGAATCAGAAGAGGGAGAACTGCCTGATTACGAGGGGGCCGACTGATGACTGGAATTCTTGATGTTGTCTATGCCGAGTACAATTACTGGATCTACGTAGCGCTGATGATGATCGGGTTCTATGCGATGATCGCAAAGAAGAACCTGATCAAGAAAGTCATCGGAGCAAACATATTCCAGACTGCAATCTTTCTCTTCTATGTCTCGCTTGCAGACATTACAGGCGGCACCGCCCCGATTCTTCCGCATGTGCATGGCGGCGAGCATGTGGAACATGCGGCTGATGTGATCTACACCAACCCGGTTCCGCACTGCCTGATACTGACAGCGATTGTGGTCTCGGTCAGCACCACCGCTGTAGCACTGGCACTCATCATCAGAATCTACAATGAGTACGGATCCCTTGATGAGGACGTGATCCTTGCGGCAAGAAAGAGTTTGCAGCCCGAGTTTTCCGAGTATGCAAGGCAGAAAAGTGTCGACGAGGTGAGTCGCCAATGACCGGATTCGACCTCATCGCAACCCACCTGCCTGTACTCACAGTCGTAATCCCGCTGATCGCGGGCTTCCTGACGCCGATCGTCGGATGGATCGACCGCAGACTCCCGTGGTACTGGGTGATGCTTGCAACGCTTGTGATTCTCCTGATAACGTTGAGTAACCTTGCAACCGTGATCAACTCGGGAACGATCCACTACAAACTCGGTGGCTGGAACCCGCCGTTCGGTATCGAATACGTAATAGACCTCTTAAATGGCTTCGTCTGCCTGATAATCGCATTCATCGGGTTCATGGTTGCAATATACTCGAAAGAAAGCGTCAAAAAGGAAGTTCCGGGAAAGACGACCCAGTTCTACACAGTATTCCTGCTCCTGATAACAGGACTTATGGGAATGACCATCACCGGCGACATCTTCAACTTCTATGTCTTCCTTGAGATCTCGTCGCTCACCGCTTACGCACTGATTGCTATGGGCGACCGCGGGGACGGCGTTGTCGCAAGTTTCAACTACCTGATCATGGGAACCGTTGCGGCATCGTTCATCCTGCTCGGGATCGGCTACCTCTATGCAGTCACAGGCACGCTCAACATGGCTGACATGCACAATCTCCTGCCAGACATCTATGAGAACAAAGTCGTCCTTGCCGCACTCGCATTCTTCATGGCGGGTTTCAGCATCAAGGTCGGTCTCTTCCCGCTCCATGCGTGGCTTCCTGATGCGTACACACACGCACCATCGACAGCAAGCGCGCTCATCGCAGGACTGATGACCAAGGTCGGCGTCTATGCGATGATCCGGTTCATGTTTGGCGTCTTCACACCGGCATTTGTGATCGATGTGAACATGACAGAGATCCTCACATGGGCTGCCGCGCTTGCGATCATTGTGGGCTCGGTTCTCGCAATTGCGCAGAGCGACATCAAGCGGATGCTTGCATACTCAAGCATCAGCCAGATTGGCTACATCCTCTTAGGTTTCGGTCTCGTGAACGTGATCGGGATTACGGGCGGGCTTCTGCATATCATGAACCACGCCTTCATGAAGTGCGCACTCTTCCTTGTGGCGGGTGCGGTATTCTACAAGACCGACATCAGAAACATATACCAGTTCCAGGGACTCGGAAAGAAGATGCCGATCACAACAACCGTCTTTTTGATAGCTGCCCTCTCGATGATCGGAGTTCCGGGAACTGTTGGGTTTACGAGCAAGTGGTATCTTGCGCTCGGATCAATCGAAGCGGATCAGTGGATCTTTGTTGCGGTCATCCTTGTATCGAGTCTGCTCAACATCGTCTACTTCTGGCGGATATTTGACAACATCTGGTTTGGGCACCCGCACGAGATCGAAAACATCAAACGAGACGAGGCACCGCTAACGATGCTGATTCCGATGGTGATACTGGCTATCCTCTGCGTGTTCTTCGGATTCTTCTCTGGTGCTCCGATCGAACATATATTTGAACCACTGGCAACAACACTGCTTGGATTGGGCGGGGTGCCCTGAGGTGATCATGATGGTTACAGAGATCAATTCAATAACCCCACTCCTTGCTGTGCTTGTATCGATGGTCGCGTCAGTCCTGATCCTTGCATCCGGAAAATACCCGAACATTCGGGAGGGCTGGACATTTGTCGCCGCGTTTATCAAGTTCGGGCTCGTGATCTCGATGCTTCCGCTGATACTCAAAGGGAATGTGATCACCTGCACAGTTGTTGAGATGCTCCCGAATCTCCCGATCGCGTTTAAAGTTGACGCATTCGGGATACTCTTTGCGATCACATCATCGTTCTTGTGGATATTCGTCTCGTCCTACTCCATCGGCTACATGCGATCGCTCAAGGAACATGCACAGACCAGATACTTCTTCTGCTTCGCAATAGCGCTCTCATCAGCCGTTGGAATCGCGTTCTCAGCGAATCTCGTCACGCTCTTTTTGTTCTATGAACTCCTGACGATCTCGACATACCCGCTCGTTGCGCATATCGAGACGCCTGAGGCGATCAGTTCGGGCAGGAAGTACCTGACGTATCTGATGATCGCAGGCGTCTCACTGCTATTCTCAATCGTGGTAGTCTACCACTACACCGGAACAACTGAGTTCTCATTTGCTGGCATCGCGGGAATGGATGCGATACCGAAGACAACACTCATAATCCTCTTTGTGACGTTCATGATCGGATGCGCCAAAGCCGCGTTCATGCCGCTTCATGCGTGGCTGCCCGCCGCGATGATCGCGCCAACTCCGGTGAGCGCACTTCTCCATGCAGTAGCAGTGGTGAAAGCAGGTGTCTTCACTGCGCTTCGGGTCATCCTCTATGTCTTCGGGATCGATCTGATGCGAGACAGCGGTATCTGGCTCTACATGGCGTATTTCGTATCGATTACAATCATTCTCGCCTCGATCTATGCGCTCTCGCAGGACAACCTCAAGAAACGGCTTGCGTACTCGACAGTGAGCCAGTTATCGTATATCCTGCTTGGCGCAGTGCTCATCACCCAGCACGGGATCACAGGCGGGATGTTGCATATCCCGTACCACGCGTTCATGAAGATCACGCTCTTCATGTGTGCAGGAGCACTGATCGTTACCGCAAAGAAGGAGAACATCAGCGAGATGAACGGAATCGCCAGACAGATGCCGATCACGATGCTTGCGTTCACAGTTGGAGCCCTCGGCATGATCGGGATGCCGCCTGCTGGTGGGTATGTGACCAAGTGGTTCCTACTACTCGGGGCGGCGGAGCTGCACAGCATGATTCTCATCGCAGTGCTGCTCGTAAGTGCGGTCTTGAACGCCGCATACTTCTTCCCGGTTATTTATGTCGCATTCTTCAAGAAGCCGGACCATGAACTTGCGTACAAGGAGGCGCCGCTTACGATGCTGATACCGCTTGTGGTGACCGCGATCATCTCGATTGTGATCGGGATATGGCCAGATGCGCCCGGGATGTTTCTGGATATCGTAAATATTGCAGTTGCAAACGTAACAGGAGGGATCTAACGATGTGGTTCTTAGAACAATGGCTGGAAAATCCAAAAACCGTGAAAAAATTAGTTTACGTGCTTTATGCAAGTCTTATCATCAGTTGTCTGCTCGGGATCGCGATTCATCTTGCGCCACCCGCAGAACACGCTGCACCTGCAGATCACGGAGAGCATGCGGAGCATGTTCCATTCGTATTCGAGCAGATCCCCATCTTCAGTGCGATCTTCGGATTCATTGTGTGTGCGCTACTCGGTCTTGGTTCAAAGGCGTATGGACACAACGTTGTCATGAAGGAGGAGGATTATTATGACGAGTGAGATCCTCGTTGTCCCGCCTGCGGCGATATTTATCGTCGGCGCACTTCTGATCCCATTATTCAGAGGGCGGGTGCGGCAGGCATACCTCCTGCTACTTCCAACTCTCGCCCTCCTCGATGTCTATTTCATGCAGAACGGCACATACTGGCTACAACCCTTCATGGAGTACGAATTGATCCTCGGGAAAGTCGATCTCCTCTCCAAGTGCTTCGGATACGTCTTCACAATCGCGGCTCTCGCAATGACATTCTATGCGCTGCGTGTGAAGGAGGCAGGCGAGCACATTGCCGCGTTCCTCTACATCGGAAGCGCTCTTGGCGTCGTATTCGCAGGCGACTTAATCACTGTATTCGTCTTCTGGGAGGTCATGGCGTGGGCATCGGTCTTCCTGGTCTGGTACCGGCGAAAGCAGGCGTCAATCGATGCCGGATTTCGGTACCTGATGGTGCATGTCGTGGGAGGCGTCCTCCTGCTCGGCGGAATCATCCTGTATATGCAGGGACACGAAAACTCAATAGCGTTTAATGCGTTCACAGAGGTCACCCCTGCAACAATCCTGATCCTCCTCGGATTTATCATCAACGCGGCAGTGCCGCCGCTCCACGCGTGGCTTCCTGACGCGTATCCGGAGGCAACAATAACCGGTGCGGTCTTCATGACTGCGTTTACAACAAAAACAGCAGTCTATGTTCTTGCCCGCGGGTTTGCAGGATTTACAATAGATGGATTCGCGATCCTGATGTGGCTCGGCGCAATCATGGCTCTTTACGGCGTTGTCTATGCTATTCTTGAGAACAACATCAGAAGGCTTCTCGCATACCATATCGTGAGTCAGGTCGGCTACATGGTCTGCGGTATCGGGATTGCGGCAAGCGCAACTGCTGCGGGCGCTGGTGTCATCAGCCAGACCGCAATCGACGGGACCGTTGCGCACGCGTTCTGTCACATCCTGTACAAGGGGCTGCTCTTCATGGGCGCAGGCGCAATCATCTACATGACCGGCAAAAGCAAGTTAACAGAACTCGGCGGGCTATACAAGGTGATGCCGCTCACGATGATCTTCTACATGATCGCAGCGTTCTCGATTTCAGGAGCACCACTCTTCAACGGTTTCATCAGCAAATCGATAATCATCCATGCCGCGGAGATGGCTGGCAACGCACCAATATTTTTGATGCTGGAGGGCGCTGCGGTTGGAACGTTCCTATCGGTCGGGCTGAAACTGCCTTACTTCGCATTCTTCGGAAAAGACGCCGGGATAAAGGCAAAGGACCCTCCCGCAAACATGCTTGTGGGGATGGGGATAGCCGCGTTCCTCTGCATCCTTCTCGGGGTATACCCAAGTCTGCTGTACAACATACTGCCATATCCGGCAGCGGTTGCCGATTATGCGCCGTACGCAGCAGGACATCTTGTGGGAACGCTTCAATTGCTGCTCTTCACTTATGCAGGCTTCCTCGTCCTCAAGAAGAAACTGCAACCAGAGAATACGATCAGTCTCGATACCGACTGGTTCTACCGCAAAGGTGCCGTGCTGTTCATGTGGGTTGTGAACAATCCGCTCGCACGTGGCACACAGTGGACGATCGATGCTACGCTTGCAGTCAAGGACTTTGCGGTCTGGTTCAGCAAGAATCCGGTCGAAGCTCTCGGGATCATCACTGACAAAATCTGTCTCAGGGTTCTCCGTAGCTCAGAAGGTACGACTGCCGGGGAAGAGGGCGCGGAAAAGGTGCTTGCCACCCGCATACAGGAGTATCCGGGAGAGCCTGTGCGAAGAGATCCGATCGGGGTCTCGGTCTTGCTTGGAACGATCTTTTTGTTCGCGTATCTGGTGATCTACGTGATTGCTCCGCACCTCTCAGTCTATTCGATGATCGGGCTACTTGTGGTTGCTGTGATCGCGGGAATCGGGGTGCGGGTGCGGGAGATGATGCGAGGGGTTATGGGGTGAGGTTTATGGAGGGCACCGGAGTAAAGTGATACAACAGATGGGCAGGGGGAAGAGTGCCCACCACGTACTTGAGTGATATGGGTTCACGATTTTGGGGATCCACGTCTTTTTCTTCGTGCTTTTTGAATCATCAGTAAGCACAACTACGATCAGGGCACCCGCCAGCATAATCGAATTCAGCGTGCACATACCCGCCATACGATAACACCTGTTCGCTCCTGCTGCCATATCGATAGATGGTTATGCCCTTGCACTTCAATTCGTACGCCAGCAGAAACGCTTTCTTCACATCCGCGGGGGTCGCATTCGTTC
>Ga0190315_1000468_pt1 | contig 20315 bp, 19 predicted proteins | sample 48701101_MG_FD_161673 | JGI IMG/M metagenome (GOLD analysis project Ga0190315, IMG submission 161673) | Hydrothermal vent sediment bacterial communities from Southern Trench, Guaymas Basin, Mexico - 4870-11-0-1_MG | ecosystem: Environmental > Aquatic > Marine > Hydrothermal vents > Sediment ...
TATAAATCCCGTCATCACGGCCTTTGAGGGAGAGGAGGTGGGTGAAGAGGGCTGTCTCAGCGTGCCAGGTGTTAGAGAGAAGGTGAAGCGCTACGCCCGGGTGGAAGTGAAGGGGATAGATCTGGATGGCAGGGAGAGGGTTTGGGAGGCTGAAGGGCTTCTGGCTCGCATGTTCCAGCATGAGATTGACCATTTGGAAGGTGTCCTCTTTATAGACCGCCTAGGGCCTATTAAGAGGCGGCGTTTGAAGAGCATGCTGCTGAAAAAAAAGGAGAGAGGGAAATGAGAATAGCCTTTTGTTCGTCGGAGATGGCCTCTCTGGCCAAAGTGGGTGGTCTGGCTGATGTGACCGAATCTCTACCCAAGGCCCTGGCGGGTTTGGGTGAGGACGTGTGGGTTTTTCTACCCCTCTACAAGCAGATATGGGAGGGTCACAGCTCTGAACTGGAGGATACGGGTTTAGAGGTGTCCCTCTGGATGGACGGTGAAGTGAGGAGAGCCGCCATATGGAAAACAGCCGTTCAGGGTGTACCTGTGTACCTCGTAGATCGCAGGGAATATTTTTACAGGGACCATCCCTATGGAACCCCTGAAGGCGACTATCCAGACAACCCCTATCGTTTCGCTTTCTTCTCCCGGACTGTACTGGAGGCTATTAGGGCCTTGGGGCTGGGAGTGGATGTCATCCACTGCAACGATTGGGAGACGGCCCTGGTGCCCGTGTACTTGGAGCACTGCTATAGAGATGACCACGAGCTCAGAGGGGTGGGCACCATTTTTACCATCCATAATCTGGCATATCAGGGTGTCTTCCAAAAAGAGATCCTTCCCCGCATAGGCCTGGACTGGTCCCTCTTCCATATGGAGGCCCTGGAGTACTATGGCAACATCAACTACCTCAAGGGGGGGATCATCTTCTCCCAGGTAGTGAGCACCGTGAGTCCCACCTATGCCAAAGAGATCCAGACGGAGCGCTTCGGATACGGCTTGGATGGAGTGCTTCGTAAGAAGGCTGATCGCCTCTTTGGCGTTCTGAACGGCATAGACTATGAGGAGTGGGACCCTGCCACTGATCCTAAGATTTACGTCAATTATGACAGGGAGCATCTAGAGGCCAAATATGAGAACAAGAATCGGCTCAGGGGAGAAGAGGGGTTGTTAGTGGCTCTAGGGGGTCCCCTGGCGGGCATGGTGGGTCGCTTGGTGGAGCAGAAGGGGGTGGATTTGGTCCATGCTGTTGTGGGGGACATGGTATCCATGGGGATGCAGCTCATCATACTGGGCTCGGGAGAGAAGCGCTACCACGACATGCTCCTGGAGCTCCAGGATAGGTACAAGGGCATGGTCTCCATCAACATCGGATATAGCGATGAGTTGGCTTCCAGGATATATGCCGGCTGTGACCTCTTTTTCATGCCTAGCCGTTATGAGCCCTGCGGATTGGGTCAGATGATAGCTCTCCGTTACGGCACCATACCCGTGGTGAGGGCCACAGGGGGATTGGCCGACACAATTCAGGAGTATAACCCTGATACGGGAGAGGGCAATGGTTTCGTCTTTAGAGCTTTCAAGCCTGGAGAGTTCTTGGCGGCCATTCAACGAGCCCACAGTGTCTATGGTGATAAGGAGAATTGGCGGGCTCTGGTGAGGGGGGCCATGGAGTGTGACTTTTCCTGGGGAGCTTCGGCCAAGAGGTATCTGGAGCTTTACGAGATGGCTAAAAGGCTGGCTGCCCCGGGGTAGCTCTTTTCCTCTTGAAAGACCGGCCCTTTCCCTTTATCTTCTTCTGCCGATTCGTTGAGAAAAGGGGGTAAGAGAAAATGAAAGAGGGAATTCATCCCGATTACCACGAAGTGGAAGTGGTCTGCGCCTGTGGTAATGCCTTTAAGACTCGGTCTACGGTGAGGAGTGATACCCTTCACGTGGCAGTTTGTTCTCAGTGTCATCCTTTCTATACCGGGAGGCAGAAGGCGAGGGAAGTGACGGGCCGTGCCGAGAAGTTCAGGAAGAAGTACGGTCTGGACAAGTGAACGAGACTCTATGGAGGTAGAGCTTCTGGCTTACACCCCCCACCCCGAAGGGGTGGTCTATACCGCTGCTCGGTTGTGCTACTCCTCCAAAGGGATTCAGGAGCTTGTGAGGGAGGAGGGGGTTCCTACCAAGAGGCTCATTGAGCAGATAAAGGCTTCGGGACACCATTCGGTCTTGGAGCATGCCTCCTTCACTTTTGGCATTGAGGGTGTCTCCCGGGTTACCACCCATCAGCTAGTGCGCCACCGTATTGCCTCTTATTCACAGAAGAGTCAGCGTTACGTGGCCGAAGGGGCTTTTGAATACATTCTGCCCCCCACGGTGGGGGAGAAAAAGGAGGCCCGGGAACTCTTTGAACGGGTGATGGACACATGCCGGGAGGCTTATAATCGTCTGTTGGACATGGGCGTTCCCAAAGAGGACGCCAGGTATCTCCTCCCTTCGGGGTGCGAGACCAAGATAATAGTTACTATGAATGCACGGGAACTCCTCCACTTCTTCTCTCTGAGGTGTTGCAGAAGGGCCCAGTGGGAGATCCGGGCTATGGCCAAGGAGATGCTCAGGCTCTGTAAAAAGGTGGCTCCAGTTATTTTTCAGGACGCTGGGCCTCCCTGTCTAAGGGGGCCTTGCCCTGAGGGGAGTTTCAGCTGTGGCAAGATGGCCGAGGTGAGGGAAGAGTTCGCATGGACCCAGTGATCTTGGAGAGGCTCAGAGAGATAGAGGAGAGATTTCTTGAGCTGGAGAGGAGTCTGGCCGATCCTCAGCTCTTCTCCGCCCCCGAGCGCTACCAGCGTTTGGCCAAAGAACACAAGTCCCTTGCTCCTCTGGTGTCTGCTTTCCGAGAATGGAAGGAGGTGGCCGGCCGGGAAGAAGAAGCCAGAGAGTTGCTCAGAGAAGGTGATGAGGAGTTGAAGGAACTGGCCCGGGAAGAATTACGGGAGCTGGAAGGGCGGGCGGAAGAGCTGGAGTCTCGATTGAAGCGTCTTTTGTTGCCTAGGGATCCCAACGACGATAAGAACATTTTTCTGGAAATACGAGCAGGTGCTGGGGGGGAGGAGGCGGCCCTTTTCGCCGCTGATCTTTTCAGGATGTACCAGCGATATGCAGAGCGTCAGGGTTGGAAATTTACCCCTATGGATCTCAATGTGACGGGATTGGGAGGCTTTAAGGAGGCTATAGTCCTTATAGAGGGCAGGGGTGCCTATTCCCGGCTCAAGTTTGAAAGTGGGGTTCACCGCGTTCAGCGAGTGCCTGAGACGGAGTCGGGGGGTAGGATTCACACTTCCACCGTCACCGTGGCCGTGCTTCCAGAGGCTGAGGATGTTGAGGTGGAGGTCGATCCCGATGATCTCAAGATAGACGTTTATCGGGCTAGCGGTCCTGGAGGCCAGCACGTCAACGTTACCGACTCGGCGGTGCGCATTACCCACGTGCCCACGGGCATAGTGGTCCAGTGCCAAGATGAGCGTTCCCAGCATAAAAACCGGGAGAAGGCAATGAGGATCTTGAGGGCTCGGTTGAAGGATATGATGGAGAGGGAGCTGGCAGAGAGGATAGCCAAGGAGAGAAAGTCCCAGGTTGGCACAGGTGATAGGAGCGAGAGGATAAGGACCTACAATTTCCCCCAGAACAGGGTGACTGACCACAGAATAGGATTGACTCTTCATAAGTTAGAAGCCATATTGGACGGCGAACTAGATGAGATTGTAGAGGCTTTGATCGCCCACAGCCAGGCGGAGGAATTGAAAAGGCTGGGTGTGGAATGAAGGAGGGGAAGATGATCAAGTCCGACATCATAGCCAGGGTCATGGAAGAACTGGGATATACCAGGGCCCGGGCGGATAGGGCCGTAAAAGCTGTCTTGGAGACGGTGATAGAGGCTCTGGGCCAGGGGGAGAATGTTATTATTCGTAAGTTCGGTTCTTTCGAGGTGTACCACTCCAAGAGGCGTAAGGGGCGAAACTTGAAGACTGGGGAAGAGGTCCCTATTCCTCCTCAAAGGGTGGTCAGGTTTAAGCCTAGCAAAAAGCTGAAGTTTGTGGAGGACTAGTGGGCATCCGGATAGTGGCAAAACTTTTCGGGGCTCGAGGGCAGAGGTTCTCCAACGAATCATAGGGTTTTTCGGGCTGGGTAAGGGTGAATACAAAAGAGAGACCCCTCCTGGTGGGGGGTCTCCTTCTATTCTACTTTCTTTCAGTTGCAAGGATACATGTTGCCAGGGATAGGCTTTATTCTCACCGTCATGCCCATCCAGTTGGTTCCTTTGTAAGCTTCAAAGGGACCGTTGTATCCCTGCCTTGGGGGAAAGGGGGTAGTTATAGGGTACTTCTGGCGGGACCTTTCCTGGTGGAGCTCCATGGAAGTGGGGAAGCTCCCCATCCAGGGGATCTGGTTTTGGTGAGGGGTAGGGTGATGTCCGTGAGGGGTTTTCGTAATCCTGGGGGTATGAACAGGGAGGCGTGGTACACCAGACAAGGGGTGGTTTTTCCCCTTTATGTGAGGGATTGGGAACTACTTAAGGCCGGGGCTTTGCCCTTTTACCGTCAGTTCCCCTTAGACTTCGCGGCCTGGGGAGTGTCCCGCTTGCGAAGGGACCTGGGCGAGGAGGCGGGTGCTGTGGTTTCCTCTCTGGTCCTGGGGTTTCGCCAGGGCATGGGTTGGGAAACTAAGAATCTCTTCACCTCCACGGGCCTTGGCCATCTCTTGGCAGTTTCGGGTTTTCACATGGGGGTGGTGTTCTTGTTTCTTTACACAATTGCAAGATTGATCTTAAAAACGGGGGCTCTTCTCTACCCTCCTCCTTCCATGGCTTGGCTTCCTTCCCGGTTGGCTTTGGTTCCTGCCCTTTTATTCCTCTTGTTTTACCTTTTGGTCACTGGTACTCCTCCCTCGGCTCTTCGGGCTTTTGTTATGATCGCTTGTTGGGTAGTGGCCCGTTTTGCGGGTCGGGATAGGAGTCTGGAGGGTGCTCTTGTCTTGGCCTTTTTTCTGATGACTCTGGCCAATCCTATGGTGATTTTCAAAGTGGGCTTTCAGCTCACCTTTGCTGCCATGCTGGGGGTGGTGGCGGTCCTTTGGCTGGTGGAGCCTTTGGATGGATGGAGGGCGGAGATAGGCGGATACGTGGCTATGGCCTTTCTGGTGCCCCTTTTCACCTTGCCTTTCATACTTTACCACTTTCACCGCTTTTCCCCCTATGCTCCCTTAGCCAATCTTCTCTTCATTGTGCCTGCCGGGCTCCTAGTGGTCCTGGGGCTCCTTCATCTTTTGCTGTTTCCCCTTCCATTTTTTCAGGGCTGGGTGGTTTTTCTGGAAAGGGTTCTTATCTCCTTTCTTCTCAAGGGGCTGGGTTTCATGGCTTCCCTTCCAAGAGCGTCTGTCTGGGTTACCCGCATGGAGGCTGTCTTCCTCTCCCTCCTGGTGGTTCTGGGGTTGGCCAGCTTTTTTCTGGTCAGGAGGGGGAAGAAGTGGGCGTTTCTGCTGCCCTTTTTGGCCCTTTGCGTCTTTTTTGTTCCCCGTCCCCGGGGCATCCTTTTAATGGACCTGGGCAAGAGGGGCGGGGCCCTTCTCTTTCAGGGCGAGAAAGAGATCCTGGTGGATGCTGGGCTGGTACGGGGCAGAGGGGGATGGGCATCTCTCAGAGACGCTCTTCTCTGGAGGGACGCGATAGAACTGGATGCCCTGGTGGTGAGCCGGATTATCCCTTCTAGGGCATCGCTGGTACCTAGGGTCTTGGAGAACTTCAAAGTGAAGCGCCTTTACCTTCCGGTGAAGGCCGAGAGGAAGGATTTGGAGGTTTCCATCCTCCGGGTTGCTCGGGCGAAAGAAGCGGAGGTGGTGAGAGTGGGAGAGCCCCTATCTGTAGGTCCTTTTTCTCTGGTTCCGAGGGGCAAAGCACGGCTGGAGGTGGAGATAAAGCCCCTGATCCTAAGGGAGACTTCCAAGGGGTGGCTCTGGAAGGGCAAACTCTTAAAGCCATGGCAGAGAGGTGCTATGGAGATTTCGGGTCCAGACCGTGGGACTAATAGACGCTAGTGACCTTCTCTCTGACATGTGCTGAGCTTGTTGGGTCAGAGAGGAGTTTTTTGACGGTTTTTGAGGGAAGGGGTATTCCCCCTTCAAAAAGCCTTGCCTTTGTAGTAAGTAGCCTTCGCGTGCAGACTGGGAAAGGGGGCAAAGTATGGAGAGGGTGTTGAGCGGTATGAGGCCTACGGGATTGCTCCATTTGGGCAACTACCTGGGGGCTCTGAAAAACTGGGTGGATCTCCAAGATGAGGGTTATGAGTGCTTCTATTTCATTGCCGATTGGCACGCCCTTACCACCGAGTATGCTGATCCTTCTCAGGTGGCCTACTACTGCCGGGAAACGGCTATAGATTGGCTAGCGGCTGGCTTGGACCCCGATAGAAGCGTTCTCTTCCTTCAGTCTCAGGTGCTGGAACATGCTGAACTCCATATCCTCCTCTCCATGATCACCCCTGTATCTTGGCTGGAGCGTAATCCCACTTATAAGGAGATTCGTCAGGAGTTGAAGGACAGGGATTTGGCCACCTATGGTTTTCTTGGGTATCCCGTGCTCCAGGCGGCGGATATACTCATCTACAAGGCCCACTACGTTCCTGTGGGGGTGGACCAGCTGCCCCATCTGGAACTCACCCGTGAGATCGCCCGACGGTTCAACTACCTCTACGGCAACCTCTTTCCCGAACCCAAACCCAAGCTTACAGAGACTCCCAAGGTGCCAGGGGTGGACGGTCGGAAGATGAGCAAGAGCTATGAAAATGCTATATATCTCTCCGATTCACCTCAGGTGATATGGGATAAGATTCGTCCCATGGTGACCGATACCCAGCGCAAGAGGCGCACGGATCCGGGTGATCCGGAGAGATGTCCCGTCTTCGATCTCCACAGGGCCTTCACTCCGCCCCAAGAGCGGGAGGAGGTGGTGGAGAAGTGCAAGACGGCAGGTTTTGGGTGTATAGACTGTAAGAAGATCCTTTATGAGCACCTCATAGGAGTGATGGGCCCCATGTATGAGAAGCGGAAGGAGCTGGAGGCCCAGCCCTCTCTGGTGGACGAGGTGGTTCTGGAGGGTTCCCAAAGGGCTCGGGAAGCAGCCCGGCGGACATTGGGGGAGGTGCGGGGGGCCGTAAAGCTCTGGCGCCCATCAACGGAAGGGGGAGCCGAATAGGCGGTAAATGAACCTGGCTCGGATCCGGAGTTCCTTGTCGGGCCAGTCGGTTGGGAAGGGTCCGAAGGGGCTGGCAGCTCTCAGGGCTCTTAGGGCTTCCTTATCCAGCACAGAAAATCCTGAACTCTTTAGAACCTTCACTTCGGCAAGCTCTCCACTGCGGCTTATGACAAAGAGGATGTGTACCACCCCCTGAATTCCACCCATCCTGGCCTCTAGGGGGTAACGCCATACTAGATAGAGCTTGTCTCGGATATGTTTGAAGTAGGAGATGTATTTGGAGTTGGTGGTATCCAGGGAGATCTCTTGGGACTCTCCCCTACCCATCTGGGGAACAATCTTTTTGGACTGTTCGCTGATGAGAGAAGGGTCGAAAAGGGGAATCTTTCTCCTGGGGAGAGGCGGTATTATCTGGGTCTGGGGGCCTGTTTGGGGCAGTACGCTCACCAGTTTCTCTCCTTTCTGGGTGCCTTTGCCCTTCTTGGGGGTTTTTTGAACCTCCTTTTTCCCTTCTCTGCCTTTCTTCTTGGAGGGGGGCGAAACTTTTTCCTTTCCCTTCTGAGCCAGTTTTGGCGTGGCTACAGGCTGCTGGCCTGGTACCAGAGTGATGCGGGGTTTCGGTGGGGTTATGGGAAGGCCCGGCTGGTAGTTGAGGGAGCTGGATTCTCCCGAGATGGAGGATCTCTCTTGTTTACCCCTGGGCCCCTTTTTTTTCATGGAGTATTGGGCAATGATGTGTGCTTTCTTGGGTTTCTCTTCCTTTTTGGGTTTGGGGATGTCCAGGATTTTCACATAGACTAGTTTTTCCTTCTCCAGTTCCTTTTTCTTCTCCTTGGCCTTTTTGGCGATTTTTTTCTCTTCTTTTTTGAGAGTGAGGAAGGTTGGGGCTCTTTCCACAGTCCAGCTAGCCAACCCAAAGAATCCCATGTGGAGGAGGAGGGATAGGAGGAGGAAGGGAAGAAGGCTCTTTTTTGTGTAAGAGCGCTTCCTTCCGTCTTCGTCGGGCGGCTTTGAGAAGAGAGTTCTCTTCATTCTATTACTTCCACGTCTCCTGCTCCCACAGAGAGAAGGGAGCCTCCCAGGGTTCTCACCAGCAGGGCGCCCTGGGGTGTGATGCCGACGGCCCAGCCCTCCCGGCCGTCTTCCAGATGAACCCGGCGTCCCAGAGTGTAGTTGTACTGCCTCCAGTACCTTAGCAGTTCTTCTTTATGGCCTTTTTTGAGATCTTGGTACCATCTCTCCAGGGTTTCCATGAACCATGCCAGGATCTGGGCCCTTAGAAGGGGTTTGCTTCTTTCTATCATGAGTGATGTGGCCCTGGTGGAGATTTCGGGAGGGAAACCTCCCGGGGGGGTGTTCACATTGAGCCCTACCCCTACCACCAGGAATTGGGGTTTGGTACCTTGACTTTCCATCTCCACCAATATGCCTGCCACCTTCTTCCCCCTTATATATATGTCGTTGGGCCACTTTATCAGGGCCTCCAGGCTTATCCTCTCTCTGATGACTTGGGTGAGGGCTACAGAAGCCAGAAAGGTGATGTGGGAGATCTCAAGGAGGGAGATGGAAGGCCTGAGGACCAATGAGAGGTAGAGGTTCTCTCCTTTCGGTGAAAACCAGGAACGCCCTTGACGTCCTTTACCCCTGGTTTGGCTTTCTGCCACAACCAGGGTCCCTTCTGGTGCCCCTTCACGGCCCAGTTCCCTGGCCACACGGTTGGTGGAGTCCGTCTGTTCCAGAAAGTGGTAGTTTCTGCCTATTTCTTGACTTTTGATGAGGGCTAGGAAGAGGGGGGGGATGAGGAGATCGGGGATCTCCTCCAGGGTGTAACCCCTTCTGGGAATGGATTTTATAGGTATTCCTTGGCTTTTTAAGACCTCTATCCTCTTGTGGAGGGCTACTCGGCTCATTCCTACCTCTCGGGCCATGGCCTCTCCCGAGACGGTTTCGCCAAGGTGCCGTATGAGGGTGGTTACTATCGTGGTGTCCCTCTGAATCCTTCCGCTTTCTGCCTTCATCTTTCACTCTCTCGCGGGGTATTCTTCCCCCGTCCCTGAGTTCGCCGCATGATGCGGGGCAGGGAATCTCCCCGAAGCCTTGTTGAGATGTTGCTTGGTTGCTTGGGCGGCTCAGATATGGGCATTGTTTGGAATATCCCGATCTCATCCCTCATCCTTTTGCCTTTATCCTTCCCCGGTTCTTCTCATGGCTTTCACTTTGAGCTGAAGGGACTTTTCCCCGTTCCATAGATTGAGCTCTGGGGTGAAAGCTAGGTCTATGGGCCCTTGGATCGCCTCTTCGGCCAATTGGCCCAGGCCGAAGGCGATGGCTTCAATGCCTATCTTCCCTTTAACGGCTGTGAATTTTAGATGGTTACTGTTTCCCACTCTCCTCACCCTATGGAGCGTAACTCCTCTTAAAAGGAAGAGGGGTTCGGGATGGCCTTCCCCGAAGGGTTCCAAGGCCTTGAGGCTTCGGAGAAGAGCACTGCCGAGTTCTTCCATCTCCACCTCCCCTTCTATCTCCAGGGGTTGGGGAGTTAAAGGATGGGGGATGAGGCGCTCTGTCTCCCGCCACAGGGCCTCTTTAAAGGTATGGAACTTTTCTTCTTTCAGGGTGAAGCCAGCGGCAGCTCGGTGTCCGCCCAGCCCTTGGAGGTGAACAGCGCAGCGGGTGAGAATGGTGTAGATGTCTACTTGTCCGTAGCTCCTGGCGGAGCCCCGTCCTAATCCGTCCTGGGAAAAGGCCACCAGAGCGGCAGGTCTCTGGAAGCGCTCTGCCAACTTGGAGGCTACAATACCAATGACCCCGGGATGCCATTCCCTTTTGCACACCAGGATAAAGGGTCCGGGTTCTTCTCTTTCCAGGATCTCTAGGGCCTCTGCTAAGATCTCTTCTTCCCTCCTTTGGCGCCTTTGGTTTTCCCTTTGGAGTTCTTGGGCTAGGGCGAGACATTCTTCATCATCTTGGGAGAGTAGAAGGGCCAGTGCCCTCTCCGCTTCCCCCATGCGGCCGGCAGCGTTCACCCGTGGAGCCAGGAGGAAGGAGATTTCCCAGGGGGTGATGGTCCTGTCCCTGCAGCCTGCCACTTCCATGAGAGCTGCCAGTCCGGGACGAGGGGTTTTTGTCATCTTTTTTAGGCCGAAGCGGACGTAAAAGCGGTTTTCTCCCATGAGGAGAGCCATGTCACCCACGGTGCCCAAAGCCACCAGGTCCAGGTATCTGTGCCATACCTGGCTTCTTCCCTCTTCTCCATGGGATTTCAGTGCCAGGGCTTCCACCAGTTTCATGGCCACCCCCACTCCCGCCAGGTCTCGGAAGGGATAGTTCCCCAGCTTGGGATGGAGGATGGCCATGGCAGGGGGTAGAATGGGAGGAGGTTCGTGGTGGTCAGTTACGATGACGTCCATGCCCAATTTTCGGGCCAGCTCCACCTCTTGGTGGTTGGAGACGCCACAATCCACGGTGATGAGGAGCCGAACTCCTTCCCGAGCCAGCTCTTCCACTAAAGGTGCTTTGAGTCCATAGCCCCACTTCACCCTATGGGGGATGTGGTGGGTTACAAAGCCCCCCAAAGACCTCAGGTAGTCCAGAAGGAGGGCCGTGGCTGTGACACCATCGGCATCGTAGTCTCCATAAATACCGATTTTTTCTTTCTTCTCCAGGGCCCTCTCCAATCGTTCTACTACTTTTTCCATTCCTTCCATTTCCCAGGGTGAGGCCACAGTGGAGAGTGGAAGCTCTAGGAACTCCCGGGCTTCTTGGGCTCTCTGGAACCCTCGGTTCACCAGCACTGACGCAATGGCCCTGGGAACACCCAGCTCCTGGGCCAGACGGACCACCGTAACCTGGTGGGGGCGCTTTATTAGCCAGTCCCTATCTTTCATCCTTCATCCCTCATCCTTCCGCCTTCAACCTTCTCTTCCCCCAGCATCTCTGCCACCTCGGAGGTGTAGGTTCCGGGTGAGGAGTAGATGAAGAGGGGGGGCTCCACTCGTACTTCTCCTTCTTTGCCTCCTTTAACCCCTTCCAGAAAGATGCCTTGGGCTTCCTCTCCCAGGTAGGGGTGGATTAGACGCACTCTTTTGGGCTCCACTCCGTGAAGCCGACATAAGTGGAGAAGGTCCACCGTTCGGGTTGCGGAGAAGATGATGCCCAGTTTGCCCTTAGGCACCAGGGCGTAATGGACGGCTTTCAGGAGGGCGTCCAACCCTCCGTGCATTTCGTGGCGGGCGATGGCTTTTTCCTGTTGGGGGTTGAGTCTGCCCGTGCCCACTTTGCGATAAGGAGGATTTGTGATGACGTAGTGGTAGCTGGCCTCGGGTACCAGCTCTTCTATGTGGGAGTAAGAGCCCACCAAGATCTCTACGCGATCCTCCAGTTTGTTTAGGGTCACGTTTTTCCTGGCCCTTTCTGCTAACTGGGGTTGAATCTCAACGCCTGTCACCATGATGCTGTGGTGGCGACGGGCCAGGATGAGTCCTAGGATACCGCATCCTGCTCCTAAGTCGAGAATCCGGCCTCTGTGTGGAGGGTGAGCCAGAGACGCTAGGATTAGGGAGTCTATAGAGAACCGGTAGCCTTTGGCTCCCTGGATCACCCTGAGGTCCCATTTTCTAAGGACGTCCAGGGTTTCGCTATGGTTGGGCGAGTTCACGGACAAGCCTTTCTCCATGGTCCAGAGTGGTTTCCACCTCTTGGGGGGTTGCCCCTTCGCAGTAGAGGCGCAGAAGTGGTTCGGTGCCCGAGGCCCTGAATAAGAGCCACCCTCCACCCTGGAACAGGAGTTTCACTCCGTCCAGGACCTTGGTTTCCTCTACCTGTTGAGGCCCCAACTTCTCTGGTGGCGCGGAGGTCACCTTTTCCACCACCTTCCGGGCCTTCTCCTGGGGGATTTTTAGATCCCGCCTTCGATAGATGTGGGGGCCGTATCTGTCCTCCAGCTCCTTCACCATCATGGCTAAGCTCTTGCCCTCCCACATCATCTTTTCTAGGATCAGGAGGGCGGAGTAGATGCCGTCCCTTTCTGGAATGTGGCCCTTCACTCCTATTCCTCCGCTTTCTTCGCCTCCTACCAAAATATCCCTCTCTAGCATGAGGGGCAGGATGTACTTGAAGCCAATAGCCGTTTCGTGAACAGTAATGCCGAAGTCTTTTCCCATTTTATCTATCATAGAGGTGGTGGAAAAGGTCTTGACCACTTCTCCTCTCATTCCTTTGTTTCTGTAGAGGTGATCTATCACCAGGGCTAAAAGGCGATGAGGAGAGACAAAGCTTCCCTCTTCGTCCACCATGCCCAGCCTGTCGCCGTCTCCGTCGTTGGCTACTCCCACGGCCTTGCCTCCTAGTTTTTTAATGCGGGCCATGAGGGAGCCCAGGTTCCGCTCGATGGGTTCTGGGTCTCTACCTCCAAAGAGGGGGTTTGGTTCTGCCGCCATCACCTCTACTCTTAGTCCCCAAGGACTGAGGATGCGGTAGAAGAGGTTACCCACAGCTCCGTGGATGGCATCTGAAACCAGGGTGAATGGGGCTTTGCCTATGGCTTTTATATCCACTGCTTCCTCAAGCCAGGCCAAATAAGGGGAGATGAGGTCTTCCGTGTCTATTGTTCCGGGATAAGTTAAGGGAGCTTGGGGTACCTCTTCCACCAGCCTCTCCACCTCTTTGGTCACCTGAGGGGAGGCGGAGCCTCCCTGTGGAGATTTGATCTTGAATCCGTTGAACATGTAGGGGTTATGGCTGGCAGTGATCATGATGCCCCCGGCGGTGTCTTTCCTCTTTACCGAAAAGGAGAGGATTGGTGTGGGTACGGGTCCCAGGGAGATGGTCACAGAGATTCCCATATCTTCTAGCGCTTCTGCGGTGAGCCAGGCGGCCTGGGGGGAGAGGAACCTGGTGTCATAGCCTACTACTACTCCCTTCTCCTGGGCCTGCCAGTGTTGTGTCATAAAAACACCAGCCGCTTGGGCTATCTTCAGGAGGTTGGCAAAAGTGAAATCCTCGGCGATGACGCCCCGCCAGCCATCGGTTCCAAATCGAATTTTCCCCGCCATGGCTATTTTCCCTATCACAGCCTGGCAAACTCCATCAATGGGGCCCCCTTCTCCAGCCAGTTGACTTGGTGCCCCTTTCCCTTATAGCCTTCCCCTAAAGGGCGCGGGAGATTTGGCATATGGAGGCGTTGAACTCTTCTCAGTTACGATGGAAGTGTCCCCTGGAGGATGTGGCTCCCCAGGATGGAGGAGAGCCGCCCTTCATCGGTCAGGATCGGGCTCAAAAGGCCCTCGTCTTTGGCCTTTCCATGGAGTGTGATGGATACAATGTTTATGTGGCTGGTCCTGAAGGGCTGGGCAAGACCACTTACGTTATGGAGCTCCTTCGAAGTCTGTGCAAAGAAAGGTCTATCCCCTCTGACTGGTGTTATGTCTACAACTTCGCCAATCCCCAGAATCCCATTGCCCTTAGTCTGCCTCCTGGCAAAGGCAAGGAACTCCAACAGGAGATGGATAGCCTCATTGAGACCCTCAAAAGGGAGCTTCCCAAGGCCTTTGAGAGTAAGGACTTCGAAGAGAAGCTCCATGAGGTGACGGAAAGGGGGAGGAAAGAGAAGGAAGAGATCATGGCTCGGCTCGCTTCCCTGGCGGAGGAGAAGGGCTTTTCCGTCAAGTTTTCCCCTGCTGGCGTGGTGGTGGTTCCCCTTATAGGGGGGAAGGTGGTAGCTGAAGAAGAGATCCTCAAAAACAGCTATCTTCGAGACCTGGTAGAGAGCAGGCGTAAGGAGTTTGAGCCCCTGTTGAAAGAGTACCTACGCAAGCTTCGTCAAGTGGACAAGGAGATCCAGGCTAAGGTGGCTCAGCTCCGGGAGGAGGTGGCCCGTTTCGTGGTGGATCATTACATGGACGACATGCTGGAGAAATACCAGGACTTGGACCGGGTGAAAGAGTACCTTGGGACTGTTAAGGGAGATCTGGTGAAAGGGGCGGAGCTTTTTCTCCAGTTTCCCGCTGCCCAGGATAACCCACTCCTCCTTCTTCAGCTGGAAAGGAGCTTGGCCAAATATAAGGTGAACGTAGTGGTTGATAACGGAGGGCTCACCTGTGCACCGGTGGTCTATGAGACTCACCCCACCTACGCCAATCTCTTTGGAAGAATAGGGGTCCGGGCCGAACTGGGGGTCTATGTTGCCGACTTCCAGCAGATCGTTCCCGGCTCCATCCATAGGGCCAACGGAGGCTACCTGGTCCTCAAGGTGCCCGAGCTCTTTGCCAATCTCGGGGTGTGGAGGGCTTTGAAGAGGGCGCTGATTCATCGGGAGATTTCCATCCAGCCCCTAATGGACGAGTTGGGATTGCCCCATCCCGTCACCACTCTGAGGCCAGAATCCATCCCCCTGGACGTGAAGGTCCTTCTTATCGGTGAGCGCCTCCATTACCACCTGCTCATGGCCCTAGACCCTGAGTTTGAGGAGCTTTTCAAAGTGAAGGCTGACTTCGACACCCAGGTGGACAACACCCCCCAGGTGAGGAGGGATTATCGGCGTCTTTTGGACAGGCTGGTGGAGCGGGACGGTCTTTTACCCCTGGCCCCTTCCGGGGCAGCTTATCTCTTGGAGTATACCTGTCGTTTGGCCCAGGATCGGAGGAAGCTATCCCTCCAGATGTCCAAGGTTGTGGGTATATTGAGAGAGGCTAACCACTGGGCCAGAGGTCGTGGGAAGGATCGGATAGAGGCTGAGGACGTGGAGAAGGCTCTGGAGGAAAAGGTTTATAGGGCCAATCTCTTAGAGGAGCGCCTTCAGGAACTCATACAGCGGGACATCATTGTGGTGGAAACCCGGGGGAAAGAGGTGGGGCAGTGCAACGGTCTCAGCGTTGTAGATCTGGTGGACTATTCCTTTGGCCGGCCCCACCGAATCACTGCACGGGCCTTTGCCGGTGAAAAGGGCATAGTGAACATCGAGAGGGAGGCGGATCTATCGGGTAAGATCTTTAACAAGGCTGTTCTCATTCTCTCGGGTTACCTGGGCCACCAATACGGCAGGGGCCGCCCCCTTTCCCTGTCGGCTACCTTGGCCTTTGAGCAGTCTTACTCTGTGGTCGAAGGGGACAGCGCCTCGGCGGCTGAGCTCATGGCCCTCCTTTCGGCCATTGCCCAGGTGCCTTTGGCTCAGAATCTTGCCGTCACAGGATCTGTGGACCAGAGGGGAAGGATTCAATCTGTGGGGGGGATAAACGAGAAGATTGAGGGTTTCCTCCATTGTTGCAAGGTGAAGGGTCTCACGGGAGATCAGGGAGTCATCTTTCCCGCCGCCAACCTGGAACATCTCCAGCTCTCCCATCACGTGGTCAAGGCGGTGGAGGAGGGTAGGTTTCATCTCTACCCTGTCTCCCAGGTGGATGAGGCTATAGCCCTCCTCACGGGTATGGAGCCTGGGGAGAGGGATGAGGAGGGAAGGTTCCCTCCAAACACCTTCCATGCCCTGGTGGAGGCCAAGCTGGAGGAGTTTCGTAAAGCTGCTCTGAAGAAGAAAGAGGAGGGTGATGAAGAGGGAGGAAAGTGACCCCGTAGTGGCTATAGATGGGCCGGCGGGTTCGGGCAAAAGCACTACGGCCCGGGCCCTGGCTCGGTGCTTGGGTTGGACCTATCTAGATACGGGGGCTATCTACAGGACCCTGGGGTGGCTGGCGGTTCAAGAAGGGGTCTCCTTGGACGATGAGGATGTTTTAGTGGCCCTGTGTCCTCGCCTGGATGCCCTCTCCTTCCGCTGGGGAGAGGATGGTTTGCTTTTGGTCTTTTTGGGGGATGTGGATGTGACCCAGGCCATTCGGGGGGAGGAGGCAGGGCGCTGGGCCTCGGATGTCTCTCGCCATCCCAGGGTGAGGGAGGCCTTGTTGGATCTTCAACGTTCCTTTGTCAGGCGGGGGCCTCTGGTCATCGAGGGACGGGACACGGGCACGGTGGTCTTTCCCAAGGCCCGGTGGAAGTTTCATCTCACGGCCTCTCTGGAGGAGCGGGCTAGGAGGAGACTCAGGGAGATGGGGTTGGAGGAGACTCCTGAGAACTTGGAGAAAGTGAAAGAGGCTATTATGGAGAGGGATCTCCAGGACGCCACCCGGCCTGTGGCACCCTTAATGAGAGCCGAAGATGCTGTGGAGGTGGACACCACGGATCTTTCACCAGAGGAAGTGGTAAACCTTATAAAACGACTTGTGAAGGAGGGGTGATATGGTGAAGCGTCTTGCTGGAGTGGTCTTGGCTATCTGTTTTGCCGTAGGTGTGGCCTATGGAGGGGTATCTGGCTACCAGGATCTCACCAGGTTCCTGGTTAATCTGCCCGGTTGGACGGCTGGAATGCCGGAGGGAGTGAATATGGAAGGTCCCCAGGGCAAGGTCGTCACGGCTACCAGGAGCTATAAAAGGTGGAATCAGAGCCTTCACAGCTACCATCATGGTGGGAAACTCGGCCATGATGGCCTGGGCCCCCTTCCAGATGGGTATGACCATGGAGACTCCTGAGGTCCTTATTAAGACCATTTCTTACAAGGGCCTCAAGGCGGGTATTAACTACGACAAGGAGGATAGTCCACCCAGAATCCAACCGAGGCCTTTGTCATCAATTTTGAGGCCATGGACTACAACGAAGCCCTCAAGCTCTTGGATCACTTTGACGTCAAGGGCATGGCCTCGGCCGTTAAGTGAGGGCCCTTTTTTAGTATAAGGACCTGATTTTTTAGGGCCTTCACTGTTAGGTTGAACAGCTCTCTGAGCGGGTCATAAAGCCTGACGGGTATGAAGGCCCCGTCCAATATCAAGGGGCTGTGAAACTCTATTTCTCTTCCCTTCCTTTTCCAGGAGATCCTCAGGGAACCCACGTCGTTTTTGTAGCTGTAGTTTTCGGGCAATAGGTAGGTACATCGGAGCTGGGAATAATTGACTGCCCTTTTCCACAGAGGTTTTTTGGTATTACTTCCCATTCTTGGTGGCTGACTTGAACCCCTTTTTGCCCTTCACTTGACAATTCAATTGTAAGGTCATATTTAACCTCGGGCTTTAGGAGGCGGTGATGGAGGATGAACCGGTATACACCATTGGCGTGGTGAGTAAAATGCTGGGGGTCCACCCTAGGACACTGCGCATCTACGAAGAGGAGGGGCTCATCTCTCCTCGGCGTATTGGGGGGAAGCGTTACTACTCCGAGAGCGATCTCCACCGCCTCCGCTGCATCCGGGCCCTGCTGGAGGAGGGGGTGAACATCGCCGGTATCAAGCGCCTTTTGTCTCTGGCTCCCTGCTGGAGGGTCCTCAAGTGTCCTGTGAAGAAGAGGGAGCTCTGCTCCTGGTACAAGAAACATGGGAGGTGGAAGATGAGGATAGCCTTTGCCACAGAGGACAACAGGGGGCTGGAGGCCCAGGTGTCTTCTCACTTCCGAATAGCCCCTTTCTTCACCTTTGTGGACCTGGACCCTGACGGTGAAGTGGTCTCCGTGGAAGTGAAAGAGAACCCCTTTGCCCAGGTTCACGGTCCTGGCCTGGTCCCTGGTTTTATTAGGGATGAAGAGGCGGACATGGTGGTGGCCGGTGGAATGGGGGTGCGGGCGGCAGAGTTTATGCGTCGAGTGGGTGTGGAGCCTGTAGTTGGAGCTCAGGGAAGGGTTATGGACGTGCTCAGGGCCATTTTGGCTGGGGAGGAGTTTGAGGGAAGCCTGTGCAGTCCTCATGACGATAGTCGCGAGTGTAAAAAGCACCAGGCTGAAGGCGAAGGACGAAGGGCTAAAGACTGAGGACTAAAGGCAGAAGGTTAGAAGTTAGAGGTAAGAAGGGAGGAGTGAGTTATGAGGGTGTGCGTTACAGCTATGAGTGCTGGTCTCAATGCCCAGGTAGATCCCCGGTTTGGCCGGGCGGCTTATTTTGTCTTTGTGGACACCGATTCCATGGACAGCGAGTCGGTGTCTAACCCCAATGTGGGTGCCGTTGGAGGGGCAGGTATCCAATCAGCCCAGTTGGTGGCCGAGAGGGGTGCTCGGGTGGTCATTACGGGCCATCTGGGACCCAATGCCGCTTCGGCTCTCTCGGCGGCGGGCATTGAGGTGGTGCTGGGTGTCCAGGGTATGACAGTGAGAGAAGCGGTAGAGGCTTTCAAGGCTGGTAGGCTCCAGGCTTCGGCGGCTCAGGCCACCGGGCCTGCTCATATGGGCGTGGGGCCTGGCGGTGGAATGGGGATGGGTCGAGGCATGGGCCCTGGGGCTGGCCCAGGTATGGGTCGGGGCATGGGCCGTGTGGGCGGTTTCGGCACCATGCCTTCTTCTCCGGGTTTTCCCAGTAAGGAGGATGAAGTGGCTGCCCTGAGGGGGGAGATGGAGTTTATCAAAGGGCGGCTGGAGTATATTACCCGGAGACTCCAGGAACTGGAGAAGGGAGACAAGGAGTAGTGAACCCTTTTGGGGTGCAGGGGACATGATCATTACGGTTGCCAGTGGTAAGGGAGGGGCGGGCAAGACCAGCGTGGCAGTGAGCCTGGCCCTGGCAGCGGGCCAGGCCTTTTATGTGGACTGTGATGTGGAGGAGCCCAACGGTGCTCTCCTTCTCCACCCCCACGTGGAGTGGCAAGAGGAGGCTACCCTGCCCCTGCCCGTGGTGGATGAGGAGCGGTGTGACTACTGCAAGGCCTGTCCTCAGGCCTGCCAGTTCCATGCCATCATGGTGCTTCCCCATAAGGTAGTGGTCTTCGACCGCCTCTGCCATGGATGCGGCACCTGCGTGTATGTCTGCCCCCAGGAAGCCATTTCCGAGACCACCCGGACCATCGGTCTTATCCAAGGAGGAAAAAGGGGAGAGGTGGGTTATCTGGCAGGGCGGCTTAATGTGGGAGAGCCCATGGCTCCGCCTTTGATCCGCCAGGTGAAGGCCCACATCCCACAGGACAGCCCTCTGGTGATTCTGGATGCCCCTCCTGGGGTGTCCTGCCCCTTTGTGGAGACGGTGAAGGGTTCGGACTTCTGTTTGGTGGTGGCCGAGTCCACGCCTTTTGGGTTTCATGATTATCTGTTGGTGGAGGAGCTGCTGGAGGATTTGGGCATTCCTTTTGGTGTAGTGGAGAACAAGGCAGGTTTAGGGGATAACCGGCTGAGGCGGCACTTGGCCCAAGATGGAGTGCCCCTTCTTTTATCTCTGCCATACAACAGCGACTGGGCCCGGGCCTACTCCTTGGGGGTGCCCTTAGTGGAGGCTGAACCTTCCTTGTCCGAGGGTTTCTTGGAGCTGCTGGGCACTTTGGAGGCAGCAAGATGAAGGGGTTCAGGGAGATCCTGGTGATAAGCGGTAAAGGGGGCACGGGCAAGACTACCCTATCCTCCTCCTTTGCCCTGCTGCCTCCCCGGAAGGTGGTGGTGGACGCTGATGTGGATGCCCCCGATCTTCACATCATCCTCGAGCCCCAGGTGGTAGAGGCCCAGAGGTTCATGGGGGGGAAAGTGGCAAAGATAGATGCCGACAAGTGCGATGGTTGTGGCTTGTGTCGTGAACTGTGCCGCTACGATGCCATCTCCCCAGAGTTTAAGGTGGATTCCCTGGCCTGTGAGGGCTGCGCTCTGTGTTACTTCGCCTGTCCCAATGAGGCGGTGGTCCTGGAGGATAGAGAGGCGGGGATGTGGTTCCTCTCCAACAGTCGTGCCGGTCCCATGACCCACGCTCGCCTTTACCCTGGGGAGGAGAACTCAGGGAAGCTGGTGACGGTTGTCAGGAACCGGGCCAAAGAGCTGGCCCAGGATGAGGGGTACGATCTCATTCTCATAGATGGCCCCCCGGGCATTGGCTGCCCTGTCATCTCTTCCATGACAGGGGTGGACCAGGTCCTGGTGGTGACGGAGCCTACCCCGGCGGGTCAGCATGACCTAGGTAGGGTGGTGGAGTTGGCTGCCCACTTTCAGGCCCGGGTTCAGGTCTGCATAAACCAGTGGGACATTAGCCCCGAGCGCACAGGAGAGATAGAGGAGTGGTGTCGCCAGATGGGTGTGGAGGTGGTGGGGAAGCTTCCCTTCTCACGGGACGTTCCCCAGCTCCAAACCCAAGGTAAAGCCCCCGTGGAGGGGGACGGT
>Ga0190315_1000469_pt1 | contig 20286 bp, 22 predicted proteins | sample 48701101_MG_FD_161673 | JGI IMG/M metagenome (GOLD analysis project Ga0190315, IMG submission 161673) | Hydrothermal vent sediment bacterial communities from Southern Trench, Guaymas Basin, Mexico - 4870-11-0-1_MG | ecosystem: Environmental > Aquatic > Marine > Hydrothermal vents > Sediment ...
ATGATAAAGTCGCCGTACACTTTGGCTAGGTGGGAAGGAGAGTAGGCTCCTCCGGGTTTGTACCACCGTATCAGCCAGTTCATTATGCCCAGGATGGCGAAGCCTGTGATCTTGGAGTCTATCTCCCGGAAAGCCCCTTCTTTTATCCCTTCTTGCAGGGTTTCTCGCAGGACCTTTCATACCCGTCTCTGAGGCCAACTAGTTCCCTTCTTTTCTCTTCTTCTAGAGAGTCTAGCTCCCTTAGCATGGTGGCGTAGCGGTCCAAATCCCTGGTGAGGAGTCGGATGTGGTTCTCAACCAGTTTCAGCAGTTTCTCTTGAGACGGAAGATCCCGCCTTTTTATTTCCAAGGCTCCCAGAAAGAGCTCTTCCAGGGTATCCTTGGAAATCCTGTATAGTAGGTCACTTTTGGTGCTTATGTAATGATACAGACTGCTCTTTCTGATGCCCAGAGCAGCGGCAATGTCACTTGTAGAGGTGGCGTCATAGCCCTTCATTTTGAAGAGCTTGGCAGCGGTGTTCAGCAACTCTTCTTCCCGGTTTTTCTTTTCCATGCTTCTCCCCACTTAAAGGCGCTTATGCCCGTGATATGTCTGTCCAGAATGAGGGCGTGGATCTTATTGGTCCCTTCGTAGGTAGTGGTGGTCTCCGAGTTGCACAGGTGTCTTATCACGTGATACTCCAAGCTGATACCGTTTCCTCCCAGGATCTCCCTAGCTTTCCTGACTACCCGGTATGCCATCATGGTGGATGCTCTCTTGGCCATGGAGACCATCGCGTGGGAGGCTCTCCCTTCATCAAAAAGCCTTCCCACTCGGTACACCAATAACTGGCACTTTGTGATCTCTGTCAGCATATCCGCCAGGTCTTGTTGGATAAGTTGGAAAGAGGCTAGGGGTCTTCCAAACTGGATGCGTTCCTGGGCGTAACTCACGGCCTTTTCGTAGCAGAAATCGGCTATCCCCACAGCTTCCCATGCAATGCCGTAGCGTACCCTAGTAAGACAAGAGAAGGGGGGCTTTCATGCACACGCTGCTGCCTGGCAGCAGATTCTCTTCGGGTACAAAGCAGTCCTCCAGCACAATCTCTCCCGTTGGGGAAAACCTCAGGGACATTTTCTCTTTGATCTCATGGGTTTCAAACCCCTCGGTTCCCCCCATCTCCACAATGAATCCCCTCACCCCCTCCTCGGTTTTGGCCCACACGATGGCCATGTGGGCTATAGGGGCGTTGGTGATCCAGGTCTTGTTTCCATTGAGGACCCATCCATCTTTCACCTTCTTGGCAGTGGTTCTCATGCTGGCGGGGTCAGAGCCTGCATCGGGTTCCGTAAGTCCAAAGCATCCGATAATTTCCCCTGTGGCCATTTTCGGCAGGTATTTCTGTTTTTGGCCTTCGGAGCCGTAAGCGTGGATGGGATACATGCATAGGGAGTTTTGGACCGAGACAAGGCTTCTCAGGCCGCTGTCGCACCATTCCAATTCCTGACAGGCTAAACCGTAAGAAAAGTAGCTAGCCCCTGCCCCTCCATACTCAGGGGGAGTGGTGATGCCGAAAAGACCCACCTCGGCAACTTTGGGAATGAGCTCATAAGGAAAGGTCCCTTTTTCGTAGTGCTTTGCCACTATGGGGAGCACTTCCCTCTCCACAAACCTTCTGGTGGTGTCCATGATGATCTTCTCCTCTTCACTGAGGAGTTCTTCCATTAAAAGGAAGTCTGCCTCCCTGATCATTTTGACCTCCTTTGGCCATTGCACCTGGTCGGTGCTCTTGGTCTGGGCCATGGGCCTTGTTGTCGAACGAACGACCGTTAGATAATGGTAACAGAGGCTAATTTCGATGGCAAGTTTGCGATGCTCTCTGAAAGGCGAGGAGGAGAAGTTGGGGGACCTGACTGTACGCGGCAGCTTGGATGGGCTACTTCCCCTCCAGTATTTTCAGTTCTTCCTGGGCCTTTTTCATCTCCTTCTTGCAGGCTTCCAGCTCCCTCTGTAGCCTACTGAGGTTGGCCCTGGAGTGCTCAAACCGTGCCGATGGAGACATGTCCCTGTACACTTCGTCTGCCGTGGGGACGTGGTCATACATCTTGGGAGGCTTCTCCATGTATTCGGGCTTGATGTGGATGCCGCTTCCCTCCTGTACCATTTCGTTCAGGGCTTCCTGTTTCCTCTGCTGAAACTCCCTTATTTCTTCCGATATTTCCCTTATGCACTGGGCTGCTGCCCTCATTCTTCCTGTGGCCTGTTTTATGGCCTCCTGTCTGGCCTTTTGGGCCTTCTCCTTGTTTGCTGCCTGCTCTCTCTCCAGCTGGGTGTCGTACTGGGTTCTCTGGGAGGTGCTGGAGTAATGTCCCAATCTCCTTCCATTGGATGTTGTGGTGAAGAAAATCATGGTGCAAGTGATGATGGCAAAGCTCAGGAAGATCCTTTTTAATCTTTTGGGGCTGTTCATGCGCTTTCTCCTTTGGGTTAATGGCTTCCCTTATAAGGGCAGCGTTCCTTGGGTTCAACATTTCGCCCTTTGTTTAAGAAATTATTACTGAGGCAAGGTGGGGTAGTGAGAAGGAGTAATGGGTGCCTTTTTGGCTGCGTGGAGGGACTCAGATATTGATTTTTGACATTCCTTGGTGGCTTTGGCAATTTGCTGACGGTGGAATAGTGTAGTCCCAAGAAGTTTTCCACCTCTTTCAGGGTATAGCCGTGGTCATGGATGGCCTAATAAATGAGTAGGTTGCGGGCTTCTTTGCTTTGGCTTTGGAGAAGAGTTGTGCTGGTGAAGGTTTGGCAGCGAGGCGTTGGCTTTTGGGAATTTCTTTGTCAGTCAGTATCGTTGAAGAAGATAGGTTGTCTGGTGTTACCTCTGGAGGTGACGTGGTAGAGAGCTCCTTCGAATTCTGTTCTTAAATGCCTGGACATGGGGTGAGGCTGTGATGGGAAACACCAAAATTCAATGGTAGACCCCGAGTTTGCGATTCTTGGCCATGGGTGACTGGTCTTTGAGATGGGAGAGTTCCAAGATCTTCCTGGCGTCTAAACGATCGGTCTTGGCTGCTCCTGGAAAGATTTGCTTGAACCTGGCGAGTTTCAGATTGTTGACGTTGTACAGGGTATATCCCAGTTTTTGGATCAGCTTGTCCAGTGGACGAGCGTACCCATTGAATCCCTCCATGGCCACTGCCACCGTAAGCTTTAGAGCTTGATGATGATGTTCAATCCGATGGAAGAAGTCTTGGAAACCTTCCTGGGAATGGGGGATATCAAACTCCTCCAGGATGGTTCCATCAGGCCCTGCTATACCCACACGATGAAACCTACATCCCACGTCTATGCCTACACGGATCTCAGGGTCTACCACCTCAACCTCCTTTTGGGTAGGTTATCCAGGGCGTCTCGTCTACTGAGCAGAGCCACCATCCATGTGGATTGGCACCATCCCGGTGGACGTTTCCTGGATATGAAAGAGGCAGGGGCGGCATTTCAAGTCGAGAAGCCAAAGCCGCTGACCCTAATAGCCACACCCCTGCCAGATTCATACCCTATTCCCTGGATTTATGAATGTCACTCCCATAAAATTCAATGGTAGTAGACCATTTAATGGAGTTGTAGTCTATGGTGCCTATTCGTCAAGTAATGCCCTATAGGAAAATCCTGTTGTTGATCCTTCTTCTTTTCCTTATGGTGATTTTTTACCGTGTTGGAGGCGATAAGTACCTTAGTTATGAGGAGGTTAAGTCCCATGGGCTCCAGCTCCACACCTTTGTGGAGACTAGGCCCTTCTTCTCGTCTGTCATCTACGTAAGTATCTATCTTCTGGTGGCTGTTCTTTGCTTCCCCGGTCTCACCATGTTCCTTACCATGGTAGGTGGGAGACTCTTCGGTTTCTGGCAAGGGGTGTTCCTGGCGGAAGCCGCCTCCACTTTGGGGGCTTTTATGGCTTTCCTTGTTGTTCGTTACCTCTTGAGAGCAGTGGTTGCGCGCCACTTCGATGGGAAGTGGGAGGGGGTAAAGGGCAAGCTGAAAAGGCATGGAGTGAGATATATATTGGTTCTGCGTCTCACCACGGCTTTTCCTTATTTCCTCCTCAATCCCTTGCTGGCCCTCACGTCCATCTCTCCCCTCACATTCCTTTGGACCACAGCCCTTGGCATATTCCCCAGTACCCTCTTCTATGCTTATCTGGGGTATAGGATTGGTTTGGTGAAGGTGGAGGGGGTCTTGAGGTTTGTGCCCCTTTTAGTCATGATTCCTCTTGCGGCACTTCTTCTGGCGGCGCCCTGGTTGAAGGGAAGAGTGAAGCTTATGTAATGTGGTGAGAGAGGGGTTCTTGAAGGGGGTAAATATGAAGTTTCTACTGAGTCTGCTCTTGGGAGTGTTTATGGTTTCAGGTGCCTTTGCAGGGGATTCTTCCTTCAGGCTCTGGTCGCCTGCCTTCCCAGAGGGAGGTAGGATACCTGTCAAGTACGTGATGCCGGGAGCTGGAGGGAAGAACCTGTCTCCTCCCCTGAAATGGGATGGAGAGCCTGATGGAACCCGGTCTTTTGCTATTTCCTGTTACGATCCCCATCCCGTGGCCAGGAACTGGGTCCATTGGCTGGCGGTGAATATTCCGGCTACTGTTCACTCCCTGCCTGAAGGTGCCTCTGGCAAGTCCATGCCTAAGGGGGCAGTGGAGCTGGTCAACTTTTTTGGTTTCGTGGGTTATGGCGGTCCCATGCCTCCACCTGGTACCGGCGATCATCCTTACGTCTTCACCGTTTATGCTTTGAAGGTGGAGAGGCTGGATCTCTCGGGCAGGTTCTCTATCAAAGACTTCGAAAAAAAACTGGCACCACACTTGTTGGATAAGGCCAGCATCACCGGATACTTCGGCAGGTGATGTGTATCTGAACGGGTAAGGTGAAGGGTCGCCTTCGGCCACTGAAGGCGACTGTCTTGGGTGTTTAAAGGCCCATTTCGTATAGGCCTTTTTATAACTCACCGGTGTTGCACTATTATTATGCAATTTTCTGATTGAGGTTGTGCACAAGATTTGCAAACACTTCGTCGAAACCTAATAGGGGGTGCGTCATGGTGAGGAAGTTTTTGTGTAGGTGGGCGTTTCTGTTTCTTCTCTTAGCTCCATCCTTGGTCTGGGCTTTGGACGGAAAGGTGGATGGCAAAGCTGTTTCTCAGGCCCAGTATATGGCTGACACCGTCTGGGTGTTGGTCACAGCCTTCCTGGTATTCTGGATGCAACCAGGCTTTGCCCTATTGGAGGCGGGTTTCACCCGGGCCAAGAACACGGTGAACATTCTCATGAAGAACGTGATGGATTTCTGCATAGCCTCCGTGGCCTACTGGGCCGTGGGGTTTGCCGTCATGTTTGGCAATGGAACCCCCCTGGCTGGTCTCTCCGGTTTCTTTGTTGGACCGCACACTTCTCCTTCTCTCTTTTCGGCCCTGGCATGGACCTCGGTGCCCCTTTTGGCTGCATGGTTTTTCCAGCTGGTTTTTGCCGGAACGGCGGCCACCATTGTCTCGGGGGCTATGGCGGAAAGGACCAGGTTTCCTGCTTACCTTTTGTACAGCCTGTTCATCAGCCTGATCATCTATCCCGTTTCAGGCCATTGGGCATGGGGAGGAGGTTGGCTTTCTTCTTTAGGGTTCAAGGATTTCGCAGGCTCTACGGTGGTCCACTCTGTGGGAGGCTGGCTGGCCCTGGTGGGGGCGTACATGCTGGGACCTAGGTTGGGCAAGTACAGTAAGGATGGTAAGCCCCAGGCCATTCCAGGTCACAGCCTACCTCTGGCTTTTCTGGGGGCTTTTATCTTGTGGTTGGGCTGGTTTGGTTTCAACCCTGGATCTACCATGGCCGCTGCTCCCGCTGACATTGCCCTAATAGCTGTGACCACCAATATTGCTGCTGCCACAGGGGCCCTGGGGGCCATGTTCTTTGCCTGGCTCAGGTTCGGAAAGCCTGACGCAGGCCTCACGCTCAACGGGGTCGTGGCCGGACTGGTGGCCATCACCTGCCCCTGCGCATTTGTCTCGGTATTTGGTGCAGCCATAATTGGGCTGTTGGCTGGCATTGTCATGGTCCTCTCTGTGCTCTTCTTTGACAGGATTAAGATTGACGATCCCGTGGGCGCCATCTCTGTCCACGGTGTGTGTGGTGCTTTGGGTACCCTGTTGCTGGGGCTCTTCGATGTGAAGGATGGTCTGCTCTATGGGGGAGGTTTGAGGCAGTTGGGGGTTCAGGCCTTAGGGGTGGGAACTGTGTTTGTCTGGTGCATAGTCACGGGATTTCTCCTCTTCGGTATCCTGAAAGCTACCGTGGGCCTCAGAGTCTCCAGGGACGAGGAAGTGGAGGGCTTGGACCTGGGTGAGCACGGAATAGAGGCGTACAACAAGCTGGAGATGACTCCTTAAAGGAGGATGCCATGAAGAAGGTGGAAGCCATTGTAAAACCTTTTAAGCTGGACGAGGTGAAGGATGCCCTTAACGAGCTGGGAGTTCAGGGTATGACGGTGACGGAGGTGAAGGGTTTTGGTCGGCAGAAGGGCCATTCGGAGCTCTATCGGGGGGCGGAATATGTGGTGGACTTCCTTCCCAAGGTGAAACTGGAGGTTGTGGTGCCCGAAGGGCTGGTCGATCAGGTGGTTGATCGGATCTCGGAGGCGTCCAGAACGGGCAAAGTGGGAGACGGCAAGATCTTTATTTTGGATGTGTTGGACGCCGTAAGGGTCCGTACAGGTGAGAAGGGAGAGTCGGCTATTTGATGTTTGAGGAGGTGGAGAATGAAATTGAGGGAGGTTTTTGGGGCAGTGGGAGTGGTTTTAGCGATGGTCTGTTTGCTGGGTAGTTGGAGGGTTTGGGGAGGAGAAAAGGCCTTACCCATCAGTCTGGGCGCTGATCTCACTTATACTTCGGAGTACATGTGGAGGGGGTTGCACTGTAGTGATGACTCTCTGCAGTGGGGCTATTATATTGGCTATAAAGGTGTCACCGCCAGTGTATGGTATTCTATGGATGTTACGGACCAGAACGATAACAGGGGAAGGATCATAGAGACAGATTTCGCCCTGGACTACTCTGGAGATTTGGGTTTTATGAATCCCAAACTGGGCAGGTTTGGGTATTCTGTGGGGTACATCTATTACGCTTTTCCCCAGGGGGAAGATGATAATACCCAGGAAATTTATGTAGGTCTGTCCTATGATACCCACTTTTCTCCTTCTTTGACCGCCTATTTTGATGTGGAGCAGCAGGGAGGGTGTTACCTGGAATTGGGACTGGGCCACAGTTTCTCCCTGCCCTATAATACATCCTTAGATCTGGTAGGGGCCTTGGGTTATTCCATTGATGAGGACGGGACCGACGATGGGTATTACGACGATAATGGTTTCACCCACGCCCAGGTTACGGCCACTCTTAGCTACTCGCCTTTACCTCGTGTTACCCTGGCCCCATTTGTTTCGGTGCAGCTCTGCATAGATGATAAAGTGAAGAACCAGGACGACGTGGGCAAAGATGTGGTGGTGTGGGGTGGTCCGACGGTGAAGATAGAATTTTAGAGGGTTTTAACTGGGTGTTTAATAGTAGTTGAATGGGAAGGATCCCTTAGAAGGGTCTTTCCCATTCTTTTTGCTTCCCTTTGGTGCAGGTAAATTCTTGACTTGGGAGGAACTGGGGTCTATCGAGAACCTCAGGAGGTGTTTATGCTTTTAGTGGTGAAGAATATCGGTATCGAGGGCCCCGGACTTTGGGAGGGGGTGGTGGTAGAGAAGGGAGTTGAGTATCGAGTGGTAGAAGCCTATGAGGAGGACGTACCGACAGACCCGGAGCCTTACTCTCATGTCCTCATTCTGGGGGGCCCCATGAGCGCTAATGAGGAGGATAAATACCCCTTCCTTACCAGAGAGATGGAACTTATCAGCAGTTGTGTGGAGGTGGATAAGCCTCTTTTAGGTATATGCCTGGGGGCTCAGCTTGTTGCTAAGACCCTGGGGTCTCGAATTTACCCCACTCCTGCTAAGGAGATAGGTTGGCATACGGTAGAGCTCACTCGCCCTGCGGCCATGGATTTTCTCTTTTCTTTTATGCCCAAAGAGGTCACGGTGTTTCAGTGGCACGTTGAAACCTTTGACTTGCCCCGCCATTCGGTGAGACTGGCCGCGTCGGAGGTGTGTCCAAACCAGGCGTTCCGGTTCAAAAACCACATTTACGGTCTCCAGTTTCATCTGGAGGTGACCCAGGGCATGGTGAATACCTGGAAGGGTGCTTACAAGGAGGAGTTGAAGGAGGAGGGAGCAGCCATTCCCAGTTTTGTGCCCGACCCTCGGGTTGCCAGCATAAGCTGGGAGTTTTTTTCTCGGTTTCTCCAATTTCCCAGAAGCTTTCAATGACGAGGGGTCCGCTTTTTGGAGAGTTGGTGGAGGGGGAGAACCTTGTCTAGGTTCAGGTTGCCAAAATTATTCTTTTTAGGAAGGAGGATGTTATGAAAAAGGTGGAAGCCATCATTAAGCCCTTCAAACTGGACGAGGTAAAGGAGGCTTTGAGGGACGTGGGTATCCAGGGCATGACGGTGACGGAGGTGAAGGGCTTTGGTCGGCAGAAAGGGCATACAGAGCTTTACCGTGGGGCGGAGTATGTGGTGGATTTCCTCCCCAAGGTGAAGCTGGAAGTGGTGATTCCTGACGACATGCTGGATCAAGTGGTGGAGGCCATAAAGTCTGGGGCATACACTGGGAAGATCGGAGACGGTAAGATTTTTGTCATGGATATTGAGAACGCCATCCGTATCAGGACGGGGGAGTCAGGGGAGAATGCTATATAAGGGTTCTGGCCTGGGCTGGCCTTTTGGCGTCAGCCCAGGATTCTCTCCTTTCGTTTTTCTCTCATTTCCTTACGAGCTTTTTCTGCCACTTCTCGGAAGAGGCTGTCTTCCATGAGTTTGTATCCTTCCCAAGAAGGAGCATAGTTCAGCATCCAATACTTGCCTACAGGGTCTTGGTTTACAAGAATGTCCCGGCGGTGGTTGGCCACGTCCCAGGAGCGCTTGATGTGTTGGGGCAAAGGCAGGTCTCTGTCTTTCAAAAACCGAGCAAACTCGTTTTTCACCGACCACAGGGTGGAGTTGTGGGTAAAATCGAAGCCCTGTCGTGCCCATACGTAAACTCCTACACTCACGGCGTACAGATCTACTCTCCTCACTTTTAAGGCGTCGTAGAGTCTCTCTTGGGACTCGTAAAGGGCTGAACCTATCCCCAGGTCGTTGAATTCCTGGTTAGGGAAGAAGCTCTGGTTTTCGGCGTATATCTCTCCACTCATGACGTAGAGGCGACGGTAGGCCTCCCCTATCCTTTCATTGCCCGTGAGGGTTCTGAGAACAGGTTGGATGCGTTGGCCATATCGATCCCGCTGCTGATAGTACTTCACCCCGGCTCGAGGTTCTATCACCAACTTGAAGGAGATCTGGTTTGTCGTGACAGTCAGGGGCACAAAGGTGAATCTGGCCACCATGGGATGGTCCGTTTCCAGGAGCCTCTCTATTTCACTTTCATCAAGCTTTTTGTTCGCCAAGTGGATCATGCTCTATCCTCCTTCCCGCCAGCATCTCTCCTTTTAATTCTTCCCCCCTGGCGGTGACGTATCTTCCCCTCTCCACTCCTGGGTCTTCTAAAAAGAGGAAGGGTATGTAGTTTTCGCTGATGCCCCGGATGAGGCCAGTTTCCCTGTCCCTCCTGCCCTCTATGAGGACCTTTAAAGATCTCCCCAAGTGGGCTTCCCTGAAGGCCTGGATCTTTTTGGCCCGTAGCTCTCGGAGGATTTCATACCGCTCTTTCTTTTTTTCTGGGGCCACCTGGTCCTTCATCTCTGCGGCGGGGGTGCCGGGGCGGGGGGAATAGGTGAAGAGGTGCATGTAGTAAATGGGCAACTCTTCCAGGAGACGGCGGGTGTTTTCGAAGGCCTCACGGTTTTCACCGGGGAATCCCACCATCACATCTACCCCTATGCCCAGACCAGGGTGGCCCTCCACTAGCTCTTTCACCAGGGACGCAAACTCCTCTCGGGTGTAGTGGCGTCTCATGAGCCTTAGGATTCTGTTATCCCCACTCTGCACGGGTATGTGGAGGTGGGGGGCTATTTTTTCTTCGGTGAATAGCAGGGCCTTGAGCCGGGGAGTGAACTCCTGGGGTTCTATGGAGGAGAGGCGGATCTTTTCCAGTTCCTCTATCCCCAGTAGTGCCTCCAGAAGGCGGGCTAGGTCCCAGTCCTGCCATTTGTAGGCTCCCAGGTGAACCCCTGTGAGGACCAGTTCCCTGTAGCCCGAGGTCGCTAGCCCCCGGGCCTCTTCCAGGACCCAGTTGGGAGGAGCGCTGCGAGCAGGTCCCCTGGCTTTCCAGACGGTGCAGTAGGTGCAACGGTTGTTACAGCCGTCTTGGACTTTGAGGAAGGCCCGGGAGTATCCAGGGAAGGAGCGCAGAGGCATAGGTTGGAACTCCCTGGCCTTTTCCACAGGCTGGACCATCAGGCCCCTTGTGCCGTTTTTCAGGGCCTTTTCTATTACCTCTCGGATGTGGGCCTTCTCCACGTTGCCCAGTACCAGGTCGGCCCCTAAAGCCAGGAGCTCTTCTCCCCGAAGCTGGGATTGGCAGCCTGTCACTACCACCAGCCCTCCCTGAGGCCTCATCCTGACGGCCCTGCGCACCATCTGGCGGCCTTTGTAATCGCTGCGGCCCGTTACTGTGCAGGTGTTGATGATGTAGATATGGGCTCCTGGGGCGAAAGGCACGGCTTGGAATCCTGCTTTCTCCAAGGCCTCCCGCATGGCCATGGTCTCGAACTGATTCAATTTGCATCCTATGGTGGTGAGAGCGACCTTCATTTTCATAATTGGTGATATATACCTTGGTATTCTCATCAACAACTGCTGTACATCTTAATGGTTTAATCGACAATGGGAGAAGATCCCTTGTATAAGGTGGAGAGTAGGGGGGAGATTCTGCTGACCTTGGCCTGGATTCTCAAGGCCTTTGGAGATGAAGGATTATGGAGCTTGGTAATAAGAGAGCCGTCTTCGGATGGGCCATGTATGATTGGGCCAATTCGGCCTTTGCTACTGCTGTGATGGCAGGGTTTTTCCCTATTTTCTTCAAGCAGTTCTGGAGTGCCGGTGTAGACGCTTCAGTGAGTACTGCCAGACTTGGAGTGGCCAATTCCGTGGCAGGTGTAGCCGTAGCCTTGTCGGCTCCTTTGCTAGGGGCTATTGCTGATAAGGGAGGAGTCAGGAAGAGGTTTCTCCTTTTTTTCGCTTATATGGGCGCGGTGATGACCGCTTCCCTCTACATCGTTTCCCAAGGCCATTGGCCCTGGGCCGTTGCCCTTTATGTGTTGGCCACCGTGGGATTCTCGGGTGGGAACATCTTCTATGATGCCTTGCTTACCGAAGTGGCTTCGGAGGAGAAAATGCATTTTGTTTCTGCCTTGGGCTTTTCTCTGGGTTATCTGGGAGGCGGCCTTCTCTTTGCATTAGACGTGGGGATGGTTTTGAGCCCCGGGACCTTTGGCTTTGCCGATGCCACAGAGGCCCTGCGCTTTGCTTTCCTCTCCGTGGGAGTGTGGTGGGTGGTTTTTTCCCTTCCCCTGCTTCTCTTCGTAAGAGAGGGGAGAGCCGTTGGAGAACCTGGGGTGAAAATGGTGAGAGCCGGCATTGCCCAGTTGGTGGAGACTTTCAGAGAAGCCCGGTCTTTGAAGACCCTTTTTCTTTTTCTCTTGGCTTATTGGCTCTACATTGATGGGGTGAATACTGTGGTACGTATGGCCGTTGACTATGGCCTTTCTCTAGGCTTTAGGTTCCAGGACATGATTCTGGACTTGCTCATCACCCAGTTTGTAGGTTTTCCCTCCACCATAGGCTTTGGGTATTTTGGAGAGAAGGTAGGGGCCAAAGGAGCCATCCTCTTCGCTATAGGTGTCTATTTGGTCCTCTCTCTGTGGGGTGCCTTTATACGGAGCAAGTGGGAGTTTTACCTTGTGGCCCTTGTCATTGGTTTGGTGCAGGGGGGACTCCAGGCACTGAGCAGATCTTACTACGCCAGGCTGATACCCTTGGACAAATCGGCAGAGTACTTCGGCTTCTACAATATGGTGGGAAAGTTCGCTGCCGTGCTGGGCCCCGCCATGGTGGGGGCTGTGGCTTTGTTGGTAAGGTCTATGGGGTTTAGCAGTCAGGTGGCCTCCAGGGCCAGCATAGCCTTCCTGGCCCTCTTCTTCATTGTGGGCGGTGCACTCTTCGCCCTGGTAAAGCCCGCTCAATCGAGTGCGGAGTCTTAAAACCCGGCGCTCGATCTTTGGAGAGTATTGCTGGGAAGGAAACCCACTTTTGCCTGGATCAAAGAAAGCAGCCCATGGGAACAGAAATTGCTGTGATAGCCATAAGTCATAGCCAGGCCATTTAGGATAGAATTTGAAGGAGCGCTCTATCACGTCACCTCAAGATGTAACGCCAGACAGCCCATTTTTATGAGTGATGAGGATCGGAGTGATTTTCTCGGTACCCTCGCCGACGTGGTGGGAAGATACCGGTGGATTTGCCATGCTTATTGCCTCATGGACAATCATTACCACCTCGTGGTGGGGACTCCCCATGCGAACCTTTCCAGAGGCATGAGGCAGCTAAACGGGGCATACACCCAAGTTTTCAACCGCGGGCATGGCCGTGTCGGACACCTCCTGGGTATTGGAGGTGGAGCAGCTATCGAGCCACTGTTGGGGAGGAAGAACCTTCTCCCTTTCTGACAGTGGACTGGATCATGGGCTAGTTCTCGGAGAAAAAGCTAGAATCTCAGAAGGCCTACAGGGACTTTGTGGCCGAAGGAAAAGGTGTGAGACTCTGGGGAAATTTGGAGAGTGGTTTGTTCTTGGGTAGTGAAGGGTTCGTTGAGCGTCTCAAGCCCCACCTGGAGGAAAGATTGGCAGACAGGGAAATACCCAAGAGTCAGTGCCTGGCGGCTAGGCCTTCTTTGGAGTGACTTTTCGTAAAAGCTGGGAAAGGCAAGAAGGACAGGAATGCTCTCATTTATCAGGCCGTCAACGACTATGGATACACGCTAGGAAAGGTGGGGGAATTTCTCGGGCTGCACCATTCAACAGTCAGCAAGGCCTTCAGAAAGGCCAGAGAAATTGCTAAATTCAAGACCTGAATGTCACCCCCATAAAATTCAATGGTAGACTCCGAAGTTTTTAAGTGTTCATGGTCATTTTTGGGAAAAGGGGGGCTCCTTCCGGTTGTCATGGTCGGGGAAAGTGGATTATTTTTGTGCTTTTGGAGGTGCTCTGTGTATGAGGCGAATTTCAGGCCTAAGCTGAGACCCATCGACATTGTCCCTTTACCTCAGCAGCATGGGAGAAAGTTTCTGTTGAGGGACCCCCTGGGCTATGGTGAAGAGCACCTGGTAGTAGGGGAGAGGGTCTTGCCCCTGCTGGGGCTCATGGACGGTAGTCATGACCTGCGGGATCTCCAGGTAGCTGCTTCCCGGGCCTGGGGGAAGCTGGTTTTCATGGACACCATTGTCCAACTGGTGGGGCGGCTGGACAAGTGTCTCTTTTTGGACAGTCCCTATTTTCAGCAGGAGAGGAGGCGCAGGGAGGAAGAGTTTGCCCGTCAAAGAGTGAGGAGGTCTCCCATGGCGGGCCAGGGCTATCCTGCCCGAAAAGAGGAACTGGAGGCTTTTCTGGAAAGCCTCTTCGTCTCTCATGAAGGGGACGTGTCTTGTCAGGGTGAGCCGCCTCGGGTTCTCATTGCCCCCCACATTGATCTGAGGCTAGGAGGCCGGGCATTTGTGGCTGCCTACTCTGCCTGGAGGAACCTGCCTCCAGGTCCTAGGGTAGTTATTCTGGGTACGGGCCATTACTTGGATGGTCTCTTTGCCTTTACTTACAAAGACTTTGAAACTCCTTTAGGAGTAGCCAGGACAGATGGAGAGTTTTTACGGGCCTTGGAGGAGGCCACGGGTCTGGATCTGAGGGCCAGGGAGTGGTTCCACAGGCGGGAGCACTCTGTTGAGCTCCAGGTTCTCTTTCTCCAGTACCTTATGGGAGAGGCACCCTTCACTATAGTTCCTGTTCTGTGTGGCGGGATTACCCCCGAGAAGTCCCAGCCCTGGGAGGATAGGGAGTTTGGAACGGTAGTGTCGGCACTAAAGGGTCTGCTGGACGACAGGACCTATCTGGTGGCTGGAGTGGATTTTTGCCACTTGGGGACCCGCTATGGAGACTCCTATCCCGCTCGCTCTCGGGAGGCGGGCCTGGCCTTGGCCCATGACAAGAGGTTGTGGGAAGCCATTTTGGCCCGGGAACCCAGGGCTTTTTTGGAGAAGGCTTTGGAAGGTGGTAACCCTTACAAGGTATGCGGTGTGGCGCCCCTTTTTGTGCTGTTGTCCCTTTTAGAGGGCAGAGACCTGGAGGGCGGACTTTTTCTCCAGGATGTGGCCTATATGGATGAAGGGTCTTTGGTCTCCTTCAGTGCGGGTGGCTTCTGGGACCGGGGCTAGACTTCCTCCAACCATTTGGGGAGCTTCTCGGTGATCAGCCACTCTATGGCGTCTCTGGTTCGGCGGAAGGAGTCCAGGTTTTCGCCATAGGGATCTCTGATGTACCAGTCTATTACCCTCTTGCCCGCCAATTCCGGGGGCAGACGTCCCTCCAGACTGGTACCCGATAGGTTCACCACCAGGTCCACGGATTCCAGGTCCAGTCCCTTCATTCTTTTGGATCTGAGGCCTTGGGTGGATACCCCCACTTCTTCCAGGACCATGAGGGTTTCCTGAGGGATGTAGCCCAGGGGACTGATGCCCGATGAGAGGGCCTCTACTCGGTCTCCCCAGTAGTGCTTGGTGAGGGCTTCGGCCATGATGCTCCGGCACGCATTGCCCCAGCATAGGAAGAGAACAGTCTTTTTCGGTTCTTCTTTCATAGAGATCTCCCTCCGGTTTGAAGATAGAGCTGTAGGGCTTGGATTCGCAATAGGTTAGTGGAGGAAAGCCATACCCACGAACCGGGCCAGGAAGGCCAGGACCAGGGCCAGAGAGGTGTTGAGGAGAGCTGAGGCCCAGGTTACCTTCCATCCTCCTTCCCTCCAAAGGACGGCCACAGTGGAGAGGCAGGGTATATAGAAGGTGACAAAAACCACAAAGACCAGGATCTGGGTGTGAGTGAGGACATTTTGGATGTTGAAGGTTCCCAGGGCCTGAAAAAGCATGATGAGAGTTAGTTCCTTCCTGAATATGCCGAAGAAAAGGGTGACACCCACAGCGACAGGAAGGCCTAGGAGCCACATGGTTAGTGGTGCCAGGAGGGTGTTGATCACTTTGTCCACGTGGAGGTAGGTGAGGACCTCTAAAACGATGGAGCCTGCAAGGATGATGGGCCAGGCGTAGATGGCAAAGTCTTTTAGGCGATACCAGGTCTTTTTCCATAAAGAGGCGAAAGTGGGGAGGCGGTATGGGGGAATTTCCAGGATGAGGCCAGGGGATTCTTCTTTATGGAACCTGCTGATGAGGAAGCCCACAAAGCCCAGAACCAGGATGTTTACCAAGTAAAGAGCCATGGCCCAAAGGGGACCCAGGTATTTGGCCTGGAGTCCTAGGATTACAGAGGTACGAGCAGAGCAGGGAATTAGAGAGGCTAAAATGATGGTGATGAACCGGTCTCGAGGGGACTCGATGATGCGGGCGGCCATGATGGATGGCACGTTACATCCGTATCCCAGGATGAAGGGGATCACCGATTTGCCGTGAAGGCCCATTCTGTGCATGAGTCCGTCCAGGAGGAAGGCTGCTCGGGGGAGATAGCCAATGTCTTCCAAAAGGGAGAGGAGGAAGAGGAGGGGTATCAGGTAGGGTAGGACAATGCCCACACCCCCGGCGATACCCTGAATAACACCCACCACAAAGGGCGACCAGGCACCTTTGCCCTGGAAGAGCTGGGTGAGGCGGTCGAAGGGACCAGCTACTTGGTCCGCCAAGAAGGATCCGACAAAAAAGGTGAGATAGAGGAGGCCGAAGAAGACTCCTGCCAAGATGATGTATCCCAATATGGGGTGCATGACCACAGCATCCAGCTTTTCTCGGAAGGAGGGAGCTTCTGCCCGGGCGGTCACCTTGGCCACCCGCTCGAAGAGGTGCATGGCTAGGGCGTGGCGTTCCCCCGAAATAACCATTTCAGGAGGCTGGCCATGGGATTCCACCAGGCGGTTTATGCACTCTTCTATCTCTGGGATGAGGTGAGTGGCCTCTTCCCGCACTAGGGAGGTGAAGTATTCGTCTCCTTCTAGGAGTTTGAGAGCCAGGAATCGTAGGGGGATTCTCTTGGCTAATTCCAGGTTCATGATGAAGGACTCCACGCGGCCTATCTCTCTCTCTACGTGAAGGCTATATTGAGGAGGCTTGGCCTTCACCTCGTCCATCACCTCTAGGGCTCGGACAAAGAGTTCTCTCACCCCCCAGCCCTTGCTGGCTACGGTGGTCATGACGGGAATTCCCAGTTCCCTCTCCAGAGCCTTGGGGTCTATGAAAATCCCCTTCTTTTCTGCTTCGTCCACCATGTTTAGGCAGATCATGAGAGGCAGCTCCAGCTCCATGAGCTGGAGGGTGAGTTCCAGGCTCCTGCTCATGGTGGTGGCGTCGATGACGTTGATGACGAAGTGGGCTTCTTTCCTCAGAAGGTACTCCAGGGTGACCCGCTCGGCGGGCTCCTGAGTGGAAAGAGAATAAATGCCTGGCAAGTCCACCAGCCGGAAGGTGGTCTCGCCTAGGGTTACGGGACTCTCGGCGTAGGAGACGGTGACGCCGGGGAAGTTGCCCGTGCTAGCTTTGTAGCCAGCTACCACATTGAACAGGGTGGACTTGCCGCAGTTGGGCTGGCCTACCAGGGCGATGACCTTTTTACTCACTGGCCCCTTCCTCGGGTATCTTTACCAGCACCTTTGCCGCCATACCCCTGCCTAGGGCCAAGCAGAACCCCTGATCCAGATTTTCTATGAGGAGGGGACCCCTAAAGGGGGATGCCCTCAGCACCTTTATCCTATCTCCCGGGTGTAAGCCCATTGATAAGATGCGGTTCCTGAAGCCGTGCCCTCCTCCAATAGAGACTATGACGGCTTCCTGGCCCACCGTGAGTTGGCAAAGGTTCTTGTTGACCTTCAAATTCTTCTCCTCATTGTCCCTGAATCCCCTTTCGAGGGATTTCCACGCCCTTTTACCCTTTTGCAAGGAGAAAGGACGCGAGGCTATTTATAGTGTTTCTGAGGGAGGGGCTGCAATAAGTTTCCCTCCTGAAGGCCAGGGATTGCCCTTTTCTCTCTGGAATTTTATCATGTTGCAAATCCTGGACGGAGGAGTAGGTTGAAAGCGAGGATAATAGTCACTTTGAAGAGAGGCGTGCTGGACCCCCAAGGCAAAGCGGTGAAAGGTGCTCTCACCAATTTAGGCTTTGACCAGGTGAGGGATGTGAGAGTGGGGAAGGTGATAGATGTGGATCTTGATGGCGTGGAGGATGAAGCCCAGGCTCGGACTTTGGTGGAGGATATGTGCAAGAAGCTCCTGGCCAATCCCGTGATAGAGGATTTCTCCTACACTTTGGAGGAGAGGTGATATGAAGTTCGGAGTGGTGATCTTTCCCGGCTCCAACTGCGATCGTGATTGCTACTGGGCTGTGAGTCGTGTTCTGGGCCAGGAGGCCAGGTACCTGTGGTACCAGGAGAGGGATCTGTCGGATCTGGATTGTGTTATCCTGCCCGGTGGGTTCTCGTTCGGCGACTACCTTCGGGCGGGGGCACTGGTCCGTTTCTCCCCCGTTATGGAGGCGGTGAGGGAGTATGCCAGCAGGGGAGGCCTGGTCATTGGTATCTGTAATGGTTTCCAAATCCTCCTTGAGGCAGGGCTCCTACCGGGGGCTATGATGCGCAACAGAAATCTGCGCTTTATCTGCGAATATGTCCACATCCGGGTGGAGAGGACGGACACGCCTTTCACTTGCCTTTTCAAGGAGGGGGAGGTTCTCAAAATCCCCATTGCACACATGGAGGGTAACTACTTCGCCGATGAAGCCACCCTGGCGGGGCTGAAAGCCAACAATCAGGTGGTCTTTTGCTACTGTTCTCCTGAGGGAGACGTGTCCGAGGAGTACAATCCCAACGGTTCTCTGGAGAACATCGCCGGCATCTGCAATGAGGCGGGTAATGTGCTGGGCATGATGCCCCACCCTGAGCGCTGCTGCGAGGCCCTTTTGGGCAGCGAGGACGGCAGGAGGATTTTTCAGTCCATCGTATCCCACCTTTCGGGTGTGGTGGCCTAGAGTTTTTGGAAACAAGGAGGTTGGCAGGCTATGGAAGAGGCGGTGAAGCTGGTAGCCCAGCTCATGATGGTGGCGGCCAGGACGGCCCCCAAGGGTCGGGGTGAGGACTACGTGGTCATGGAGTTCCTCACAGGCAAGAGGCTGAAGAAGCTGGGCGAGGCTATGGTGGAGTATGGTGAGGACGTAAAGGACAGCTTTTATGTGAGGGATGGCAAGAGTGTTTTAGCCTCTCAAGGAGTGCTCCTGGTGGGGCTGAAGGATGCCAAGCCTGTGGGACTCAACTGCGGTGGGTGTGGTTTTGAGCGGTGTATCCGGCCTGAGGATGTCAAGGAGTTCCACGATTTCAGAGCCCCCGTGTGTATGATCCGGGTTCTGGACCTGGGTATAGCCCTTGGGTCAGCTGTCAAGACGGCTTCTATCCACAATGTGGACAACCGTATCATGTACAGGGTGGGGGTCCTTGCTCGGAAACTGGAGATGATAGATGCAGATATCGTCATGGGGATACCTTTGAGTGTTTCGGGCAAAAGTCCCTATTTTGATCGTTGAGCACCTCGGTTGCGTCCATGAAAAGGCTTTTGAAGAGGTTGCTTCTCGTTTTTCTCCTCCTGGTCCTCGTTGGTGGTGGAGTGGGTGGGTATTTGCTGTGGACTTGGACCCGGGAGCTGCCACCCGTCCAGGAAATGAGGGAAAAGCTCAAGGAGGGCCTGAGCCAGGTTACCCAGGTCTATGACGTTCATGGCCAGCTCATTTCCCAACTCTTTATAGAGAGGCGGATCTGGGTGCCCCTGGACGAGATCCCTGTGGCCCTGAGGCAGGCTTTCATCGCCACAGAAGACAACCGGTTTTACAAACACGGGGCCCTGGACGTCAAAGGCATCGTTCGGGCGGCTTGGACAGACCTCAAGGCGGGGAGGGTAGTTCAGGGGGGGTCCACTATCACCCAGCAGGTGGCCAAGCTTCTCTTCCTCACCCCTGATCGCTCCATAAAACGGAAGGTGAAGGAGGCTCTCCTGGCCTTGAGACTGGAGAAGCTTCTCACCAAGGACGAGATTCTGGAGCTATACCTTAACCTCATCTACTTCGGCCACGGAGCCTATGGAGTGGAGGTAGCGGCCCAGACCTACTTTGGAAAGCACGTGAGGGACCTGGGACTGGTGGAGTGTGCAGCTCTGGCAGCCATTCCTAAAGCTCCCGCTTTTTACTCTCCCTTCACGCATACCGATAGGAATCAGGCCAGGCGGAACTACGTCTTGAAGCGCATGATGGAGGAGGGCTACATCACCTATCAGCAGTATCTCCAGGCTGCCCAAGAGGAGCTCAAGCTGATCAAGGGTGAGGCCCGGCTGGTGGACAAGGCTCCTTATTTCACGGAGTACGTCCGCCAGTATCTCATCAAAAAGTACGGGGCCGACGAGGTCTATCACAAGGGACTCAAGGTCTACACCACCCTGGATCTCACCTGGCAACTGGCGGCTCAGGAGGCTTTGAGGAAGGGGCTTCGGGATTTGGATAAGAGGAAGAATCCTTATCGGGGGCCCCTTTACCGTCTGGGAGAGGGCAAGGAGCCTCCCACTCCCCCCAAGGAGCTGGTGATGGGTGACATTTATAGAGGGGTAGTGGAGGCGGTGGACGCTAAGATGGTGAAGGTTTCTCTGGGGGATAGGAAGGGGGTCATAGTCTATAAGGACATGTCCTGGGCTTTCAAAGGAGATCTGGAGGGCAAAACCCCCAAGGATATTCTTCAACCTGGGGACGTCATCCTGGTTCAGTATCTGGGGGACAACGAAGATGGCACCCTGCAATTGGGGCTGGAGCAGGAGCCTAAAGCCGATGGTGCCCTTATCGCCTTCGATCTGGCTACGGGGGGAATCAGAGCCATGGTGGGAGGCTACGATTTTGATAGGAGCGAGTTCAACCGGGCCGTTCAGGCTATGCGCCAGCCCGGCTCG
>Ga0190315_1000470_pt1 | contig 20285 bp, 12 predicted proteins | sample 48701101_MG_FD_161673 | JGI IMG/M metagenome (GOLD analysis project Ga0190315, IMG submission 161673) | Hydrothermal vent sediment bacterial communities from Southern Trench, Guaymas Basin, Mexico - 4870-11-0-1_MG | ecosystem: Environmental > Aquatic > Marine > Hydrothermal vents > Sediment ...
TCTGACTTGAGTGATTTAGGCCGTTTTCTGATAACAGTCGTTTTCAAGTTGAACGGCAAAAACTCTTACCTATCTATCCGACAGCATGGCCCACTTTTATCAACACTTCAGTCTACAGAGTTGACACAGAGGAACCTCGATAAAAAACTTCGTTAGACGGTGTTTTTATGTTGAGTGACTTAGGCCTTTTTCTGATAACAGTCGTTTTCATGAGCCACTTTGACTCTTTTATCAGTCAAGTCAGCGTCTAAGTAGACGGTGTTTTCTGACTTGAGTGACTTAAGCCTTTTTCTGATAACAGTCGTTTTCAAGTGAACAAAACCGTTGTTAAATTCGTTTATCCGCGTAATTGGCGGGCCAAAACTGCGTTTCGTTGTACTCTCATGGTTGTACTCTCATGTTATTCACTAAGTAGACGGTGTTTTCTGACTTGAGTGACTTATGCGGTTTTCTGATAACAGTCGTTTTCATGAGCCACTTTGGTTCTTAAATCAGTCAAGTCAGCGTCTAAGTAGACGGTGTTTTCTGACTTGAGTGACTTAAGCCTTTTTCTGATAACAGTCGTTTTCAAGTGAACAAAACCGTTGTTAAATCCGTTTATCGGCCCGTCATCCGTTGTACTGTCCTTTTATTCACTAAGTAGACGGTGTTTTCTGACTTGAGTGACTTAGCCCTTTTTCTGAGTTAAGTCGTATTATAAATCGGCCGGTGGTTATGCTTTATCGCTTTATCCTTTCTTATAACGAATCGGCCTGTAGTTGCTTTAAGTCGTTTTCAAGTATCGCTTATAAAAACTCTTACCTATCAATCCGACAACATGGCCCACTTTTCTCAACACTTCAGTATACTGAGTTGACACTGAGGAACCTCGATAAAAAACTTCGTGAGACGGTGTTTTCAAGTTGAGTGACGGGGAGCCGTTTTCTGATAACAGTCGTTTTCAAATGACCAAAACCGTTGGTAAATTCGTTTATCCGCGTAATTCGTTGTACTCTCATGGTTGTACTCTCATGTTATTTACTAAGTAGACGGTGTTTTCTGACTTGAGCGAGTTAGGCCTTTTTCTGAGTTAAGTCGTTTTCAAGTTGAACGGCAAAAACTCTTACTTATCAATCCGACAACATGGCCCACTTTTATTCTGTTCTCAGTCAAGTAGGTGTCTAAGTAGTAGACGGTGTTTTCAAGTTTAAAAGTTACCCCTAAAAGTTTTTTATGCGAAATTTTAAAATTTTTCAGGAGCAATATTATTCCTTCTAACTCTAGTCTCCTTTCCAATTTTAAATATCCAATTTAATATTACAAATAAGATAACAAAAGTTTATCAATTGAAGTTTTTTTTAGGGCCATGCTGTCAAATAATATATCGAAAAGAAATCCGATTTTTTCAAAATATTTCTCAAAACAACTCGGATTTCTCAATGAGAACGGTATGAATTTTAGTGCGTTGCGTATTACAAATAGGACAGCAAAAGTTTATAAATTGAAGGTTTTTTTAGGGCCATGCTGTCAAATAATATCGAAAAGAAATCCGATTTTTCAAAAAATAGGATTTCTCAAAAATTTGATGAAATTAGTCGAGACAATGCGATTTCGTCCTCAAAAAATATTGCCTTCTAAAAATGGGTAGATTATCATTAAAAGATAGTGCGGGGCGTAAAAATTTTGAACGTGCGGTAAAGGAAGTGATGTTGGATCATATTGGAGTCCAAACCTTTAGGTTTGGACTTTCCTTTTCGTCCGGTGAAGGTAGTGATGTTAGAGCATGTTGGAGTCCAAACCTTTAGGTTTGGACTTGCACCGCCTAATAGCGAATCCGAGCGGAGTCGAGCCGCGATAAGGTTAAAACCCGCTGTGGGCGTAGATTCCAATTTTATGAAAGTCTATAACGAGTTAGGAGCCGAGAGAGGCGATTGAGACATTCTTTTTCTTTCCCAGAATTTCACGGTTTTATACGGAACGTACAGATGCGGGCTGCATAGAAATGCATAAGACGGTAACGAAAATACGCCTAAATATTTACCAAGGGCACTCAAAGACTTAATGCCAAGATAAATCTTGGACTTGGGCGACTTAATGCGCCAAGATAAATCTTGGACTCCAGCGTCTTGTTATCGTAACGCTTTAATCGCATATTGTGCCCATTCGGTGGTATGCATCATTTTACCAAATTGGGCGGTAACGTTTTTCGGCCCTACCGCAATCAGTGGAACGGGTGTATTTGTATGCGTGCCAGTTGCCCAGACGGTATTTTGGTATTTGCCCACCACTCTTCCCAAGAGGTCGTAACGCACTTCATTGCTATAAACGTAAAATTCTTTGAAATCATGGACTTTAGGAAACGTTTTGGCCCCTAAGTACTGATGTCCCGCCACATAGTATTCATTCTCTTCGGTTGCCAAGACAGCAGCTGCTTCGGCTTGGGTAATGGGAAATTGCGTGTTCTTATTCACAATTTCTACCAGAGAATCAGGCGTTTGCTGAGACGGTGGCAACGCATCAAATTGTGTCATAATATCTGGATAATCGAGCTTTTGATTGTAGAGCTTGTCCAGAATATCGTAACTACCAAAGTTGAAATTGGGCCTGAATTTTTCGCCCTTAAAGAGGTTACCGGGTAAGTCTTTGGGCTCGAGTAGATTTCTGCGAGAGTAACTGAAACCAAAGCCGCCCGTTTCGTGATCAGCCGAAATGATGACTAAAGTGTCGTCACGATTTTTGGCCCATTCATAGACATATTCAATTGTCTCATCGAATTTCAGCATTTCGTGTAACATGGTGCCAGCATCATTGTTGTGCCCTGCCCAGTCAATTTGTCCGCCTTCTACCATCAAGAAAAAACCCTTGTTGTTTTTGGAAAGCACATCGAGTGCTTTCATCGTCATTTCCTTCAAGGTTGGAATGGTGCGATTGGGATCGTTTTTGGTCAAAGTTTCTTGGATGCCATTGGGCATTCCAGAATAGCTGAACAGGCCGAGTATTTTGGAGCCTTTTGCTTGTTTCAATTGAGACTTAGTAAAGGCGAGCGCGTAGTGCTTTTTTTCCGCTTCCGCCAGCAAGTTTCGACTGTCTTTGCGCTTGGATTTTATTTTGAGCTTGCCACCAGTGCGCGTCTTGAGTTGTTGATGAAGGGCCGAGTTTTTATCGCTGGCTTCTGTGGGAATCCAGTGCCTCAACCCGCCTGACAGCATGACATCAACCTCATTGTTTAAAAGGTCAATGGCAATTTCATTTTCCTTACTACGGTGGCTTTGATGGGCTGCAAAGGCGGCCGGCGTTGCATGAGTCATTCGAGTATCAGAAACGAGGCCGGTGGATTTTCCCAATTCCTTGGCGGTTTCGAGGATGGTTTTAGCAGAATCGCCAAATTGATCGCAGCCAATCATTTCAGAACCGGCGTGTACTCCGGTAGCGAATTGGGTGGCCGAGGCGGCCGAATCCGTCACTAAGACATTGGCAGCCTCGTGATAGGCGTATCCAAGGGTGCCCGCTGCCATGACTTTTTCCATTGCCGTTGTCCGGCCTTTGGCTTTGTAAATGGAATTTGGGGCGTACTTGGCGTAAGAATTGAGCAAGCCAACTTGTTGAGGCCCCATGCCATCACCGATCATGATGATGACGTTTTTGATGGTTGTTGAATCGGTGTCGGGTGAAGAACCGGTATTGCACCCTGGAGAGACTATTATAAAGCTGCTTATAAATAGGTAACCCGTTAATTTTTTTAGCATTTTTTATTACCTCATTGGATTTTTATAACAAGGGGTTTTCACCATACCAGCGGGGGTTTCAGGGTTATACGGAACGTACAGTTGCTGGTTCATAGAAAAGCATAAGACGGTAACGAAAATACGCCTAAATATTTACCAAAGGCACTAATACCCATTTTGAATTGAAAAGCCTGTTATGAAAAACCCAGTTTTTCCAAAACGGGACGTTTCTTTTTTAAAGATAAAATGAAATTCAACTCAAAATTTGTAGAAAAATTGCTTATAAAAATTCCGCTTATTCCCCAAAACTTCGGTAACGAAGCTATGCGAGATCATCCGTTGTACTCTCACCGGCGGGGTTTTGAAAACCCTTCGCACAAGGCAAAAGTTTTTCATGAAAAACTTGCCTTGTGGTCTTAATATACTCAAGATGGAAAAAAAGTGGACTTTTTGAGAAACACAAATTCGAGGGGCGTTGCCCCTGGCAAGCCCCAACGGGGCGATATTAATATAAAAAGTGTATCTACCTAGCAAGCCCCAACGGGGCGATATTAATATAGCCAGTGTATTTACCTGGCAAGCCCCAACGGGGCGATATTAATATAGCCAGTGTATCTACCTGGCAAGCCCCAACGGGGCGATATTAATATAAAAAGTGTATCTACCTAGCAAGCCCCAACGGGGCGACATTAATATAGCCAGTGTAACTACCTGGCTATAATAATACGCCTTATATATTAATTAACCCGTCATAAAAATCTCGCCTTATGACTACGTTGAGTATACCTCAATTTTTCGACATCTCGTAAACGTAGATTTCGTGAATTTCTTTGTCGTAGCCAGGATAAAAGCCTTGTGGCATCCCAAGAACCACTCGCTTTCCTCGATTAAAGTGGACAAGAAATTCGCCCGTTTTCGGATCAACCGCCAACCCTTCGATTTCGCCGGTGCGCTGAACTTCGGTAAAAGTTTTCTCAAGCGCCACCTGAGCGGCGGTTGCTTTGGGATCGACTTTGACGCGATACATGTGATCATGTTCGTCAACCTCGGCATCGCCATCATCCGCCGTGATATAGAGGTAGCCCTCCCAGTAAAAAATGCCTTGCTGGTATTGAGGCACCGGCTGCAAATGCAATTTGCCAATATAGTTGCCACTCTCTAAGTCATATTGGTAAATATAACTACCATTAACCCAATCGGTCATCCAAACCGTTTTTCTGTCCCTATCCACCGCCAAACCAGAGACTTCCACTTGACCAGAATCGGGATTCCAGTCCATTGAGCGTTTGTACGCCAAGGTTTCGGCATCGTAGATTGCGATCTGAATATCGATGCCGCGCCCATCGACAAAAGTTTCACCGCCGGCAAATATCTCACCGTTATACACATCGATATCACCGAGATGGTTAGCGGGCTTGTCAAAACGGGCAAAAGGCTCTTCATTTTTCAGCAGCAGTGTGCCATTCTTATCATATTTATACAGCGCTTTGCTATTGCTGACGTAATAAAAATCCCCGTCGGTAGCAACTCCCTGACGGCCTTCGACTTCAAACACTTTCTTGAAAGTGTAAGAATGAATCGGATTGCACTCGGAGCCACATTTGACTTCACTTTTGTCATCGTCATCATCGTCGTCATCACAGCCTGCAATTACCACAGTGACTAAACTCGTCGCCAGCAAAGTGGCAATGACTCGTTTGCGAGATTTCATCATCATAATTGGCATTTCCACCTAAGTTAGAACAGAATGATTGAGTATCCGTATTCAAAGTTATATGATTAATTAATAATAGGGTTGTTGCGAAATAAAAAACTCTTGTAAAAAAGAGTTGTTGCTTTTCAAAAAACGCAACAACTCTAATGTTTTTTATCAAATCAACGCTGGATACACCGACAAGCCTAACACATTTGGAAAGACTATCAAACTCGTGCAAGGCGAGCTTGGAACGAATCGTGACTCTCAAACACGCGCAAGGCGATCCTTGCACTCCTTGTGCAAGGCGAGCTTGGAACAAATCGTGTGGAACGAAGACAAAGATATCTATAAGTGATGCGAATATCGATATGAATTGAATCTTATGAAATCAATGAATTATAAAAATGTATTTATTGAAATTCGTTGTTCATTCTTCATTTTTAATTTTTCATTTTTAATTCGCATAAGTGGTGGTATTATTGGTAACAGCGAATGGCAACCAGAGACAGCACCAATTACCAATTACTTATGACTAATTACCAATTACCAATTACCATGAATCAACATGCCACCGATGAAATTTACCAAAGTAATATTTTAACCGGGGTTTCTCGTACCTTTGCGTTGACTATACCACAGTTGCCGCCGGTGCTGTGCAAAGTGGTTAGTAACGGCTATTTATTATGCCGTATTGCTGACACGATAGAGGATGAGCCGGATTTAACGCTGGTTCAAAAAAAGCAACTTTCTCAAGAATTTATTCAAGTGGTTGCCGGCGAATCCGATCCTTTAGTCTTTAGTCAAGCCCTATTTCCGTTGCTTTCCGATAGCACGTCAGCGGCCGAAAAAGAGTTGATTTTTAATACGCCCCGCGTGATTCGTCTCACTCACCGTTTTACGCCACCGCAACGCGCCGCGTTGCACCGCTGTGTGCGTATCATGGCAAAAGGGATGGCCGACTTTCAACAAAATAGTAGTCTTGAAGGCTTAAAAGATTTGCCGGAAATGGATCGTTATTGCTATTATGTCGCGGGTGTGGTTGGCGAAATGCTCACGGACTTATTTTGTGATTACTCGCCGCACATTGCCCAACATAAGGCACAATTACAATCACAGGCCGTCTCATTTGGGCAATCGTTGCAAATGACTAATATTCTTAAAGATATTTGGGAAGACCGTCAACGTGGAGCCTGTTGGCTACCGCGAGAGGTGTTTGCACGGGCGGGGTTTGACTTAAAAAATCTGAGGCCGGGGCACTATGATCCGGCATTTGGCGATGGCTTGACAGAATTAATCGCAGTGGCCCATACGCATTTGCATAATGCCTTGCGCTACACGCTATTGATCCCGCCTAATGAAAAAGGTATCCGTCGTTTTTGTTTGTGGGCTTTGGGTATGGCGATATTGACTTTGCGGCGCATTTTTAATAAGCGCGATTTTTGCTTAGGTCAACAAGTTAAAATTTCTCGGCGCAGCGTGAAAGCGACGATATTGGTTAGCAATCTTGCCACCAGTAGCGATACCACTTTGCGGACGATTTTTTATTTATTGACGCGAACATTGCCGATACATTTTAATTAACAATTGTTAACAATCGCTAACTAATGCACACAAAACCGAAGTCTTGTGAGGGGGGTATCTCCCAAGGCCCCTAATTCACAAGGGGCGCATAAATCATGTTATTATACAAAAGGTCATCGGTATGAAAGAACATCCAACAAGATTTTATTTCATCAACGCTACTCACCTACGCTCGCCATTTGACCTAACCAACGATTCTCAAAAGAACCACACCCAAAAGAGAGCTTCTGCACTTATAAAATTAGTATTTTAGGCTAAAGTTTCGCGAAGCGAAACTTTAGCCTAAAGACTTGCTCCAAAAAGAAAAGAGCATCATCAATCAGTCAATGCAGAGAAGGCGGGTTTTAAGATTGATTGCAATTGGTAGATTTTGTTAATGTTTGTTAATAAATTGGATACTAAGCATCAGCCCCCGGAGAAAGTTTTACCGCTTATTGTCGCGCCGAATGAAATTCGGTTTGCTTTAAATGATAAATCATTGTAGAATGCTCGCCCTCAATGCCGGTGTAGCTCAGTTGGTAGAGCAACCGCCTCGTAAGTGGTAGGTCGGACGTTCAAGTCGTCTCACCGGCACCATCTATTGGTCATGGGTAATTGGTAATGCCTGTGTGCCCTTTTCTCCTTGTCCCTTATCCCTTTATCCCTTTATCCTTCCTTTTTACCTCGCATAACGATCACTTCAATTCGCCTGGATGATTTTAGGCTGTGTCCCACTTGTCTTTTAGAAGTTTTTATCGATAGGGCCATCAATCAAATCAATTCGCCAACATGGCCCTCAAAAAATGAAAAATGAAAAATGAAGAATGAAGAATGAAGAATGATTTTAGGGTTTTTCAGGTTTCATTTTTCATTTTTCAAAGGGCCATCAATCAAATCAATTCGCCAACCTGGCCCTCAAAAAACCGCTTTGGAAAGACGGCTTAGTCAATTTCATTTTTCATTTGTCATTTATTTCGCCAACCTGGCCCTCAAAAAACCGCTTTGGAAAGACGGCTTAGTCAATTTCATTTTTCATTTGTCATTTGTCATTTGTCATTTGTCATTTTTCAGTTGTCAAAGGGCCATTAATCAAATCAACAGAATCAATTCGCCAACATGGCCCTCAAAAACCGCTTTGAAAAGACACCTTAGTATTTTTCAAAGACAACTCAAATTGAAAGGATAAGTGGGACACTCCTGATTTTAGATGCGGTATGTGTACTGCCCTCTCGTTATGAGAATGTCCAACTAATGGCGTGTTTTTCCAATCCGTTAAACACGGATTTGATTCATTTACCATTCACCATTTACCGTAAAACCGCTCATTGCCACTTCTGGGGCACCACCGTTTTGTCACTCTTCCCCAATTCCCTTCCAAAAAAATTTTCCTTTCATCGTTCCCATCTCAAAGAGATTCAAAACCCAAGATCGAATCACACCCGAGCAGCGCCCACCGACTGGGTAATGGGTAATGGATAATGGGTGAGAATATGACATCCAGTCATCAGGCGATTCTTAGTACCGGACAAAACTTTGTAACAAGCAAGATTTAGGGTTGGGCCTCTCACTCATACACCAAGTAAAAACAAGAGGTTACAGTACCAATAAAATTTTTGTCCGGTACAGAGAAGGCGATTACCAATTACCAATTACCAATTACCAATTCCCAATTCCCAATTTTTTTGAGCCAAACAAAGCAAGTCCCTCCCGTTTCAAAAAGAGCCGCGAATCCGCAAAATCTAGTGAGAGTACAACTTCTTTTAGGAATAAACGGATTTTTCTAAGCAATTTTGAGTACCCTTGGAAAATATTTAGCCGGATTTTCGTTACCGTCTTATGCATTTCTGTGAACCCGCAGATGTACGTTCCGTCTATAAACTGAAGAATAAATTATATTAATAATATATAATGACATAATACAATCAACGCAATGTTCCACTTTAATTTGTAACTAATTGATTTATACGGAACGTACTTTAAAACCGTGAAAATGGTTACAAGAAAAGTGAGTGATTGAATTATTTATAAAATGAGTCATTTACAAACTCAAGATTCCTTTTTCATCGCGTAACCAATATAGACACAAACAACCGGAATATTTTCAACATGACAGAAAATCACAAGGAGCATCTTTCCACCCCGGCAAGCGATCAACAATTGATGCAAAATATGCAATCCTTGCTAGAAGCATTACATAAGGATTTTGAGAAACGTCACTGTAGTTACCCGTTTTTTGAAAAACTCCTCTCTGTCGTGACTCTCGTAGTGATTATTATAGCGGCTTATGTGTTTTTTCTGATTTATGTGGTAACTAAAGATATGCACGCCATGACTCGTTACGTCAATACCATAGCCACTCAAATTGTGCCCTTGCCCAAAGATATACACGGCATACATAAAGAAATGATGGCAATAAATCAGTCCGTCAAAGATATACACGGCATACGCAAGGAGATAATAACAATGAATCAGTCCATAAAATATATACCCGGCATCAAGACTCAAATAATGGCAATGAATCAATTCCTAAAAGATATACCCGCTATCAAGACTCAAATGATGGCAATGAATAAGTCGATGATTGTTACCAACCAATCCATACAAGAAACGAGCCGTACCACGCTGCAGATAAGTGACTCCATTTTCAAAATGCGCGATTCTATAGAACATGTGAAGGAATCCATGACGCAAGTCTCACAAAACATGGCTCAAATGCAGAAATCTCTACAGCAGATGTCTGGAGACACAGCAAAGATACACAAAAATTTTAAACATGTGGTGGAAGATTTGGATATTATCGTGGTGTATATAGATGATATGAAAATACACACCGGCGTGATGAGCCAAAAGTTGGGCGTGATGTCGCACGATATGGGGAGACTCTCACACCATATATCACGTCCATTGGGTGCCTTGAACAATATGATGCCAACCCCTTGGTAGTTCTCAGTTTGTCAGTTATCAGTTATCAGTTATCAGTGATCAGTTATCAGTGATCAGTTATCAGTTATCAGTTTATCAGTTTATCAGTTATCAATGATCAGCTTTTCAGTGATAATTGATAATTTATAAATGATTGATAACTCATAACTGATTACTGGTAACAATAATACACTTAACACCGTTACAACTTGAGCTTCGATCTCGCTTCGCTCGTTAAGTCATTCGTTGTGCGAGATCACTTATAGCATTTTTCTGGTTATAACGGATTTTGGGGAGACCCATCGAAAAGGGTTGACACGTAGGTCAACCCCTACATGATTCCACTGGTTATTGTAGGGGCAAACCTGCGTGTTTGCCCTTTTTATGACTGAAAAACCCCATCATTTTTTGTCTCCCCAAAATCCTTACAATCAGGCATTTTTCGCTGATGTGAAATACAAAAAAGGGCAAACACGGTGGTTTAAGGGCAAACACGCAGGTTTGCCCCTACGAGTGATGTAGTTTACGCAAAATAAAAATGCTATATGACGCTGTGCAGTATAACTGATAACTGATGACCACTGATAACGGATCACTGACCACTGATAACTGATAACTGATAACTGATAAAAAAGCCATGTCCAATGTCGAACCCATCCGAATTCTCTATATAGAAGACGATATCGTCACGGCCGCTTGCGTTCAGATGCAATTGGAACAACATGGCTATGTGGTTGATCTCGCCATGGATGGCAAAGACGGCCTGAGGCAGCTTAAGGAAAGGACGTATGATGTCGTTGCAGTCGATTACCATTTGCCAGGCATGAATGGTTTACAGGTGTTGCGGAACTTGGCAGAAAGCCGATTTCAAGTGCCGACCATCATGGTAACCGGGGCGGGTAATGAACGGGTGGCGGTTGAAGCAATGAAACTCGGTGCCGGCGATTACCTCGTCAAGGATGTGGACAGCCATTTTCTTGAACTGTTGCCGACCGTGATTGAGTCTGAGTTAGAAAAACAACAACTTATAATAGAAAAACAGCGGGCCGAAGAGGCCTTGCACTCTCGTGATATCATTCTCGAAGCCGTTAGCTTTGCCGCGGAAAAATTCCTCACTTGTACCCATTGGACTGCGCCTATCCAAGAAGTCTTGGCGCGTTTGGGACAAGCTGTAGCGGCCAGCCGCATCTATATTTTCGAGAATCACTCTCAACAAATCCCCCCAGGGGATAATTTGTTGACAAGCCAACGTTACGAATGGGTAGCCGACGGCATCACTCCCCAAATTGACAATCCCGAATTGCAGAATTTTCCGTTAGAACAGACTTTATCACGTTGGGTAAAAATACTCAGTCAAGGTCAACCTCTCTGCGGCCTAGTAAAGGATTTTCCAGAACAAGAAGCATCGTTCCTAGCGGCACAAGATATTCTTTCCATTGCGATAGTCCCGGTGTTTGTGGGGAAAAAGTGGTGGGGCTTCATAGGATACGACGACTGCCTAGAAGAACGGGAATGGCCGCCGGTAGTAATTGACGCTTTTAAGACGGCCGCAAGTCTCTTGGGCGCCGCCATTGGACACGATAAGATGAACAAGGCCTTGCGGGAAAGTGAAGCGCGTCTTGCCAAAACACAACGCATTGCACATCTAGGACATTGCGAATGGAACATCATCACTAAGACGAAACAATTATCTGAAGAAACATTGAAGATATTTGGATGGCCGCCGGATAGCAACCCCGTCAGTAACGAGATATTCGTCAACGCTATCCACCCAGAAGATCGCAAGGCCGCCCAAAAAGCCGCCTTTCAAACAATTCATTCCAACGCGCCTTACGACATTGAGTTTCGCATCATCCGCCCAGACGGAACTATTCGTTATTTACACAATATAGCCGAAATCGTGCGTGATACCAATGACAAACCACTCCGCTTCATCGGTACCGCGCAAGACATCACTGAACGCAAACAAGTCGAAAAAGCACTACGCGAAAGTACCCAAACGCTCAGCGCAATTCTTAACGCTGCTACCGATTCCATCGTAATGACTGAGTTAGACACCACTTGTGTCATCGTCAATCCGGCTGGCGCGGCGAGGTTGGGGCGCACGGTTAATGAGGTTATCGGTCGGCATCTTTGTGAACTGGTAGCGCCAGAGACGGCTGCCTATCGACAGACTATTGTGGATTGGGTCATTCGCACTAAACAGCCAACGATGTTTGAGGACGAAGAAAGTAAGAATGTCTGGTTTGAACACAGTGTTTACCCGGTTTTTGATGACTCAGGTTCGGTTACTCGCATTGCCGTCGTTTCCCGCGACATCACCGAGCGTAAACGGGCCGAAGAAGCCCTTCGACGCGAGCGTGATTTCACCAACACGATTATCAACGCCGCTGGTAGTTTAGTAGTCGTTCTTGACAGGTTTGGTCGTTTTGTACGCTTCAATCGGACTTGTGAGAAACTGACCGGTTATACTTTTGAAGAAGTTAAAGATCACTACATTTGGGACTTTTTTCTGTCCACAGAAGATATTGAAGCCTGCCAAAATTACTTCAACAATCTAGTCGTGACAAATCGCCCAGTGCTGCGATATGAAAATTATTGGATAACTAAAGATAAGACACGCCGCCTCATCGACTGGTCTCATGGCATTCTTTCAAACGATAAAAATGAAGTTGAGTATGTTATTGGTACCGGTATCGACATCACTGAGCGGAAACAAGCCGAGGAAGCTTTAGCTCGCACATTGGCCGAGCAACAGGTCATTTTGGATAACTCGCTGGTAGGTATTGCATTTCTAACTGAAGGACGGCAGTTTGTCCGAGTCAACCGCAAGCTAGAAGAAATGTGTGGCTACACGGAAGAAGAACTGAAAGACCACACAACTAAAATATTATATTCTTCCTACGAAGACTATAAAAACATAGGACAAGATAGCTATCCTCTTATTAAAAAAGGCGCCACTTATGAAATGGAACATCAGATGCGTCGCAAGCAAGGAACGCAGTTTTGGTGTCGTGTTAAAGTCAAGGCGATTGATCCAAAGGCTCTCTCTAAGGGTTATATCTGGAATCTGGAAGATGTTACCAAGCAAAGGCATGCTGAAGAAACTCAGCGTTTGGCAGCGACGGTATTTGAGACAACCACCGAAGGCATTATCGTCACCGATGCTAACAATCGTATTATCAGGGTCAACCCGGCCTTCACTACCATTACCGGTTACACGCTTGATGAAGTTGTTAAGAAAACGCCTAATCTCTTGAATTCTGGACATCATAATGCAGAATTCTTTAAAAAGATGTGGAAAACTTTAGTTGAAACCGGAAAATGGCAGGGAGAGATATGCAACCGGCGCAAGAATGGCGAAATCTACGTGGAGTGGATATCTATTGCAGCGATTCGAGATTCAAGTCATAAGATTGTGCAATATGTTGCTGTTTTCAGTGACATCACCAAACGTAAGCAAGCTGAAGAGCTCATATGGCATCAGGCTCACTATGATGCTCTGACCAACCTGCCGAATCGGGCATTGTTCGCTGACCGTCTGACACAGGCCGTGCAAACGGCAAAGCGTCAACAAGAGCAGTTGGCAGTGATGTTTATTGACTTAGACCGCTTCAAATGGGTTAACGATACCCTTGGTCACAAAGCGGGAGACCAGTTGCTCAAGGAAGCCGCCCAGCGGTTGACTCACTGTGTCCGCAAATATGATACGGTGGCCCGGTTGGGAGGTGATGAATTTACCGTGATTATGATCCGAATCGAGAACGTTTTGGACATCAAAACCATTGCCCAAAGAGTTCTGAAGAGTTTATCTCAACCATTTACGCTTGATAACCATGAGGCCTCCATTGCCGCAAGTATCGGAATAGCCCTTTTTCCTGAGGATGGACTGGATGCTGAAACCTTGCTAAAAAATGCTGACATCGCCATGTACCAAGCCAAGGAGAGTGGACGTAATGCTTACCGATTCTTCACGGCGCAAATGAACGCCCAAGTCACGGAACACCAGCGACTATAAAAAGCACTACGCCAAGCTTTGGCAGGTAATGAATTTCTATTGCACTATCAACCCGTTATCGACCTTCATAAAGAACAGATTATTGGGGTTGAAGCACACCTACGCTGGATACCGCCCGTCGGCAATCATAAGTTTCCCGAACAGTTTCTCTCTGTAGCTGAGGAGACGGGTTTGATTATTCCTATTGGACAATGGTACCTAACGACGGCCGCCCACCAACTTAAAAAGTTGCACACGGCCGGTTTGACATTTTTACATATGGCCGTCAAGGTTTCCGCTTATCAACTCCGAACCTCGCTTATTATTGATACCATAACTGAGCTGTTGAAGGATACCGGACTTCCACCCAATGTTTTGGTACTTGAGATTACTGAAGACGTTTTCCTTGAAAACGTACCAGAAACCGTCACCACCTTATGCAAATTGGACGAACTAGGCGTACAGATAGCGATAGACAACTTTGGTAGCGGTGGCGCTTCCCTGCATTCTCTGAGGCAATTTCCCATCAATATCTTGAAAATTGACCCCTACTTTGTTCATCATGTCACAATCGAAGCTTACGATGCGATACTTGTCAAGGCGATTATCGCACTGGCTCATGAGATGAGCATCAAAGTGGTTGCTGATGGTGTAGAAACAGAAGAACAATTAGCCTTCCTACGTTATCATCATTGTGATTTAGTGCAAGGGCGATATTTTAGTAAGCCTTTGATACCTGAAGATGTTGAGCCATATATCCGGGGCAAAGAGAAAGGGGCAATCGGAAAGGGCGAACAAGGAACATAAGGAAGGTTCATGCTTATGACCCAATTTATTAACAAACCGTAACGATGAGTACCAATTCTTCGGCAGGTGCTGAAAAAAATGATTGACTTTGATGAGAGTTTTTTTTATAATTTATAGTGTTATAAAGCGGCATGTATCAGGTTCAGTACTCATCCTGGAGTACGGGCAAAACCGTCGACTTACAATCTATCAATTTGCGAGAGCCAAGCGAATTCCGATTGTATAAAGCGGCTATCGATAATTTTCGGTAGCATGCAGGTAGATTCACCCACTCTTAGGAGTGCTATTGTTAACTTTTGTTAACCTAAATGAATCGGCAAAAAGAACTAGGTAAAAAACCTTACTCCTAGCCACGTCGCCCGTCCAAGTTTCACTACTTAAACTTCTCACTGTTCAGTGATCACTGTTCACTGATAGTCAGCATCGTCTCTTCTATCCACTTTTCTGCTTTAGCATTGATTTCTTTATAACTTTTACCCGTTGACTCAATCACGGGGCCAATAATGACCTGAATTGTCCCCGGCCGTTTGATAAAACTTTTGGGCGGCCAGAATTGACCAGAATTAACGGCAACCGGTACAACCGGATAACCACTTTTCTCCGCTAACAATGCCCCACCTATGCCATAGCGTTTTTTTTCGCCCGGCGCTACCCGTGTCCCTTCGGGAAATATCACTATCCACAATCCTTGCGCTAAACATTGTTTGCCCTGTTCAATAATTCGTTGCAGAGATTGACGGAGATTTTTGCGCTCAATGGCAATCGGTTTCAGGCTTGCCAAGAGCCAACCAAGCATGGGTAGCCATAATAATTCACGTTTCAACAGCCAAACCTGCATAGGAAAAATTTGTTGACAAGCAATGGTTTCCCATGCAGATTGATGCTTACTCAAAACAATTGCGGGTGTTGTGGGGATATTTTCTAGTCCTTGCACTTGATAACTCACTTGGCATGTTTTTTCTAGCCACCATATCGCAAAGCGTCCCAACCGAATCAGCACTTGGTAACGTAATTGATACGGCAACGGTAATAGCAGCAGGGCTAAAGTGCTAAATACCAAGCCCGCCGGAATCAATCCTATATAAAACAAGAGAGAACGTAAAAACAACATAATTTATCCTATCCTTTCTCCTCACTCGTGGGGGTGAAGGTGAAAATTGCCGGTTGTTTCGGGAATGAAGGACGAACCGAAGGGAAGCTTTGCTAATTCCCTTCTCGGAACGAGTTGTTTTGCCTTTGTACGATTGTATTTAAAATACCAACCACAACAACCCCGAAGGGGGAATAGCCGCTGGTGGAACCGGTGGAAAAGAGCCAACAACCCCGAAGGGGGCCCTATGACAATTAATTAGATCAATTCAAATCACATAAGCCAATCAAACTAAGGTTGATTAATAGACGAAACGGAACTTCAATACCTTCTTGATGAAATGATTTTCTTTCACATTCAAACAACGTGGCGTGTGCCCGGCTCCTTTACCACAGGTTCCACCTGTGGCTATTCACATTCAACCCGGAAAGGGTTGACGTGTGTCCGGAACCTTTTCCACAGGTTCCACCTGTGGCTATTCACATTCAACCCGAAAAGGGTTGACGTATTTCTAATGCCAAAAACCCACAGGTTGCACCTGTGGCTATTCACATTCAACCCGGAAAGGGTTGACGTGTGTCCGGAACCTTTTCCACAGGTTCCACCTGTGGCTATTCACATTCAACCCCTTCAGGGTTGAGGTATTTCTAATGCCAAAAACCCACAGGTTGCACCTGTGGCTATTCACATTCAACCCCTTCAGGGTTGGCGTGTGTCCGGAACCTTTTCCACAGGTTGCACCTGTGGCTATTCACATTCAACCCCTTCAGGGTTGAGGTATTTCTAATGCCAAAAACCCACAGGTTGCACCTGTGGCTATTCACATTCAACCCCTTCAGGGTTGAGGTATTTCTAATGCCAAAAACCCACAGGTTGCACCTGTGGCTATTCACCCCCTTCGGGCTAAATCGAATTAACTTTCTTCAAAAAACAATCAACGAAAGTCGCCAAATCGTCATACACCTGTACACCATCAAGCCCTTCCATATCACCATCCAATGCATGTCGCCCTTTACCCGTCAGCACTAAAATCTGTTGTGCGCCAGAAACGGCCGCGGCTTGTAAATCGCGCAGCGAGTCTCCCACCGCCGGCACATCGGCTAAACGAATACCTAAGCGGTCGGCAAAATCGTGAAACAAGCCAGGACACGGTTTACGACATTTGCAGTTCTCTTTCTTGCCGTGTGGGCAAAAGAAAATCGCTTCAATCGTGCCACCAATCTCAGAGAGCAGCTTGTGCATTTTATTATGGATTTGATTGAGATCATCTAAGGTAAACAAGCCACGCGCTATACCAGATTGATTGGTGATCACAACTACCCTAAAGCCGGCTTGGTTGAGGCGAACAATTGCTTCAAGGCTGCCCGGAATCGGTTCCCATTCGTCGGGGGATTTGATGTATTTATCAGAATCGTAGTTAATCACCCCATCCCTATCAAGTATCACAAATTTTTGCATCTTTTTTTCAGTGAACCGTTTTTCAGTGATCAGTTGTCCGGCTAAAAATCCTATTTTTCAAAAAAATCGGATTTTTCAAGTCGTCAAATTTATCTGGATAACTATATCAGTTCTTGGTAAAAATTTTGGCATCGCTCCAACTTTTGCATAGTTTTAACTTGGCACTGCCAAACACTGCCAAACTACCTGCCAAACTCTCCGGCGTAATCGGCAACTAAAAATTTGTATATAGTGAGATTCCTATACATTTGTACTCGATTTTATCTCGATGAAGCTCAAACCGTATTAGATGGTGGGCAAGCGGGCTTAAAGATTGTGGCAGATTTTAAGTGACTCGTGCCCGCTTACCCACCCTACAGACTAAAAATATAGGAATGTCACTATAACTGATAACTGATCACTGTTCACTGATCACGGAGAACTGATAACTGTGAAATGTCCGCTACCTGCAAAAACAGATTACGCACTTTCTGTAAAAAGGCCAAACGGTTTGTCCGCACTGTACGATCTTCGTGCATCACCAGTACGTGATCAAAAAAGTTATCCACCGCTTCTCGTAAACTCGCTAGATGTTGCAAGGCGGCTTGATAGTCACCCTGTTTTAGCAACGGCGTTATTTTGTCGCTGACAGCCTCCATTTCATCATATAGCCGCCTTTCAGCAGCATGATTAAAATAAGTCTGATCCGGTTCCGAGGAAAAAGAGTCTTCTGCCTTTCTCAAAATGTTACGAATACGTTTGTTGGCACTGGCTAAACTCTCGGCGGCCGGTAAATGGCGAAAAGCTTCTATGCCACGAATCCGCTGATCAGCATCTAACGGAGAAACCGGGCGGCACGCCAAAACGGCCTCAATACTATCATAGTTCACGCCTTTGTCTTGGTAATAACCACGTAAGCGTTCTAAAATAAAATCAAAGACTTGGCCGCTGGCTTGTGCGTCTAGCCCATTTTCGGAGTAGGCCGCTTGTGCATTATCCAATAATTGTCGTGTGTCTAAAGGTAAGCGACACTCAATCATCGTCCGCAAGACGCTGATGGCGGCGCGGCGTAAGCCATAAGGATCTTTGTCGCCCGTCGGCGTTTGACCAATCCCGAAAATGCCTACTAAGGTGTCTAGTTTGTCAGCAATGGATAAAGCTTGACCGAGTGTGGTGGCCGGTAGCGCGTCGCCGGAGAAACGCGGCAGATATTGTTCACATAGCGCCGTGGCTACGCCATCGGTTTCTTGATCATGGTGAGCGTAGTATTCGCCCATGATGCCTTGTAATTCTGGAAACTCGCCCACCATGTTTGTCACTAAGTCGCATTTGGACAGCAGCGCGGCACGAATGCCTTGTAACTCATCCTCCCCCAGTTGTTTGGCGATGGTGCCAGAGAGTTTGGCAACTCGCTTGGATTTGTCATACAAACTGCCTAACTTCTTTTGGAAGATGACGGTTTTTAGTTGATTTAAGCGATTTTCTAAGGTGTTTTTGCGATCCTGTTGCCAGAAAAAGGCCGCATCGCTTAAGCGAGGCCGAAGTACTCGTTCATTGCCGGCCAGCACCATCTCTGGTTGTCGGCTCTCAATATTGCTGATGGCAATAAAACGCGGCAATAATTCGCCTTCTTGGTTGACAACATGAAAATATTTTTGATGGTTTTTCATGGTGGCAATCAAGGCTTCGGGTGGCACTTCGAGAAATTTATCGTCAAAGGTACCCGTTATAGCGACAGGCCATTCTACCAAACTGGTGACTTCATTCAACAAGGCCTCATCAATTACCGCTTTGCCGCCTATCTCGTCAGCGGCTTGTTTAACCCATTCGCGCACTCGCTCACGACGAGTGGCAAAGCTTGGCATGACATGGCCTTGTTCTTCTAACAACTGGGCGTATTCGCTTGCCGTCGCTAAGGCAATCGGCTCTGGATGATGAAAACGATGCCCCAGTGTCTCGCGCCCACTTCGCACGCCGAGAATTTCGGCCTCAATCACTTCCTCACCGAATAAAATCACCGCCCAATGTACCGGGCGCACAAATTCAAACGGTAAATCACCCCAACGCATCCGTTTAGGAATGGGCAAAGCGGCTAAGGCCGCTTTAATGATGTCAGGTATCAAAGTAGCGGTGGCTTTGCCGGGTTGCGTGCTGCGATGGACTAACCATGCGCCTTTTTCGGTTTCGAGTTTTCCTAAGTCAGTAACAGGAACGAAGCAGGAACGCGCAAATCCTAAAGCGGCCTTCGTCGGTTGTCCCTCTTTATCAAAGGCCGCGGCAATAGCGGGGCCGCGTCTTTCAGTTTGCCGATCGGCCAGCATAGTCGCCACTTCTTTTATCAATACCGCTAAACGGCGCGGTGTTGCAAAGGGTGTCGCACTGTCATAACTCAATTGTTGTTGTTCAAGGCCTTTACAAATGCCCGATGAGAAAGCTTCCGATAAACTTTGCAAAGCTTTCGGGGGTAATTCTTCTGTGCCAATTTCTATTAATAAATCGCGGATTTCAGACATGTCAGTTATTTTCAGTTTTTCAGTTTTTCAATTATCAGTGATCAGTTATCAGTTTTTCAGTTATCATCTGATCATGTGATCAGTTATCAGTTCTAGGCAAAAGTTTTTCATGACAAATTGTAACTGCTCAGCCTTTTCGTTAGCCAGTAGCGGTTCCTCTGCACTAAAAGCTACGCCGCGCTAAAGCTTGCTGATTCAGAGAGTTTGCTTTAGCAAACTTTAGCTTTTAGCCTTGAGATTTATCTCAAGGCTGAGTAGCTACGAAAAATTTTGGCTTGCTGATTCAGAGAGTTTGCTTTAGCAAACTTTAGCTTTTAGCCTTGAGATTTATCTCAAGGCTGAGTAGTTACGAAAAATTTTGGCTTGCTGATTCAGAGAGTTTGCTTTAGCAAACTTTAGCTTTTAGCCTTGAGATTTATCTCAAGGCTGAGTAGTTACGAAAAATTTTGGCTTGCTGATTCAGAGAGTTTGCTTTAGCAAACTTTAGCTTTTAGCCTTGAGATTTATCTCAAGGCTGAGTAGTTACGAAAAATTTTGGCTTGCTGATTCAGAGAGTTTG
>Ga0190315_1000472_pt1 | contig 20252 bp, 23 predicted proteins | sample 48701101_MG_FD_161673 | JGI IMG/M metagenome (GOLD analysis project Ga0190315, IMG submission 161673) | Hydrothermal vent sediment bacterial communities from Southern Trench, Guaymas Basin, Mexico - 4870-11-0-1_MG | ecosystem: Environmental > Aquatic > Marine > Hydrothermal vents > Sediment ...
TACTCATTCCCCACATCAATCATCAGCTCAGGGTCTTCGAAAGGCGCCTCTTCGCTATCACTCTCTGCTTGCATACTTGCTTATAGGTTTTATGGGCTTAAATAATTTTTCTTTTATCGCACGCACCACCTCAACTAATGAAGCACTGCTATTATTATCGGTAACAGCAGAACGCCCATGCAATTGCTCCTCCTTACACCCGCGAAGATGGGGATGAGCCCGATGGTTGTGGCGACGAAGAGCACCAGTAAGCCCAACCAGCCGTTGATGACGAATACGAGCAGAGTGAGTGAGACAATGATGCCGGATAGCATCTTCCGGTATGGTATCCCGCAGAAGAACAGAGAGAACTGCTTGCCCACGTATCGCGTGACGAAGAATGAGAACGCAGATGCGGTCAGCACCGCAATCAGCAGCAGAATGAATGCTCGTGGTGGGGCGGCGATGCCTTCCCATGGTTGAACCTCCATGATGCGACTTATCGCAACCATCGTGCCGCTTCTTGCGTGCAGTGTGAGAAACAGCGTGGCTGTGCAGAATATCACGTTCGCTGTGTTTACACCGCTCAGTGTGAGAATTACCTGTTCGGGCTCTCTGTTCCTTCTGGCGAGCATCGCCATCACGGTCGCATGCGCAGAGGTGATTCCGGGTAGAACACTGACCACACTACCAGAGATAGCACCCGATGCTATTGACTTCAATAGCTCCATATTCTCTATCTCTGGCTCCTTTATCTCCTGCGGCGGTATCTCGGGCGTGTAAAAGAGCGAGTAAAGAATGGTTGAGAGCCCGAATAGACCCGTGAATGCCGGTAAGAACATCGGAACCGGCAGTTTCTGCAATACAACACCGAAAATGCCCGAAATGGTGAATACCATTGTGGAGAGCATGATAGCAAGATGCGGCTCCATACGCTCACTGAAGCTCTCAGTGAGAATGAGAATAGCGGAAATCCCAATGAGCACATAGAGTAGATGGCTCTGGAGTATTGCGAATAACCGAGAAGAAACAATAAAATAGAAAGGGATGAGCCAGAGTAGCGAGAAAATAACGGCACCGAAACTGCCTATTGCAGAAAGAACCGTCGCTTCATAAGCTCTGCCCTCCAGTAACAACCGATGTGCGGGCAGTAAACTCAGTGCAGTGTCGGCTTCGGGCGCACCAACGAACGCAGCGGGTATAAAACTCAAGAACGTATGTGTCACCGCCGTAGCGAGTATTGCCGATGCGACGATGAAGGAGAAATCAGAAGGGGCGAGAAAATGTGAGTTTTGCACCAATACTGGTGAAATAGAGACGAGGATAACGGCTACATTGTTGGGATGGAAGCCTGGTATTAGCCCGGTTAGTGTACCCAGGAGCACTCCGAGCACCAAAGCTGCAAAAAAGACCGCTAAAAAGTGATAAGTCCACATCCAACCTGAATCGAAACGAGATTGAAGAACTCCCTGTCCAAAAACATCGTTCCTATTTCTATCCCTCTCACATCTCTTTTACTTTTATAATGACGATTTTATAAATATGAAATAAGAAGATGAAACGCGTGGATAAGCATGAGCGAGAGCAGGAATTGTTGAAGAGCCTCATAGAAGGTGCGATTATGGGTCTCGCCCTCTTTGTTATGTTTGGCTCGGTGCTGTATCGCAAAGAGATAAGCGCAATCCTGAATGTAGTTCTTGACCCGCTCGCTTCTCTCGCCGGCAATTTCTTGATTACCGTCTTAATCCTGGCAGTTCTCACCGCTATATACACCTCGGTAATCCAGAAATACACAACGGATTGGGAGTTGATGGCGAAGTCGAAGGAGTTTCAAAGGCAGTTAAAGGAGTTACAGAAAGAGTATATAGAGGCGAAGCGAGAGAACAACAGGCACAGGCTAAAGCGAATAGAGAAGAAGCGTGCAGAGGTGATGAGTGAGCAGGCACGATTCTCTGGTGAGTTGATGCGGCAGCAGTTCAAGCCGATGGCTTATATTATCATCGTCACTATCCCGATATTCTTCTGGATGTGGGAGTATGCTCCGAGTGAGGTGGTGCTATTCCCTCTTATAGGTGCAAAGAACCTCTCACATACCTTTATATTCAGAATACCTTACTGGCTGCTATGGTATATGATATGTTCATTTCTTTTGGCGACTGTGATAAGGAAATTACTGGGCATAAGAGGTGCGATGTGACATGAAGATGGGGGAAGAGGTGCTATACGCCAAGCATGAACGTGAGGGCGTGGCGGCGATAACGCTGAACCGTGAGAGAGCTCTTAATTCATTGAATGCCGCATTATTGGAGAAGCTGAGAGCAGCACTGGAGGATGCAGAATCGGATGGCACGGTGCGGTCAATTGTAATAACCGGCGCGGGCAGCAGAGCCTTCTGTGCAGGTGCGGACGTTAAGGAGCTGAAGGATAAGAGCCAGGCTGAAGCAAAGGACTTATCATTGTGGTTTCAGGACATCACGAACTACATGGAACGACTCAGGAAGCCGATAATAGCACGTATAAATGGGTTCTGTCTGGGTGGCGGTCTGGAGCTTGCAATGGCATGTGACTTCAGGATAGCATCAGATAACTCAATATTCGGGCTGCCGGAGGTGAATCTGGGAATCATACCGGGTGGCGGTGCTACACAGCGCCTGACGCGGTTGATAGGCAAGACGAAAGCGATGGAGATGCTCATGACCGGCGAGCAGATAGATGCAGAAGAGGCATTGCGATTGGGACTTGTGAACAGAGTTGTGCCCGCAAATGAGCTTGACACTGCTGTTAACGCCCTGCTCAGCGAGTTGCAGGCGAAGAGCGCACTCACTCTCGGAATATTGAAGCTTGTGGTGAATAACGGGCTGAAAATGAGTTTTGAGCGGGCATTGAGCTATGAAGCGGAATGTTTCGGTTCCGCACTTGCGAGCAGAGATGCGAAGGAGGGACTACAAGCGTTTATAGAGAAACGGAAGCCGGAATTCAGGGGTGAGTGAATAAAGGAAGTGCATAAGAGGCGGGTGATAGTGGATACAAATGCGTTACTCATTCCAGGAATGTTCGGCATTGATATCTATGAGGAACTTGAGGATATGGGCTATCTGGAGATAATCATACCGGAATCGGTAATGAAGGAGCTGGTGGCACTGAGGTGTAAGGGTGAGAAAGGGCGGACGAAGAGGGCTGCTCAGATCGGCTATCAACTGGTGCTCCAGCATCTTCAGCTCGCGAATGGCAGGAGCAGGGTGGTCATAGAGCGAAAGGGTGGGGATACTGACGGGGATAGGGATACGGATAGCGAGATAATAAGGATGGCGAAGATGCAGGACGCCGCGGTTCTCACGAGCGATGCGGAATTGAGACGCAGATTGCATCAGGAGGGTATACCAACGGTGTTCCTGCGGGGCAGGAATAGATTGGTGGCTGACTGATTTGGACTGGAGACTATATCTCTATTATCTCACCCGCTTCGCACTTCTTCGCCTCTTCGGGATACATATCCAGTATCTCTCGCTTGTGGACAGTGCAATGGCAGGGTATGATCATCTTCAGCCCCCTCAGGAGCTCCAGACGGTCAAAACCGTGAAAACCCCCCATTACTCCGCCTAAATTACCAAATACTCGTGCAGAATCCATAATAGTGTCCAGACCTGGATGTGCACAGCCCGTTAAGACCAGCTCGCCCACCGCTGTATCAAGAACCAGTGACTGCTCCTTTATCCCAGTTCCAAGCTCTCCGGTTGTATGAACACCGGGAATGATGTCCGCGGGTCCAGATACCTCAATTATGCCTGCCGCATTTCGTTCAATCTTTTTCTTCGTCGCCGCTGTGAAAGAAGCAGGCAGATACACCTTCGCATCGGGATGCAATACCGCACTCAGACCACCAATATGGTCCCAATGTTCATGCGAGAGCGCAATAATCTCAATCTCCTCCTTATGTATCCCCAGCTTCTCCATGTTACGCGATAGTATCGCTTCTGAAGCGCCCGTATCGAACAGAAGTCTCTTATCCGCAGATTCTATCAGGCATGAAAAGCCCCAATCGCGCTCTAAACCCTCCTTCGCTTCATTATCATACACCACTCTCAATCTCATCTTCTCTCTTCTTTTAATTTATGATTAAAAAATAAAAATGCAAAAGAGAAAGAAGATATTAGCTCCGGTCTCGGTATTACTTGTGGCGTTGCTGGTTGGAGCGATGGTTACGAATGCTGTGCCTGCGCCGGTGATAGAACCTATACCAATAAGACCTGTTCCACCGCCACCGGGCGAAAAAGGGATTTATACAACTATAATCCACTATGATAACTTAGCGAAGGCTGGCGATACGATTTCCATTGAAGGGAAGGTGCATAACGACGGCAACAGTAAGATAACCGTTATAAGCCGCTGGAAGAGTCGATAACAAAAGAATTCAGTGTTGCACCTAACTCAACAAAGGTGATGGTAACTGTGAAGTGGAACGAGGATGAGAAGAATATGCTATCAGCGGGAGGGACGGTAGATGCGCATCTGTTCGACCCCTATGGGAACGAGGTATCTCAGCGCACAAAAATGACGAGAGGTGGTATAGATGCAGGAGACGAAGAAACAGCTCGGTCTATTTTTAATAGGTCGGGCTATCTTTTTTATTTTTTTCGTCCTCTCCCTCTCCCACCCTTTAAAGGCGATGAATGGCATAAACAAAGGTGAAGGTAAGTAGGCATACTTAAAATAGCAATCCCGAAAAGTTCAATTGTTTCAATCCGAAAAACCCCGGACAAAATTCATTTCCGGTTTTAACTCAAAGAGATAGAGAACTTACCCTCACAGGTCCATCAACTTTGAAAGAAGAAGATAAAAAAGCGGATGCTCGGGGGGATAGTGAAGTATATCGTGGATCACCCCCGCTCCACACTCAAAGACGTAGCGCTGTATCTCAAGGAAGAATACAAGCTCGAGGTGTCAGTGAAGACGATAGAGCGCGAATTGGAGGAATATGACCTCTCAGACCTGTACAAGCTGGTCAAGGAGAAGGAAAAGAAGACTGTTCATGTTAATTATGCCGGAGGGTGGCTTTTAGCTCCTTTTATTGCCGATATGGTGAAGAAGACGGAGCAGGCATTTGGTGAATTGGCGGGCAGTGTTGAAGCCATCCTGACACTGTTCTTTTTATCTGTAACGGGGCTCCGCCCCATTGACCCCGAAAACCCTGTAAGGGTTTATTTTTTGTCCGCAGGATAAATGGTTGCAACAATTGATGATAAGATCAGTGAATCGTTAGCAAGACGATACGAAGTTAAGTGAAGAGCCATGAAACTCGTTGTGGATGCCAATGTTGTCATCTCCACCCTTATCAAAAAATCCACAACATTTGATGTATTCCTGCTCAATAGCGTGCTCAAGAAATTGGAGTTCATCGCTCCAGAGTTTTTATGGATAGAAGTTGAGAAAAATGGAGAGGAATTATTAAAGGAGACGGAATTAACAGAGGAAGAATTTAAAGAAGTGATGGAATTTTTGCCAACGCATTCAAAAGACGTGCCGTATTTAGCACTTGCATTCAACTACAAAAAATAACGGTCTATCCACCAGCAATATTCGACACCGGCGCACCCTCAAATCCATACCCCTCAATAGCAGGCATGCACTACGGCACAATCACGCCGAATCGAACGATTATGTTGAAAGGTCATAAAATTAAATACAACTACACCATCCGCACAAGGCTCCTATCCACAGATAATACATAGAAAGGTGTTCAATACCCGTTATCCGACATTCGGAAGTAAGTGGCAACTATGAGATATAATGCTATCTCCCCACATCTGCCCGCTCAAATAGATAAGCCCCTGCGGCTACCATTCCCGCAGAGACTGCGGCACTGATGAACATATCAAGCAGCACGGGAATCTCTGATACCCCCAGCAGAGTGGCTCTTAAACCATCAACACCATAAGTCAGCGGGTCTATATACCATGCGGGTAGAAGCCATGATGGTAGAGTCTCAATAGGGAATAACGCACCGGAGAAGATAATTATGGGGAACACAATGAAGTTCATCACCAGCGGGAATCCATGCATGTCCCGCATGAAGGAAGCGAAGACCAGACCAATACCAACAAAAGTGAAAGAAATTGAGCACATGAATGCTAACGATGCTATCAGACCGGGGACATCCTTTATTTTAAACCCCAGCAGAGTGCTTAACAGCAGAATCATAACACCCTGCATCAATGCGGTAGTTGAGCCACCCGCAGTTCTACCCAGCACGATGGAGAGCCTCGACACCGGTGCCACCATTACCTCCTTCAGGAAGCCAAATTCCTTGTCCCAGAGCACGGAAATACCCGCAAATACTGAGCTGAAGACCATCGTCATTCCTACTATCCCGGTCGTGAAGAACCCGGTATTGGTCATCCCTTCCGGCATTTCGGGTATGGCTGCGTGACCGAAACCCAGGCTGAGGAATGCGAGGAAGAAGAGTGGCATCCCCAACGAGCCAACGATACGACTCTTTGCCCGCCACAGCCCCTTCATCTCCCGCAACCACAGCACATAAATCGCTCCAACATCTATTCGCCTTATTCGCTTCAACACCATCGGGAATAAAAGGGAGATGAAATAAATAAAACGAGGTGGTTAATACGAAGGCATACCACCATAACCACCGGACATACCGCCACCACCACCTTCTGGCGGTGGACTCGGTGGACTCTCACGCTTTGACATTATCACGTCATCTATCCTCAGTATCATCACTGCAGCCTCAGTTGCGGATGCCACCGCCTGCCTCTTCGTCCTCAACGGCTCTATCACTCCTCTCTCCCACATATCCACGACCTTACCGCTATAAACATCCAGACCCGCAGTCTTTTCACCACGCTCGTGCGCGGCTTTCAACTCCACCAGTGTGTCTATCGGGTCAAGCCCGGAATTTTCTGCCAGCGTCCGCGGGATTATCTCCATCGCCTCCGCGAACTTCTCAACCGCCAGTTGTTCCCGACCCTTTAAAGAGGCACTGTATGACCTCAACCGCAAAGCCAGTTCAGTCTCCACTGCACCACCGCCCGCAACTGCTTTTCCTTCCTCTATTATGCTCCCCACTACCATTAGCATATCATGCAGCGCCCGTTCAACCTCGTCAACTACGTGCTCCGTTCCACCACGTATAACAATGGAGACCGCATGTGGATTCTTACAGCCCTCTATGAAGACCATCTTATCACCTCCTACCTTCCGCTCTTCTACGAACTCCGCATGACCGAGATCAGCCTCGCTCAGCTCTTCCAGGCTCGTTACCACTTTGCCACCCGTTGCCTTCGCCAGCTTCTCCATATCGCTCTTCTTCGCTCGCCTCACTGCCATAATACCCTCTTTTGCAAGGTAGTGCTGCACGAGGTCATCTATACCCTTCTGGCATATAACCACATTTGCACCACTTGCCTTTATTCGCATCGCCATCTCACGCATCTCGCGCTCTTCTTCGTCCAGAAATGCCTTCAACTGGTCTGATTTGGTTATCCTCAATTCTGCACTCGTCTCCGTCTTCTTCACCTCTAAGGAGGCATTAATCAGTGCTATCTTCGCTTCTTCCACACGCTTTGGCATCCCCGCATGCACAACCTCCTTATCCAGTGCCATACCCTGAACCAGCATCGTCTCCCCTACTTTCCCACCGGTCTTCTTCTCCACACTTATATTATCAATATCAACGACACGCTCACCGCCATGCCCGGTCTCTGTTATTAACTTGACCGCTTTTATCGCTATATCAGCGAGGAAATCACGAGAAGCCTCGGCGAATTTGCCTGTTATCGCCGTCTTTGCTATCTTCTTCAAATCCTCCTCATTCTCTATATCAATATCCACGGCAGACTCGTCCAGAATTTCCTTCGACTTCTCCTCCGCGAGTCTATAACCAAGCGTGATGACCGAAGGGTGTAATTCCTGTTCGAGTAGCTCTTCCGCCTTCTTCAGCAGTTCCCCGCCCAATACAACAGCCGTCGTCGTGCCATCGCCGGCAACCTCGTCCATCGTCTTGGCAACTTCCACCACCATCTTCGCTGCCGGGCTCTCTATCTCCATCTCCTTCAGTATCGTCACGCCGTCGTTTGTTATCGTTACGTCACCGAGTGAATCAACGAGCATCTTATCCATGCCCTTTGGTCCCAGCGTAGTGCGAACAGCCGAAGCGACTGCTTTAGCTGCATTTATGTTCGCGCTCTGTGCGTCCCTGCCTCTCGTCCTCTCACTTCCCTCTTTCAATACCAATACGGGTATCCCACCAAGTGCTGCCATTTTTCCTCCTTCCCTTCTCGCTTAATCTCTCTTAATTTAATACATATCAATGATTATAAGTTTTTGCTAAAGAGAGAGGAAGAGAAAGAGAAGGAACAGAGACATGAGGCTGGTGATGAAGTTCGGTGGTGCAGCAGTTGCGGATGGTAAGAGGATAAAGGCAGTTGCAGAGCTGGTGAAGAGGATTAAGGACTCAGGTAATAAAGAGCTGGTCGTTGTCACTTCCGCTCTCTACAAGGTCACCGATATGCTGCGCGAGAATGCGGTGAAGATGGCGAGAGAAGGTGAGATTGAGAGTGCAAAGGACTTCGTTGCTCAGATACGGGATAGACATGAGCGTGCCGCTTCTGAGGCGATAGCCGATGAGCGGATATTGGAAGAGGTGAAGGGGGAGATAAAGCAGAGAACAGGCGATATGGAGAAAGCACTGATTGGTATATCCCTCCTCGGTGAGTTGACTGCTCGCTCATGCGATTACATCGTATCTTTTGGTGAGCGTTTGGCTGCGCCCATACTGGCTGGCACTCTGCGTTCAATGGGTATTGATGCAATTCACCTCTCAGGCGGTGAAGCGGGGATAATAACGGATGAGGGATACGGCAATGCGCAGTTGATAAATGGCGCGGATGAAGAGATAAGAGTGCGAATCCTGCCACTGCTAACTCAGAACAGGATACCTGTGGTCTGTGGCTATATCGGTGAGACGAGGAAGGGGATAATAACAACACTCGGTAGAGGTGGCTCCGATTATACCGCTACACTGATTGGTGCAGCGATAGATGCAGATGAGATATGGCTGTGGAAGGAGACGGAGGGGATAATGAGTGCAGACCCGAAGATAATACACAATGCCAGGAAGATACCGTATATATCATACATAGAGGCGATGGAGCTCTCATATTTCGGCGCTTCTATACTGCATCCACGTGCAGTTGAGCCGGTGATGGAGAAGAATATACCGATTCGTGTGAAGAATCTGTTAAAGCCAGATGATGAAGGCACACTCATCGGAAAGGAGCCGGAACACACAGAGAAAGCGGCAAAAGCCATCACTATCATCGAGAATACCTCCATCATCAATATCGCAGGTAGTGGTATGAGGAGCATATCAGAAGTTGCAGCACGTATATTCACCGCTCTGGCTGCGGAAAACGTAGATACCATAATGGTGAGTCAGGGCTCCTCTGAACGGACTATCTCTATTGTTATAGACGGTGCGCAACTGCAGAAGGCAATAAATGCAATAAAGAAGATAAATACTATGGGCTCTATAATCCGCGACTTCACATCCAATAGCAATGTCTCCGCAGTTGGTGTTGTGGGTGCCGGTATGGCGGGAACGCCAGGAGTAGCAGGAAAGGTCTTTTCCGCACTTGGTAAGGAGGGGATAAGCGTGAGAATGATCTCTCAGGGCAGTTCGGAGTATAATATCTCATTTGTGGTGAAGCGTGAAGATGCATATCGGGCAGCTCGTGCCATACACGAGATGTTCAGGATGGGGCATTAAGTGAACCCCTATCTGGTATCCATCACTTCAACAGCATCTCGGACTTCTGAAGCATCAGCAGGTCTTCGGTGCTCAACTTCTCACCCTCCCTGAATCGTTCATAGATACTCTTTGCCCTCTTCCTCGCCTCTATCCGCTCCTTGAAGTTCCAGTCCTCGCGCATCTTGCGTCTCAAGCCCGCAATCACGTGATTGAAATCCCTGACATCGCGCAGATAGCGAACATAAAGCCTATGCGCTTCATCCGCAGCCTCCTGCGCCTCAAGATAAAGCCTATGCGCTTCATCCGCCTTCTCCCTTATCCTGTCCGCTTCTTTAAACCATTCCACCATCTTATCATGGCATTCATGCGATAGCTTTACGTAATTCAAAACCTCCTCATGATACTTGTCTGCCTCCTCTTTGTATCGCTGTGCCTCCTTCAGCAGCTCTTTCAACTTCTGGTCCTTCTCAAACTCCTTCTGCATCGCCGCAAATTCGCGCCTCAGTTCCGTTATACGCGCCACCAGCCTCTTCTCTTTCTCCTTGCTCAGCACTTCCACCTGCTGCCTCATCTCTAACTCGTCTATCCGCTTCCTGAGCCGCTCAAAAGCCCTGATACTCTTTAAGTCATTATTCCTGCTCTTACGCAACTTCTCCACCATAGAATAGTATCTGGATGCCTTTCTGTTCAACTCACCGCGTTTCTCCTTCTTCGCTTCTATCAACTTCTCATATTCCTCTCGCTGCTTCTTATACGCCTTCGCCTTTGCCACTGCATCTCTTATTCGACTGTTCAGTTCATCCCGCAAATCAGCCCATTTGCTCGCTTCTGAATTCAGCTCTGTTCGTCTCCTCTTGCATTCCTCCGCCTTCTTTATTACTTCCGCCCGTCTCGCTTCCAGCTCCTCAAGCATTCTTATCTTTCACCGTATCTTATCTGCCTCTCTTCTCCGTCCCTTTGTTTATAACTCCTCATCCTTTATAAATACTTCCATTTTGTTCTTTTATTATTTATTTTTGTTTTTATTTCTCGATGCGGGATTGCGATACGCGAGTCCACCATCGAAGGAATAATGGACATTCTGGAACTCCTCTTTCAATGCCATAACGTCGGTCCTCACTTTTGTTGCCGGTTCTTCCGCTATTAACAGCCTCCTCATAAGTGATGCTATCTCTATCATCTCCGGTTCCTTCATCCCTGTTCGTGTGAGCTCCTGGACGCCGAGCCTGATTCCAGAGGGGCTATCGGGCTCTTTATCAAACGGTAGCATGTTCTTATTGGTGATTATATATGCTTCTTCCAGCCGCTTCGCCACTCTGGCTCCGCCGCCCAGACCACGAACATCAATGGCAATCTGATGTGACTCGGTGAATCCCTTATGTTCACACAGGACATTGAAGCCCGCTTCATATAATGCCTGAGCCAGCGCTTTCGCATTTGATTGTATCTGGGCTGCATAGGCTTCACCGAAATGCATCATCTCACGCAGTGCCACTGCCAGACCGGCGATGTGATGTAGATGATGGTTGCTCACGGTTCCGGGGAAGACCGCCCTGTCTATCCTGTCGCTCAGCGCACCTTTACATAATATCAATGCGCCCTGAGGTCCTGGGAAGGTCTTGTGCGTGCTGCTTGTGACAACATCAGCGCCCTCACGCAATGGGTCCTGGAATCTATTACCCGCTATGAGTCCCAATACGTGCGATGCATCGTAGAGTAGCGTGGCGTCAACCTCATCTGCGGCTGTAAGCAGTTCCCTGATCGGGTGTGGGAAGAGGAACAGACTTGCACCGAGCAATATCAGCTTCGGTTTTGTCGCTCTTATGGCTCGCTCCGCACGGTCTATATCTATATTCATCTCCTTCGGGTCGAACGGTATTCGCTCCAGTTTTAAACCCCTCAGTCCGGGTACAGAATATGCTGAATGACTTATATGCCCACCATCGGGAACCGATAGCGCCATCATTCTATCGCCGGGCGAAGTAAGCGCAAATAGCGCGGCTATATTCGCATTGACACCCGAGACGGGCTTCAAGTTCACATGCTCAGCCCTGAATAGCTCCCTTGCCCACTTTATAGCTCTACCCTCTATCGCATCTATGTACTCACAGCCCTGATAGAACCTTGCTCCAACCTCGCCCTCTGCATACCTGTGTGAGAGGTCAGAAGCGAGGAGAATCCTCACATCCTCACTCGTTACATTCTCGCTCGCTATCAGCGGTAGGGCGTTCCTGTAAAGCTCCTGATGCTGCTCCACCGCCTCCATTATCTCTTCTATCTCCATTTCATGCATCTGCAAACCCCCTTACTCATCGCTCCAGCAATATAGAGAGAATAGCCATCCTCACGGGAACACCATAGAAAGCCTGAAGGAAATATCTTGCGTTTCTTGTTCGGTCCACTTCCGCATCTATCTCATCCACCCGTGGCAATGGATGCATAATCATCACGTCCTCATTCTCTGCTATGAGCTCGGTCGTTATACGATAGGTGCCCGCAACTTTACTGTATTCCGCGGGGTCGGGAAATCTCTCTTTCTGTATCCTCGTTACATACAGGACGTTTACCTCTCTTATCACCTCTCCTATATCCTCACATTCATATATCTCCGATCCTGACTCCTCAAGGTCGGATTTTATACCCTCTGGTATCCTCAATTCGGGCGGGGATACCAGATAGAGCCTTGCCCGGTATAAAGATAGTGCATAAGTGAGAGAATGCACCGTTCTCCCATATTTCAAATCGCCCATGATAGCAATTCTGAGGTTGTCGAGCAGTCCCTCACGCTTGATTGTGTATAAATCGAGCAGTGTCTGAGTGGGATGCTGCCCTGCGCCGTCACCCGCGTTTATTACGGGTACAGAGGCGAAGGAAGCAGCCATTCGCGCCGCACCCTCCTGCGGATGCCTCAGCGCTATAACGTCACAGTAGCTGGAGACGGTTCTTATTGTATCTGCGAGGTTCTCACCCTTGGCAACAGAACTCGCCTCAGGTGAGTGCAGATTTATCACATCACCGCCTAACCGCTTCATCGCCGCTTCGAACGATAGCCTGGTTCTCGTGCTCGGCTCGTAGAACAAATTCGCGAGTATCTTACCAGCCAGCAAATCGCCCCGTGTGCCCCTCGCGTATGGCTCCAGCTCCTCCGCCTTGCTCAATACAGAATCTATCTCACGCTTTGAGAAGTCGCGTATCGAGATAACATGCCCGATGTTGAACATCCCATTAATATTGGAAAGGAAAGTGGGAAATAAATAAAAATAGGAAGAGAAAAACAGATGTTTATTCTCCCTTCCCTGGGTTCACGCCTTCGCCTTCATCGTTATTTCTATCGAGGAAACGTTCGCTTTGTCTCCTCCTTCGCCCTCTATCGACTCTGTTCCTATATTTATGTCTTTTATCTCTATGCCTGGCATGAACTTGTTCCTCACTACTTCCGCGGTATCCACAGCCCTCGAGATCGCTCTCCCCCGCGCCTTTATCACCACTTCGTCGAATCCATTGTTGAACTGCGTCACTACTGCCAGGACATAGCTCATTACGGGCTTGTTTCCGATATATATGACGTTGTCTTCTGGCATTTTTGTTGCATCACCTGTGTTATACATTACTCAAGGATATATATAAATCATATACCCTATACACCGCATCATCACATCGTCGAGCCGAATCTATTTCTCTTTACCGTATTTCTCCTCCGGGTCAAATACCTTCTCCCCCACTATCTCGCCATCTATCCTGCGGTAAAAGCAGGAGCGATACCCGGTATGGCACGCACCACCTATCTGCTTCACCTTCAGTAGCACCGTATCGCCATCGCAGTCAATGAGGATATCCTTTACCAGCTGTTCATTACCTGAGATTTCGCCCTTACGCCAGAGCTTATTCCTGCTCCTGCTCCAGTAATGCGCCTTCCCGGTCTCAATTGTGAGTCTCAGCGCCTCTTCATTCATGTGCGCGAGCATCAGCACCTCTCCCGTCTCATAATCCTGTGCTATTGCGTGTATCAGCCCGTTATCCTTATCCAGGTCTATATCCACTTTTTCTTTCATCCCGCTATAATTAGCCCTCCTTACCCCCTCGCTCCCTCAGCGCCTCCAGCATCTCACGCTGCAATGTCACCAATAAGTCACCAAGCAGTCCGAATATAAGGAATTGTATCCCCGAGATAATCATCAGTGAGGTAAATACAGTTAGGGGTACGTGTGTTACATCATTGAACCACTCATATACGACGTAGATACCGGTCATGACACCGATGAGGATGAAAGCAGAGCCGATGATGCCGAAGTAGAATGCTGGGTTGTGCGTTCTCGCCAGCACATACAGCGTATAAGTTATCCGCATGCCATCGCGAAAGAAATTGAGTTTTGATTTGCCTCTTCGCTTACGGTAGCTAATGGGGACTTCTTTCAATTTTATGCCCCTCTTTACCGACTCCACTGTCATCTCCGCTTCTATCTCAAAGCCCTCCTTCCTCAGTGTCATCTTCTTCACCGCTCCTTTCGTGAATGCGCGATAGCCCGACAGGATGTCCTGCAATTCAAGCCCGTAACCGATACTGAAGATCTTGTTCAAGACCCAATTTCCCAGCCGATGGAGTATTGCAAATGCACCACCATAAGCGAATCGGTTCCCGATAACGTGTTCCGCCTCGCCACGCTCTATCGGCTCAATCAATCGCTGCACCTCCGTGGGCAGGTATGTGCCATCGCCGTCAATCATCACGATTATATCACTGTCTATGAGTTCAAAAGCCTGCCTGACCGCTGCACCTTTGCCCTTCCCGCGCTGTATCACCACTCTTGCACCAGCCCGCTTTGCTATCGCGCGTGTTGAATCTGTGCTGTTACCATCAATAACGAGGATATTATCAAAGCCCTGACGCTTGAATGAGCTTATCACCTCCCCTATCGTCTCCTCCTCGTTCAATGTCGGTATCAGGATGCAGACATCTTTCATCCCGTCTCAGCCTCTTTCTCCTCCTTGCTCAGCACTCTCACACTGTCGCCTCTGACGGTGACGGGAATCGGGACCATCGCCTCAAGGAGTTCGATTGTGAGCTCCTCATGTGCTTCGTCCACCTTCTTCACCCGCGCCTTCTCACCCTTGAAAGGACCCGCTACTATCTCTATTATGCTGCCCTCCATTATCCCGGTTACAGAAGGTTTCGGCGTGAGGAAATGCTCCACCTCTTCCAGTTTCATCTCACCTTTGACCAATCCCCTGGCATGGGGGATATTCTGTATTATCTGCTCAATCACGTCAGGGAAGTCAGCTTCTATCAACACATATCCCCTCAACTCGTCAGGTACGAGAATGGATTTTATGCTATGCTCTCTCTTATCCATGTCCTTTATCGCGACCATTATAAGATTCGCAACTGCCTGCTCCTGGTTTACCGTCGTCTTCAATGCGTAAATCATCATCCATGGGCGAGGAGACCTTGCGCTTCAGCGCGGGTCGCCCTTATCACCTCCTCTATCCTCCCTCTCGCTCTCTCTAATAGTTTCAATTTCTTACTATTTACCGATGCACCTACCTTATTACCTTCTATATCCCGCAGGTCGAAGTACCCGCTCTTTCTTAGCCCAAATATGAAGCACTTGAGCTTGCCATACAATACCTTATCAAACCGCATGAACCCGTTTACTTCTTTTAGCGTGTTCCGCTTCTTCCTGCCGCCTTTTAATATGTTCGCCTTGAACATGCTCCGGTTCTGTCTCCTTACCTGCCTGGCTTTGTATACGTAGCCCGTTCGTATGTGGTTACTGTTACCACCCGCTATGACAAATGCGTCGTTCACGTGCGACTTCTCCAGGTTCAACTTCTCCCTCTTGTATTTCGTTATGCTGCCGTAAGTCCAGTCACAGCCCAGCCGGTTTACCAGCTCCCATCTGATGGTGTTCATGAATGCTGCTGCTCGTAGTGGCTCCTTCGCCTTCGCCTGTACCTCCGGATAGCCGAACTCCTCAGCTGTTCGGTTGCCCTTTCTCTGGTTGCATTCGTGACAGCTCAGGGTCAGGTTTGAAACTCTATTAGTGCCGCCTCGCGATTTCGGCACGATGTGCTCTATCTCCAGTGGCACGTTCGTTTTGCCACAGTACGCGCATTTGTGATCCCACTTCGCCAGTAGATACTCACGAACTTCATAACCCGCAAGTTCGCCCCGCTGATATTCAATACCGCTTATCTCCGGGTTCTGCATCTTCTGTGTATCAAACGAAGCTACTTCCACTACCACTCTCGTTATCGGCAGTATCCGCTTCAGACGCTCTATCAGTCGTATATGGCTTTGTAGCTTGTGCTCCAGTGATGGAGGTAACCATCCATCTTTCTTCCTTCGGTTATCAAATCTCGGCTTTCTATACCATTTCCTGCTTCTTCTGTCTCTACGATATTTGCGTCTCTTCTCCAATAGTCGCTTTATGTCGTTTCTCAATTCCAGCTCGCCCTTTATGAGCTCTCTACTTGCCGTTACCGCACTGTATCCTATTACTGAATACCCGGCATCTATGCCCAGTGTTATGTCCTGTTTGTTCTCGCCCGTTGGATATAGCAGCTGTATAACAAACGGTGTCCGGCTGACTACTTTCGCCTTGCCCTGTTTTAGCAATATTCGAGCCTTTCGCGGCGTGGTCGGCATCAGCGGCTCACCACGCATATTCAAGACAGGGACTCGCAAGTCCTGTCCTCCTCCGCCTTTCGGCTTCGGAGTTGGGTGCTCCTCGGAGTTGTTAGGACGGGTTTTGGGGCCGCACAGCACTGCTCCTACCCTCTCAGAGCTGTTTAACCGTGCAGCCACAGAGCCCGGGACTGGAGCAGCATCCCGGGGTGTGTATGTGTCTCTCCGTCCTAACTGCTGCGTGGTTTCCGCTTCTCGCATTTCTCACGCCTCCTGATCACGCAGAGGCTCTTATGAGCCTCGCCCTTCAGGGCGGGGTGCGTGACCTATTAAAGCCCCTTTGGTATGATGACCATTAATATATAGATGGAGAATCCAATAGTGCCAATCAGCAGTATGGCGGCGCCCGCTATCTTGGAGACCTTAAAGAATTCATCCCGCTTCGGTCGCCTCGCCAGCTTCAATATCCGCAGATACTCATTTATCCTCTTTGATAGCTCTTCTATCTTGATTTCCATGCTACGCTATGCCACTATCTCAATGCCGTATTTCTCCCTCTTCCGCTCCTTACGCGCATATATCTGCTCGGATTTCACGCCCGTGATCACAAGCAGGGTTTGCATTGTATTCTTCAGCTCGGGACTGATCTGAACGCCCCAGATTATCCGCGCCTCGGGGTTCATCATCTTATACACCTCCTGTAGCGCACCCTCCGCCTCCTCGACCGTCATGTCCTCACCGCCGGTAACATTTACCAGTGCCGAGTTGGCACCCGAGACTTCAACCTCGAGCAGGGGAGAGCTTAAGGCTTTTCTCACCGATTCTACCGCCTTATTCTGACCATCAGCCTCGCCAAATCCTATCGTCGCCATACCACCGTCTTTCATCACCGTTCGCACGTCAGCGAAGTCGAGGTTTACAAGCCCTGGCTTGGTTATCAATTCTGTAATCCCCTTCACTGCGCGCATCAACACCTCATCAGCGACACGGAAAGCCTCATTAAGCGGTAACCGCGGAACGACCTCCAGTAGCTTGTCGTTCGGTATCACGATCAAAGTATCGGTGCTTTCTCGTAGCTTCTCCAGTCCAATATCTGTGTTCTCCTTCCTTACGTTACCTTCTGCACTGAACGGGAGTGTAACAACACCGATGGTGAGAGCACCCGCATCTTTTGCCGCCTGTGCCACCACGGGTGCGGAGCCCGTGCCTGTGCCACCACCCAATCCGCAGGTTACGAACACCAGGTCAGCATCTTCAACGATTGCTCTGATATCCGCTTCGTTCTCCTTCGCCGCCTCCTCACCCAGTTTCGGTATACTGCCAGCGCCCAGCCCGTGTGTGGTCTTCCGTCCGATCAATAACTTCTTCTCCACCTTTGCATAGAGCAAATGCTGGGCATCGGTGTTCAAAGCGAAGAGTTCAGCGCCATAAATGCCCTCTTCCGTCATCCGCTGTATCGTATTGGTACCACTACCACCGCAACCCACCACTTTGATGATCGTCCTTGACCTCTCCAGTATTGACTCAAGGTCTCTATCCTCAGGTAATGCCACACCTTCACCTGCCGTGATCAATTCGTTGCCACCAATTTGGTCCATTTTTCCACCTCTACCATTGATAGCCATACATTTATTTATCCACCTAATTATAATCATCCACCTTTATAAATTTAACCACCCGGGGTGCGGTGCACCAAACCAGAAATCCCCAGTTTCGTAGGAGAAAAGGATTTATTGGATAGGGATTTAATTTAACAATAATATATATTAAGGTAGAGGCGAAGCGGTGCGTCGATGGTCTAGGGGTATGACTTGGGCCTTCCAAGCCCACAGCCCGGGTTCAAATCCCGGTCGACGCATTGTCATACTCAAACCCGAGTGCATCTTCAATCCTCCCCAATTCCGCACCCGTAGTCTCATAGCCCGCGGCATATCCCTTCGTGTTCGCGAGTAATGCCGCGCCTATCAGCGGCACACCGAAATTTACACTCCCTATCTCCACCCGTAACCTGAATATCTCCTCCAGATAGGTCAGTTCTGCCTTCGTGGCATCTTTATGTGCGAGAATACCCCTGTTCGTCGCCACAGCTGCCATCCCCACGGTGCGCAACCCGCCTATCTCTCCCCTGTATACGTCCACATCCAGCGTATCCCTTATCACCTCTATCGCCTCCTCTGAGAGACCTGGATGCACAAGTGCAACGCTATCATTTGCAAGTATGATATTACCCGCTGCGGTCATCTTCTCCTCCACTGGCAGTCGCCTTATTTTACACTCCACACCCTCTGCTTTCGCCACACTTTTTATATGCTCTATCTCGCGCTCCAGCGTGTATTGAGATACGACAAGCCCGTTTGAGTTACCGGCTGCCAGACACCCGATTAGTGGCATCTCCGCGATATAAGTCCTTATGACCTTCACCTCAAGCACGTGCCCCAGCTCTTCCGCCAGCCTATCAGATACATGCGCGGGTAAAAGTAATAGAGATTCGGTGCAAAGTGCGTAGATACCTATGTAAGGACTGCCATCCACATCAAATGTAAATGTCCTTGTCCCCTGCCTCTGCTTCTTAATCTTAACCATTATTCAACAAGTTCTGCTCTAACTGTGTCTTCTTCCTGCCTCGTCACTCGCACGCGCACGCGTGATGGTGGCTTCTGCGAGCCTCGCTCCCATATCTTCTCGTTCAGTGCATTGTCAAGGATCAGATACTCAGCCTTCGTATGTCGTATCAGGAATTCTCTGATCAGCGCTATCGCACGTTTACTCCTCTTCCACCGCGGTGCCTTCTTCACAGCCCGCAACGGTATCGTATAAATACGCTCACCTTCCACTCGCTCCCGCTCTTCCATCTTCAATCACCAATCTCCCGTTACCAATTTATACTTTCAGGCTCACACGTCTCCAGTTCCGCCGCTTCGGATGCGTCATCACTCGCCTGTTCGTCTTCACTATTATCCATGCGGGCACACGCCTGTTCTGCTTGTTCGCCTTGCAAAGCCTGAGCTTCCTGCCCCTCGTATTCTTACCTATTGCCATTTACATTTAACTAAAGGCATTTCTATTTAAAAATATACCAGACCAGATGAGCGATGTATTACTGCCGGTATTTAAGATGCTTGGGGATTATGCCGCCAAATACGGGGTGATTTCAGAGGGTGAGCTCAGATTGAGGATAAAGGAATCGCTGGAATCACAGCTCCGCGAGGGTGAGAGGGAGGAGCTGGAGAGGGGTCTTGGCGGGGGTCTGGAAGAGCTGATCTTCAATAGCATAACAACACGTGAGGGCAAGCTCTCTGTATTCTCGCCCGATATGCATACGAAGATAAACTATCAGGGCGAGATCTTTTACTGCCTACCCACGCACAGGTATATGAGTGCAGAGCTGGAGTGCGCCTTTCTGCGCTGGTCCGCGATAAAGAATCCACCAGATAAGTTGAAGGATGTCGTTGTGGATTTCATGCACAGGGCTGGATACCAGATACAGATGCAGGGAGTAAGGAATCTGGATATGCATATATGCGGGCAATATGAGCGTGAGCATGAGTATGAGCATAAGTATAACTACATCGAGCTGTTCGCAGTGAAGAGCAGTGATAAACACCTGCGTATCTTGATAATGCCCTCTATTAAGTTCGTTCCGTATCTCATGACTGGAAGTGGCGATTCGGCTGTGGTCAGCGATGCTGATGTGATAGTGGTGCCGACGGAGAAGACACCCGCTCCTTTTATATCTTTCTTCCGTGAGCATGATGTGGGAGAGATGATGATCTGGGTGGCAGATGCCGAGCGGCGCACATTAGACCCTTTTATAGGAATTCCAGAGGACAAGGATATAGAATCCAATTTCGCAAATCCCGATAGGGCGAGGAGAGCGGTAAG
>Ga0190315_1000473_pt1 | contig 20174 bp, 20 predicted proteins | sample 48701101_MG_FD_161673 | JGI IMG/M metagenome (GOLD analysis project Ga0190315, IMG submission 161673) | Hydrothermal vent sediment bacterial communities from Southern Trench, Guaymas Basin, Mexico - 4870-11-0-1_MG | ecosystem: Environmental > Aquatic > Marine > Hydrothermal vents > Sediment ...
CGCTTGGTTAGAAAAATGTCACAGACTTTGGAAAAATTGTGAACGCAAACTAGACACTTCTGCTCAAATGGTGGTTTTAGCCTTTATTTCTTTACTTCTAAAAAGATATTGAACAGGCTCTTAACCAAAACACAGCAGAGAATTGACAATGAATACTCTACTCATTATTGATGATATGGTTAATTTAAATTTGACTCGTTTATCGATTAAAAAAAGTTTAACCTAAAAATTTTAAAATTTCACTTAACAGATTGAATTTATTTCATCATTTTGAATTGAATAATTTTTTTATTTTCAATCATCAAATGGTGATTTGAAAACAGAACTAAATCATTGATTAATAACATTAAAATTAAAATTTAAAATAATGGCCATTTTTAAGTTTATACTTAGCATCGTCATAATTTGCGCTTTTCGATTTTTTAAGCCAACAGCTAAAGCAGTTGTCTTACAGCTCAAGTCAGGTGGTGGTGACTAACCACCAAATACTCAAATTATAACGGTGGACAGTATAATAAAAACAAAACACGCAGAGATAAAATTGTAAATTGTAAATTATGGACAGTGAATCAAAATAATAGACTTGTCCCTAAATAACGTAATCTATTGAAAAATAGTGGGATACCCTAAAACTAAAGGAGTTCAAAATGGCTTTTTTCGGTGTCACAAAAGAAGTGATTGCCTCAACTTTTCTAATTGAAAATGCGGATGCCATTGAAGGTGCAACGTTGGTTGGTTCGACTTTTGAATTTGTCATCAGGAAGGGGCTATTCAAAAAAGGCGATACAGTGTTGTATTTTCCCATCGACTCGCTGATACCACAATGGGTACTCGAAAAGTTGGGTTTAGTGGGTAGATTAAGCGGCTCTGACAAAAATCGAGTCAAGACGGTGAGGCTTAGAGGCCAGATTTCTCAAGGCATTGTTGCCGATCTTGAGCTACTGGAAGGGATGCCTGAGCCTGAAGCTGAAAGCGATCAAGAGACTGAATCTCAATTGATAACTGAATTTCTTGGGATTGAAAAATATGAACAGCCTGTTATCCCGTGTAATACGGCTGATCTTGTCAGATTGCCTATTGGATTGTCAGCCTACGATATTGAGGGGGCGGATAGATATGTCGAAGTGGCTGAAGTGCTGATGCCGCAACGGGTTGAAATGACTGAAAAAATTGAAGGGCAGAATTTTTCGGTCACTTATTCTGCCTTGAAGGATAAAATCTATGTGAATCAACGCAAGTTTTCTATTGAACCTATTGAAGGGGCTGTGCATGAATTTTGGAAAGTGGCGGAAGAAAAAGGCATTATCAATTTTGTGCAAGCCTTAAAAGCGGATTATCCCAAACAAAATATCACCGTTTATGGTGAATTTATAGGCCCCAAAGTGCAATCCAACATTTACAAATTGAAGGGTTTTGAGGTTAAATTATTCGATATTAAGATCAATGAAGCATGGCTAACCCCTGACATTCGGCAATCTGTTATAGAAAAACACTTTGGTAACTTGGATATTCATGTGCCCATTCTCGCGACTGATGTGATTTTAGAAGAGTGGTTGAATGGTAAAACGCTGGTAGAATCTTCACACGGTATTTCTCAATTACATAAAACGACGCGGGAAGGGATTGTGATCAAACCCATGATAGAATCTCGGCATGAAAAGATTGGGCGACTCATGATCAAGCAACGCGATCCTATTTATCTCTCGAAAACGAATTTGTAGAGACGCGATCGCGAAGCGTCTCAGGTTCGCGTCTATACGAAACAACCTATTTGTAGAGACGCGATGCTCGCGTCTCAGGTTCGCGTCTCAGGTTCGCGTCTATACGGAACAACCTATTTGTAGAGACGCGATGCTCGCGTCTCAGGTTCGCGTCTATACGGAACAACCTATTTGTAGAAACGCGATGTTAGAGACGCGAGCATCGCGTCTCTACAGAACAACCTATTTGTAGAAACGCGATGTTAGAGACGCGAGCATCGCGTCTCTACAGAGAACAACCTATTTGTAGAAACGCGATTGTTTCGACGCGATGCTTCGCGTCTCAGGTTCGCGTCTATACGGAACAACCTATTTGTAGAAACGCGATGTTAGAGACGCGAGCATCGCGTCTCTACAGAACAACCTATTTGTAGAAACGCGATGTTAGAGACGCGAGCATCGCGTCTCTACAGAGAACAACCTATTTGTAGAAACGCGATTGTTTCGACGCGATGCTTCGCGTCTCAGGTTCGCGTCTATACGGAACAACCTATTTGTAGAAACGCGATGTTAGAGACGCGAGCATCGCGTCTCTACAGAATCTGATTTAAACGCTCCACCACGGTTACCCAATCGACTGCTTCTGTCAAATGACTCCAAGAAAATCGTAAGGCACCTTGTATCTCATCTGTTGATAATCCCATCGCTTTTAATACATGACTTGATGTATAGCTGGAAGAGGTGCAAGCTGCGCCATTAGAAATGGCGATAAGTCCTTTTAAAGCTAACATGGCCGCTTCTGAATCAAGCCCTGGAATTGAAAAATTGATGGCATGGGGTAAAGAACGCTTTAACTCGCCATGAATCACTGGCTTTAAGGGGGCTAAAAAGGCTAAAGCGGTTTTTTTAAAATCAAGACAGGTTTTGGCCCGTTCTTTTGCGTGTTTTGAGGCCAATTTTGCGGCTAAGCCAAATCCGACAATCAATGGCACGGCTAAAGTGCCTGGCCTCAAGCCGCGTTCTTGTCCACCACCATACATTAAGGGTGTCAGCGGTGGTTTTTGGTACTCACGACGACGCATAATCAATGCCCCTACCCCTTTAGGCCCATAAATCTTATGGCTACTCGCGCTGATCAGATCAAGACGGGGATGGCGCAATGTCGCTATCTCTTTACCAAAACCCTGCGCGGCATCGACATGAAAATAAGCGGGATGCGCGGCCAGTCGTTCAGCGATTTCAGTAATGGGTTGAATAACACCGGTTTCATTATTAACGTGCATGACTGAAACCAATAAGGTATCATCACGAATCGCATTGAGGATCGCTGCCGGTTCAACCCAACCGCCTGTTGTGGGCGGCACTAATGTCACTTCAAAGCCACTTTTTTCAAGAACGGCTAAGGGTTCAAGCACGGCTTTATGTTCAATTTGGGTACTGACGATATGCCGTTTAGTTTGTTGTTCACCATAAGCTTTTAACCCTAAAATAGCCAGATTATTACTTTCAGTCGCGCCACTGGTAAAAATCACCTCTTCACGACGACATGCCACCACCTCTGCCACCTGATCACGCGCTTTCTGAACAGCTTGTTTTGCCCTTACCCCAAATTCATGGGTACGACTCCCAGCATTACCCCATTCTTCAGTCATATATTTCCACACTGCTTCACGCACTTTGGGCACCATCGGTGTCGTCGCATTACAATCAAGATATATTGTCATTGGATTTTTGAATTCTCGTTTGATTTTATGAAATTTTCAGGGCAAAAGCGCAAAGTACACGGATTCGTTAAAGGTACGCAAAATTCTCATTTTTTTTGACAGCGTTTTGTTAATTAATATAGGTTATAATAATAATAAAACAAAAGTCGCTTATGGCTAAAGCCCATTGCGCTTCAAGAACAAAACCTTTACGGTTTAAAGCCTCTCGTTCTGACGAATTGTTGCTATCATTCAGATAATTACCCCAAAGGCGGGATCGATCTAAAACCAATATCACGCTTTTCGCTGCGGCGCAAAGGTTCTAGATTTTAAGAAAAATAATTTCAAAGTGCGTGAAAAAAAACCTCACAGATTGAAATGATTTTTATGAAAATCTAACTGATAACTGATTTCCACGCAAAAGTTTTTGCGCGCAAAAACTTTAGCGTGGAACTGATAACTGAAAACGGATCATGGAAAAACAACGTAAAACTAAAACGGCTTTTATTCAGGGTTTCAAACAGTCTATTCAAGACTTGGTTAAACAAACACAAGAGCTTTATTTAAGTGATGAAATTCCTTGGGTGGTTGGCTATAGTGGTGGAAAAGACTCAACGGCCGCTTTACAACTTATTTGGTACGCGATTTCTGAATTGCCTAAAACGAAACGGACTAAATTCGTTTATGTGATTAGCACGGATACTTTGGTGGAAAACCCCATTGTCGCTTTGTGGGTAGAAAAGTCTTTAGAGGCCATGAAAAAAGCGGCCATTGAGCAAGACTTGCCGCTTACGCCCCATCGTCTCGTACCAGAAGTACATGATCGTTTTTGGGTGAATCTCATTGGACGCGGATATCCTGCACCCCGTCCTAAATTTCGCTGGTGTACCCATCGACTCAAAATCAATCCCTCTAACTATTTTATTAATAATGTGATTCGCCAAACTGGGCAAGTGATTTTGGTATTGGGTACCCGCAAAGCGGAAAGTACGACACGCGCCGCTAATATGAAAAAACATGAGAAAACCAGTACCCGAGAACGATTGGCAACCAATGCGAGTTTACCCAATAGCTGGATTTATACCCCCTTAGCGGATTGGAGTAATGATGATGTTTGGATGTACATCACTCAAGTCAAAAATCCTTGGAATTATGATAATAAAGCCCTTTTGAACATGTATCAAGGCGCGACGGCCGATGGTGAATGCCCGTTAGTGGTTGATACCAGTACGCCAAGTTGTGGTGACAGTCGCTTTGGGTGCTACGTTTGCACGATGGTTGAGCAAGATAAATCTATGCAAGCGATGATTAGAAATGATGATGAAAAAGAATGGATGCTCCCTTTGATGAAACTTCGCAATGAAAAACTCGAAATCAAAGTGGATCGCAAACGCCGTGATTTTCGCCGCATGAGTGGTGCTTTAAAACTATTTGGTGGGCGATTAGTACATGGCCCTTACAAACAAGGTTATCGTGAAGAAATTTTAGCCACTTTGTTAGAAGCACAAGAGTCTGTCCAAAAAAACGGCCCGCCTGAAGTCGAAAACCTAGAATTGATTAGTTATGAAGATTTAGAAGAAATTCGCCGAATCTGGGTTATGGAAAAACATGAGATTGAGGATAATTTGCCTAAAATTTATGAGCGTGTGATGGGGCAAGCTTATCCGGGTAAACGCTTAGAAGAGAATCAAGTTTTCCAACCGCAAGATGTTCAACTGCTAGAAGACATTTGTAAAAAAGAAGGCGATGAAGAACGCATACATTTTCAACTCATCCGCGAACTGTTACATGTTGAACAGCAACATAACATGATGGCGCGTCGTGCTGGACTTTATGACGCACTTGATGATGCCTTTGAACGCAACGCTTTTGAAAATTACCAAGAAGCTGAAGAGTTTGCCTTAAGACGGCAAGCCGAACTTAAAAAAGCGCGAGGCGAAGAAGAGATTCAAGAGGAAAACTCTGGAAAAGAAAATCTATCCCTTTTTTTTAATTGAACAATAGGATATTCTTGTAGGGGCAATCCTTCGTGGTTGCCCTTCCCTTTTTTCAATTGAACAATAGGATATTCTTGTAGGGGCAATCCTTCGTGGTTGCCCTTTATCACTAAAACAGGTTGCTACCCCGACATCATTCATTAATAACGGATAACTGAGACTACATGGTTTTTGAAGAGATTGTTTTAAATAATTTTGGTATTTATAAAGGCAGTCATCTGATTCAATTGACTCCCCCTTCCTCCCAACAACCGATCATTTTATTGGGTGGATTGAACGGCAGTGGTAAAACCACCTTCTTAGATGCGTTACAACTGACGCTATATGGTAAATTTGCGAAATGTTCAAGTCGAGGCAATATTAATTACGTCGATTATTTACGCAGAATGATTAATCACCATGCTGATCCCACTCAGGGAGCATCCCTTGAACTGCAATTCAAACATTTCAAGGAAGGCTCCGAACAATCCATTCGCATTCGTCGTTTTTGGTACGTTACCGGTAAAAGCGTTAAAGAAACAATAGAAGTCAAGCGCAATGGTATTTTGGATATGAATATCACGGAACGCTGGTATGAATACGTGGAAGAATTTATACCTGCTCGCATTTCTAGTTTGTTCTTTTTTGATGGCGAAAAGATTGAAGCCTTTGCGGATACGAGTAAAGCCGGCGAACTGTTTAAAACCGGTATTTACGCTTTATTGGGCCTCGATATTGTTGATCGTTTAGATAATGATTTAGGGATGGTGGAACGTAAACGTAAAATGCAGCTCCAATCACAACAAGCCTCTGCAACTCTCCTCCAGCTTGAAGATGAGATGAGGCAATTGGAAAAGGAAGACACCGCGTTGGTAGAGCAAAAAACGGATGCTGTAGATCGTTTAGCACAATTAAACGCCGAACAAGAACAACTGAACAACGCCTATCGTCGTGAAGGTGGGGAACTATTTGATCAAAGGAGGGCCATTGAAGCGCAATTAGAAGCGGCTCGAAAAAAACGGTCTAAAGTTGAAGATCAATTGCGTGATTTAGCCGCTACTGAAATCCCTTTAATGTTAATACAAGATTTTCTTCGAGAAACCGAAAAGCAGGCTCTTCGAGAACAAGAAGCGAAACGTAATCGTGAAATGCATGATGAACTGGAAAAACGCGATACGGCTTTACTTCAATTGTTAAAAAAACAGGCGGTTAAATCGACTGCCTTGTCTGCCGTTGAAAAATTCATACAAGCTGATCAACAGCAACGCGAACAATCTCTTGAAACAGAATGTTATCTCAATATTGAAACGAAAGCTTTTGCCCTCTTGCAAGACAGCTTTTTAAGTCAAATACAAAACTCGGCAAACACGCTGATTGTAGAAACGGAAGAATTTATAGAAGAAATTAACCAATGTGAACAACAATTGGCGGGTATTCCCGATCCTGAACGTTTAGAAGGTATTACAGCGCAGCTCAAAAGTCTTAAAAAGGATATCACACAAAGCAAGGTTGAGATTGAATCCATAGAACAACAATATGCCCGTATTAGTCACAAAATAGAACGAAAAAACACGGAATTGAAGCACGCTTACGAGACAGAAGCGCAAGAACAATTTGCCAATGAAGTGACTCACCGTGTACTTAAACATGCTCTGAAGGTTCACCGCACCCTAGAAAAATTTAAACAAGCGATGACTCAAAAGCATATTCGGCATTTAGAATTTCTAATTTTAGAGGGTTTTCAACAACTTATCCGAAAGGAAGAGTTTATTACTCGTCTTGAAATTGATCCGGATAGCTACACCTTGAGACTCTACACACCGACTCATGAGACACTGTATCCAGAAAATCTGTCAGCGGGTGAAAGACAATTGCTGGCTGTTTCGATTTTGTGGGGATTAAGCCGTGCTTCAGGCCGCCCTTTACCGGCGATCATTGACACCCCCCTCAGTCGATTAGATGGGCAACACCGTAATAATCTGGTTGAGAATTATTTTCCCTCGGCCAGCCATCAAGTGATTTTGCTCTCAACGGATGAAGAGATTAATCAGAAATATTATAGCCATCTGAAGCCAGCGATTGGGCGTGAATATCACATCGCTTTTGAAAAAAAGCAACAGTCGTCTGTTATTAAGCAGGGATATTTTTTTTAAGTAGAGACGCGATGCTTCGCGTCTCATGCCTCGTTTCGACGCGATGCTTCGCGTCTCATCCCTCGTTTCGACGCGAGACAGAGACGCGAGCATCGCGTCTCTACAGAAACCCGACACAATAAGGTGAATAGGCTTGACGAATATCGTAAAAACAGAGACGCGATGCATCGCGTCTCTACAGAAATCCGACACAATAAGGTGAATAGGGTTGGAGGATATTTTTTATCCAAATGGCCTACCAAATTGCGTTGTTGCCCACAACACAAACATGTAGAACGAGAGTACGGATTGAATACCACCGACTTGTCTAATCCAGCCGCGTGTGTAGTAAAAATATTGATGAGTTTGAAAATTAATAATCCATAATCCGATGTTTAACTCACGCCATCCCCATCCAATTTGAAAGGCGCTGAGAAGACTGAGGTGAAAGGCGATTCTTAATAATCTGAATTTTCTTTTGAATTGCCCTTTAAAACGTTTGAGTTCTTTGTCCGTTAATTTACGGGGATAACGCCGCAGCCAACCATCTTGATCAATTTTCACGCAAATATTAGAGGAACGCCGAGTATCGCCTTTTATAATATTAAACTCAACTCGTTTGGTGACATATTTAGGCGGCCAGCGAATTTCAAGGAATGGATGGCCTAAGCCGGTACTCAGCCCGATCCCATAAATCACGGTAAACACCGAAAACATCATCATAACAAGGTTTAATGGACGTTGTGGGGTGAGTCCATAGCCGCTCGGCACTTCAAATAAAACATAGCTTAAAGCACTGCCCACCTTTGCCCAACCACCGGCTTCCCAGTTAGCCTTGCGTTCTCCCGACTTCAACATATAAACCATCAGCCGTTCCATTTGGCGCATACCGGCCTTTCTGTACGCTTCTCGCAATTCGACTAAGGCCGGGGCACCCAGTCGAGAATCGTAATAAATCACTGTTTTAAAATGTTCCCGATCCACTATGCTGAGGCCGATAATATCTGGCGCGGTTCCATATTTAGGAAAATAAATCGTTTCTGTCATATTCGCATAATGCAACAACGCTTTGGTCATCACAGTCTCAGTGAGATCGGTTTGCGTGAGATTTGAACGGTGCAAAACCGCATCTGTTAAATTGGCATATTCAAGTTTGGCCTGACTTAAATCAGCCTGAGTAAATATCGCTTGGGTAAAATCAGCATTATTAGCCTCAATTTTGGCGAGGTTAGCCTTTTCAAAGTTGGCTTGGGTAAAAACGGCACTGTTTAAAACGGCACCGCTTAAATCAGCGCCTAGCAATTGGGCCGCTTGCCCGTTGACATTGTGTAATTTGGCCTGAGACATCACGGCATCATAGAAATAAGCCTGAGACAAATCGGCTTCAATTAAAACCGCATTACGCAATACCGCATTGTCTAACCACGCACGATGTAATTGCGCTTTGGTGAGATTAGCTGCGCTCAAATTAGCTTGGCGCAAATCGGCTAGTGATAAATCGGCTTGCGTTAAATCTGCCTCAATTAAAATCGCACCACACAAGTTAGCGCGACGAGTATCGCTATAGTTCGGTTTTTCACTATATTTCGATTTTTCAAGTTTTTTTGGGTCAACTTGCAAATTGTCTTGAAGCCACAAGGCATGTTGTGACAAAATATCGTTGATTTGTTTTGCCGTCAGTGTTTGTCCTTTATAGGGCGCGTTGTCACAGGCAAAACTATCAAAACCAACCAACATAAGGAATATAATCAATGAAATACGCATCATGGTCGCTCATTTTAGCAATGTCAGTTCTTTTTGCAAGCGAGGCCCTGGCACGGGGCATCTTCAACTACAAGCCCCCAGCAAGAGGTGGTTCCAGTCTTCGGATGGCAACCAATGTCAGAGCGGGCACTTGTCCAAAAGTCCCTAATTTACCCCAGGATTTCAAAATCGAAGTGATTGCCCCAGAGGCTCTTGCCCACACCATTCAAAGACGGCCGACGCTGTATTGGCGTGTCAACAAAACGGTGAGAGGCACCTTTAGACTCACGATTCAAGAACAAGGGAGCGATTTTTCGTTTAGTGAACCCTTGGTGGATGACAAGAAACTGCTTTCAAATCCCATGGTGAAGGCAGGAAAACTCCAGAGCATTTCGCTGGCTGTTTTGAGAACGAGTCTTAAAAAGATGACAGACTACACCTGGACAGTGGCGCTTGTCTGTGATCCGAATCAACGCTCGCTTGATATATCGCAAACAGGTGGGATTCGGTATGTGAATAAACCCAAGGGTATCAGTTCCAGAATGAGGATAAGGGATTTGAAGAAACTGGCACAAAACGGGGTTTGGTATGACGTATTTCAGCGTGCCGATTCAAAACAGCGCAAAGAATTGTTGAAGCAAGTTGAGTTATGACACTGTATCAATGATCAATGATCAATGTTCAATGTTCAATGATCAATGATCAACATGTTGTGTGATCAAACGCTTATTTTCAAAAGGGCAAGCACAAGGGATTGCCCCTACCAACGCTTCTGTCTGGGCAATCCTTTGCCCTAGCCCCAAAATTATTGCATTCTGTTCACATGCTCACATTATAGACAGATTGATTAAGAACACACCTATTCAAAAAAACGGATTTCATTGGCTTTGGGTACCCATTTTAACCCCTTGGGTATACCTTCATGTGATTTATGATGATCAGGACTATGATGCCACACTTCATAACTCTGTTTATCTGTCCAATACGTGATCAAGCACACTTCCTCTGGATTATCAAACGGACTGTTCACATCCATCCGCACAAATCCAGGGGTATTTTCCACTAAATGAGGGCGATTTTGAAAGGCTTGTTTTACCTCATCAGTCATCCCATTAGCAACGAGAACAATCCCTTGTCAAGGGCGCATTCATTCCCCAAAAAAAAGCTCATTATCAATCTTGGCCTTCGCAAAATAAATTTTGCACGGAAATTGCACAACAAGCAAAATAAATTTTGCACGGAAATTGCACAACAAGCAAAATAAATTTTGCACGGAAATTGCACAACAAGCAAAATAAATTTTGCACGGAAATTGCACAACAAGCAAAATAAATTTTGCACGGAAATTGCAAACAAGCAATTTTGCACGGAAAGAGCAGCAAAATAAATTTTTAACGAAAAGCGGCACGTCTGAAAGATTTATCTTGATGACCCTTTTTTTAGAAATGCGCCCCCTTGTCAATCCTTGCCCCCCTGCATTCTGACATCCCATTACAGGATATCGAATATGTCTACACTCAATGAACACCTCACTCAAATACGGGATACTCAACGCAATTCACTTGCCAATGCTATCGTTGAGCAACATTACACACAACAACCCGAACTGGCTGAACGTTATGGTGAAAAAGGGCGTATCAAATGTCTAGCCGATACCCATTACCATTTAACCTATCTTAATCCCAAAATCCGTTATACTCAGGCATAAAAAACTAGTCCACAAAAAAATAGACTCCCAATGCAATTAACAAAGAGAATACAAGCGCCATTAAGTCTTCATGCCGATCACTTTTGAAAATAGTGAGGGCTGAACCACGATTAAACTTGGGTTTGTCTTGGGTATTTTTTGTTTCTTCAGACATGGTGAAAGATTCCTCGTTTGAACGTTGTGATTTTGATGATGTGATTTGTGATGATCCTGAGCATTTGCTGTCTAAAGCCTTAATGCTAAATGCTTTCATGCACAAATAGCATGACGACGATGAGGGATAAGACGGCTTTGAGGGTGCCGACTACGCCACCGATTATCAGCGGTTGTCCACCGGCTTGTTTGATTGAGGAGAAAGTAATTTGCATACCTAACCCGACTAATCCGAAGGCAAATAACCAGGTGATAAAGTCGCGGAATTTCTGGATTTTATGGGCAGTATGGCGGACGGCTTTGTGGGCTTTTTTCAGGATAGTATTGGCCGATTTGGTGAGTCTATTGGCATTGACTAAGCCACGCAAGATGTCGTCATCTTCAATGGACATCACTTTTCTGTTTTCAATTAAACGCGCTAGTGCAGCCTGACGGGCTTTCTCTTGCACTTTTGGCTGTTCATTTTTCAATGTGGCAATGGCTTCTGGATTTAAGAGTTTTTCGGCGGGAATCGTGTTGTCGAAATATTTGCCTTTGTAGTGATTGGCTGGGGAGAATATGCCGGTGGAGGAGAGGGCAAACATTAATAGGAAGCCGATGACGAAAATGGGGAATTTTTGAAAGGCTACCCGAAAGAGGTTGACTCCAGGGGCGTTTTCTTCACGTTCGACATACCAGATGGCTAACCAGACGACGATGATTGGGAGTATTAAGACACGGGTGATGTTGAAGATTTCGGCGACTTTTAGGGTTTCAATACCGTCTGGCTGGTAGGCGAGGGCGGCTCCGGCAACTTGGGCTGAATTGAGAATCCCTGTGCCTGCCCATGCGCCAAATTGGACGTATCCCATGTTGAGTAGGTTTCCAATGATGGGGAATAGGAACATGCAGCCGACTCCCCAGAGTAGAATGGTGCCGATGGTGTAGGCTATTTCGACGGATTTGGCTTGTACGACGGGGGCCGCTGCGATGGTGGCCGAAACGCCACAGACACCCATGCCGGCGGAGAGTACGCCGGCCATTGAATTGGGAAGGTTGCGTCGTGCGCTCATCCATAGCACGATGCCTACTGATCCTAAGACGAAGAAGCCTACCATGACGATGGATAGGGAACCTAGCTGTTGTAATTCGGCGAGACTGTAGAGTGTGCCGAGTAAAATGACACCGGTTTTGAGGCCTAAGCGGGAGAGGCGTACTCCATTTTCTGCCCATGTGGGCACTTTGAAAAAGTTGACGATCAGAATGCCGATCAGAATGCCAAGTACGATGTAATTGAGGCCAAGTATCTCATGCAGGTATTTGGCACCCATGATTGGCCCCATTGATTTGCTTAATACGGCAATAAAGGGGGCGAGAAACCAGCGAACGCCCATCGCAATGGCTAAAATAAAAATGACTCCGGCGATGGTGGAAAGATAGTAGTCGAGATGCCCTTCTTTGTGTTTGCCGAACCAATGCCATAGGCCGACAACGATGGCGATACTACCGAATAAATAGGAGAGTGTGGTTATTTCTCCCATCATTTTTTTAATCGCTAAATAGTTGATCAGGCCATCCATTAGCCCAAAGTGAGCGAGTGTGCCGATTGTTACCATGCTCACGCCGATGAGGAATAGGGCAGGATGTTTTTGGGTATAAACCATATTTTTGTTTCCAATGTTGATGTGTGAGAGGGGTAATTTTAGGTGAGATTATCAATAAAGGCAATCCTAAAAATGGGCAACCACAAGAGATTGCGCCTACAGACTATTGATGGTTTATGTTAATACGTAAACGACTGTTAACTTGATTATTGCGGCTGATCGCTTGATTAATTTCTACGGTTAAATCTAAGCGCGTTAGGCGTTGCTTTAAATATTCTAAGGCTTGTAAGTTTGATACGGTGAGTTGTATATCAAAATGTCTTTGATTGTAATCAATACGTTTGATCTGAAAACCGGGGGTGCGTGCGAGTGGGGTACTGATTTTATTGAATAGGGTGAGAAAATGCTCATCTTGCGTAATATTGCCTTCGGCGCGTAATGCTTTTAATTTTTGCTCCATTTGCACTCGCGGATTGACGATTTTGCGTGCTTGTGGAAAGGTGTCACGGTACACTTTTTCAATTTGGGCGTTTAAGGCTTGACGTTGCTGATTGAGTTGTCGATAGTCTATCCATTGTTTTGCCATGAACAATGCGCCCCATAATACCAATAACGCTGCGGTGAGTCGCCACGGCCGCCAGAGTGTTGCTATTTTATCTTGGGAACGATAGTTATTTTGTAATAAATTCAAAGGTTTAGTATCATCGTTCAGGCCTTGTGCCAGCCAAGCTAATACGCTTTTATCGTTTGTCTTTTCAATAATGGGTATGCCTAAAGCGTGTAAATCAGTTAATGTTGTTGCAGGTTGGGTAGCTGTGAAAACGGTGAGTTGTTGTGGCGGATTGGCTTGATGTTCGGTTAAAGCCAGTTGCAAGGCGATACTGAGACAATCGATTTCAATGGCAAAGCCCGTTTGTAAACCGGTGCGTACTAATACGATCTCCTCTAAATATAATAGGCTCCAACCTTCTGTCGTTTTAGGCACGGCGAGCATGTCTGGTATGAGCGATGCTGGTGTCAATCCAATGGTATTCAATTGTTGCAAATAGCCTTCCATTTGCCGACGGGCAATGACGGCAACGGCGATATCGCCGCTTATGGGTTCTCGTTTACCGAGTGCAAAATGCAAATCTTCTACGTCTTCAGCCAATTGTTCTTCTAGCGCGTAGGGTACGGCTTGTACGATGCGTTTCCATTGTTTACTGGGTACATCGGCTTGTGTTAAGACGATATCAGTGCTGGGAATGAGTACGAAGGGGGGGCGATTATGGCGAGGCACGGTGTTAAGCGGGACATCATGCGCGTTTTCGAGGAGATGCCCTTTTTCATCAAAGGTTGCCCAACTGACGTGTTGATTGATATCGCCGTGCAGACGAATGAGTAAGGATTGAGGCATTTTGGATTTTTGAGGGTGGGGGGGCAATCCCTTGTGGTTGCCCCATTGGGTGGTTGCCTAGGTGTAGGGGCAATTCCTTGTGATTGCCCTGTCATCCACCATTAACACGATAATTACTCTGCCTTTGATTTTTCAGTTGTCGTACAACACGTTGAGATGCCGAACGGTAAATAGGCCGGACAAAAGCCGATAAAGGCCGTCAAGATGGGCACGGCACCAATCGCACCCCACCATCCGCCCCAAGGTTCTTGCAAATAGACGGCCGCGCCAATAATGCCTAAACCCAGTATCACTCGAAAAATTTTATCAGTCGTGCCGACATTGGTTTTCATTTTGTTCTCCTTTTTACATTCCTATTAATTAAAGATGAGTATACCGTTGAAAAATGGCATTTTAAATATGAGAATCCTATTAATATAAATCAAGTCTCGAATCGTAATTAAACAATTCTTAATGGGTAAATGATTGTCAATTTGATTGATGACTTGATGTTCTTAAATAATGAACTAAAATAATGATAAAGACTTAACGGATTTGATAAATTTTAATTAAGTCTGTTAAACTCATAATACACTTACAAAAAGGAGCTTTTTATGAGATCAAATAGAAAATATCGTCAACAACACGGCTTTACTTTGATTGAGCTGTTGATTGTGATGGCGATTTTGGGTATGTTGGCCGCGATAGTGGGGCCAACCCTTTTCGGCAAGATTGGGGAGAGTCGAAAGGATGCGGCAAGAACACAAATCGCTCAGATTGAAGCTGCCATAGCCATTTATCGTTTAGATCTGTTTAAACTCCCCAATAACCTAGAGGCTTTGGTTAAAAATACCTCGAATAGCCCAAAGTGGAAGGGGCCTTATATGCAAAAGGGGTACATACCAAAAGATCCTTGGGGTAACGAGTTTCAATACAAGAAACCTGGTGGCGAGGGGCGTAAGTATGATATTTATTCCTTTGCGGCTGATGGGCAAGAGGGTGGTGAGGAAGATAATGCGGATGTGTATAATTTGCCTGATAAGTAGCTTGACAATCTCCCAAGGCTTGATTTTATTGGATATTAATTTCTCACGCAAAGGCGCAAAGGCGCAGCTAAGTCATTATGCTTAGCGTCTTTGCGGCTTTGCGTGAAAACCTGTTTTTAGTAGCCAATTTTAATCCAATATCCTTAATTTCAGTCTAGCCACACAATATGGACAATCACGAGCTTTTCAAAACAGGAAATAAAGATCATGCCCAGTTAGGCTTCACTTTACTGGAACTGATTATCGTCATGGTTATTCTTGGCATGATGGCAGCCTTAATCATTCCTAATCTCAGCATTCGTGAAGGTGTTGTTCTCAAAGCGCAGGCGCGTGAAGTGATAGCGAGACTACGATATGCGCGCCGTTCTGCTATTGTCGAAGGTAAACAAAAGGTTGTCATTTTATATCAAGGCCAGAAAGGCGAAGAAGGTGAGGCGGCTCATGATACACCGAAGCCTAAAGCTGATCCTGGGCATTGGGTGAGTCGCCATGCTTTTGTAGAATGTCATCGTGCTCTTGGCGACGATAAAGCGGACAACGCTGTCAGTGATCAAAAGGAAGAGACGACGGCTTGTGAAATCACTTTTTTTCCAGAAGGGGGCAGTAGTGGCGGCGAAATCATTTTGAGTGATCAAGATTATCAAGCCAAAATCACGGTCAATCTCATCACGGGCAAAATTAAATCCGATATTTTTGGGAATGAGGATGAGCAAGAAAATTAAACAAACCGGTTTTACCTTGCTTGAAGTGCTTGTGGCTTTGGCAATAGTGGGTATCGCATTAGGTAGCGTGTTCGGTTTACTGGCCGGGAGTAAACGCTTAGCTTTTAAAGCCGTGGATGATATAGAACGCACCCTTTTTTTACGCTCCGCTATTAACGCAGCCCAAGTGCTTGAAGAACCAGAATATCCTGAATTACCAGAACGTTATAAAAGAAGTTTGACATTGCAAACCGATGAATTATTGGAGAAACCTGAGCGTCAAACACGCGCTATGCGATTGGGATTAGAAGTTTACATTTTGCGTGATGATGAAAAAGGTATCGAACTCAGAACAGTACGCTTGAAAAAATTGGATACGGCGCAGTAAATCGCTTATCTTCCGTAGGGGCGAACCTTTGTTATCGCCCTTTTGCCATCATTGTCTTAAAAGCTATCAGACAATAATGATATGATTATAAATCCAAGTGTTCCCCATTCAGTTCCTTCTTACCCAAAAAGTAGCGGTTTCACTCTCTTAGAATTATTGATTGCCCTCACCTTGTCAACGCTTGTTATGTTGACACTGGCAATCGGTATGAATCTTGTTTTTAAAGAATGGACTCGTTCTAGTAATCGACTTGATGAAAGCTTGGAAAAGGTACTGGTTTTATTACAGATTGAACGCGCATTAGAGGGCGCCTTTCCACATACTTATAAAGATCGTGAAGAAAATAAAAACTTTATTTTTTTTGAAGGTGAAGAAGAGCAATTGACTTGGGTTTCGACTGTCTCACCAGGGCGGCAGGCAGGATTGACGGCGTGGCAACTTTTACCGGATGATAAAGAAAAGGGGGTACAAATTCGTATTGTACCAGCTTATGCCAGTGATCCAACAGAACGGTTAGAGGAAAATGCGACAGTCGTTACGGCGTTGGAAGGTTATCAAGCCACTTTTGAATACTTATATGTTGATGAAAAAATTGAAGAAGATACAAAATGGGTAGAAGAATGGTCCGCTAAAAAATTGCAAGCCTTACCTCATGCAGTACGTGTGCGTTTGGAAAGTGACATTGAGGGAAAAGATTCTGTTGAAATTGTGGCAACCATTATGGCCCATCACCATCAAAAACAAAAGTTTCGTCCTGTCAAACCTTAAAAAAAATTCCCCCCAATAGCCCTTTTCCAAAGGCTTTAAATGAATACCAAAAAAATCAATAATATCAAAAAAATTATAAGACATTTTACCATGATGAGTAGTTATACAAATTCTCAATAATGTCCGCCAGCATCTGTTTGTATCTTTCAACTTGGCAGGCTTCATCAACCAGGTTATCTCGGGAACTGCCATTTGTCGTGTCTATCAATTGAACGCCTACCTCAAAATGTTTGTCATATTCCTTACACCAGGCTACTTTACCCTTAATTTCAATGGGTGGGTCAACTAGAACTTGAATAGCAATGATTGAGTCTCGTTTCCAACATCTATTAGATTCAAAGGCGACTCCCCCAAAACTGACATTTTTTAAATGTTCCAAATTCATCTCAGATTCATTTATTTCCCGCACTTCAACGGCGATGTCAGTAGGATGTCTAACATATTGTCTTTCATCGTGCATGTTATATAAAACCTCCTTAAGTTGAGAACTTTCTCATTATAAGTGTCGTTACTTAATAGACTTATCCCGGATGCTAAATCCTTGATTTTTATTATTGTCGTATATCGTATGCCAATGGGTTACGTTTATTTAAGGAACAAGTATAATATTTAAAGACAACAATGTACAAATTGTTCCAAAACTGCCAATTGCTTAGGATGCAATTCAACACGCGCTCTTTTTGCCTGAATGAACTCAACAGCCTCTTTAACGTTATTCACTGTACCTTGTTTGAGGAGAAACGCAGCAACCACTGTCGCGCTCCGTTCATGCCCTAACGCACAATGCACAAACACCGGGCCAATTTCCAAATGCGTTGTTATCCATGATACCGCTTCATTCAATTGATTGAGTGTTGGGGCTGTTGTGTCCAATAATGGGATAGAGAAATAGTTTTGTCTCGTCCGAATAAAACCGATTTCTCCAAATTCACAAGTCAAATCAAGTGTATTTTTTATACCCTTTGAGACAAATCGCTTATAATCCATTATCCCAAGCTGACATCCCAAGTACAAATTTGGGATGATTTCATCCAGCGCGTTTTCTTGAGAAAACAGGCGAAATAAAGCAAGTGCTATCGTATTCAGTATAAAATACGGCCAAAAAATAAAATAGCTGAGAAGAGACAATGAACCTGATGTTTTTTTAAGGAAGAGGCTGGGCTTTTCTAGCCAAAAAGCACAAACAACACCTGTCAATGCAATAAGGCTGTTAATAATTAAAAAAGTGATTATACTTATAATTGTGCGGCCAGGTAGGGATTTGCAGGATCGTGCCAGTTGAGAAAACCGGGGCAACCCTAACTATTGTCCCTACAATGATAATTGATATTGTAGGGGCAATCCCTTGTGGTTGCCCATGTCATAAGTTATTCGCTGTTAGCGACAGATTACCAGATTAATAGGAGAACAAAAATTATGGGATTTTTAGCGGACAAACGTGCGCTGATTGTTGGATTAGCGAGTAATCGTTCAATTGCTTGGGGGATTGCACAGGCCATGCGCCGTGAAGGGGCCGAACTCGCCTTCACCTATCAAAACGATAAACTCCGTGAGCGAGTGGAAAAAATGGCCACCGAGTGTGGTTCCAACATCACTTTACCCTGTGATGTCAGCAGCGATGAGGAAATTCAAAGCGTTTTTGAGGAACTGCAAAAAACGTGGGACGGTTTGGATATTATTGTTCACTCAGTCGCCTACGCACCGAAAGAGGAATTAAAAGGGCCTTATTTAGAAAACGCGACTCGTGAAGGCTTTAGAATCGCCCATGATATCAGTTCTTATAGTTTGTCGGCTTTAGCCATGGCCGGACGTAGCATGATGCAAGGGCGCAAGGCGGCCTTGCTCACTTTGACTTATCTTGGAGCCGTGCGTGCCATGCCTAATTACAATGTCATGGGCCTGGCCAAAGCCAGTTTAGAGGCCAATGTTCGTTATTTGGCTTCAGGGCTAGGCCCAGAAGGGATTCGCGTCAATGCGATATCCGCTGGCCCGATACGCACTTTAGCGGCCTCTGGTATTGCAGATTTTCGGAATATGCTTGATTTTTTTGAAAAAAATGCCCCCTTACGGCGCAATGTGACGATTGAAGAAGTCGGTAATGTAGGTGCATTTTTGTGTTCCGACTTAGCCTCCGCCGTTACGGGTGAAATCACTTATGCCGATTGTGGATTTAATATGACCGGAATAGTTGGGTAATCCGTAGGGGCCGAAAGTGTTCGCCCTAAAATTGTATTATGTTCAAAAGGGCGAACACGATCGGGCTGCCCCTACATTGCTCTAATCTTAGCCACTGATAACTGATTTCCACGCAAAAGTTTTTGCGCGCAAAAACTTTTGCGTGGAACTGATAACTGAACAAAGGAGCAATTAATTTTGACACCTGATGAAAAAAAACAGCAAGTTGCTAAAAAAGCTTTAGAATACGTTGTTGAAAATACCATTATCGGTATTGGCACGGGTAGCACGGCGAATTATTTTGTTGATGCACTGGCGACGATTAAACACAAAATTGAAGGCACTGTTGCCAGTTCCAATGTCACCGCTGAACGCCTGAAATCTCATGGTATTCCCGTATTTGAACTCAATGGTGTAGATGAAATCTCGGTTTATATAGATGGTGCCGATGAATCGAATCGTTATTTACACCTGATCAAGGGTGGCGGCGGCGCATTAACGCGTGAAAAAATTGTCGCTGCGGCCAGTAAACGCTTTGTTTGTATTGGCGATGACAGCAAATTAGTCGATGTACTGGGCAAATTTCCACTGCCTATTGAAGTTATCCCAATGGCTCGAAGCTATGTTGCCCGTCAATTAGTCAAAATGGGTGGCAAACCTGTGTGGCGAGACGGTTTTATCACAGACAACGGTAACGTCATTTTAGATGTCCACAATTTGCAAATCATTGAACCGGTGAAGATAGAAGCCCAAATCAATGAAATCACCGGCGTTGTTACTAATGGCTTATTTGCTGCACGCCGGGCCGATGTATTGCTATTAGGTAGCCAAGATGGGGTTAAAGTGTTGGATTGATTTTTGTTCGATAAATTGCGTCTTCTGTAGAGACGCGATGCCTCGCGTCTCTTGGTTCGCGTTTCTACGATAAATCGCGTGTAGAGACGCGATGCTCGCGTCTCTTGGTTCGCGTTTCTACGATAAATCGCGTGTAGAGACGCGATGCTCGCGTCTCTTGGTTCGCGT